>JGI24695J34938_10003360_pt1 | contig 11256 bp, 10 predicted proteins | sample TergutCo191P3_FD_34938 | JGI IMG/M metagenome (IMG submission 34938) | reverse complement strand
TAAGAAGATAAAGGAAAGCGCCGTTTAAACGCGTAAAAAGGTTTTAAAATTATATTTAAATTTTTTAGAATTTGAGCGAATCCGCGAATTCCCGCCGGCATTTTCCCCCCTTGCATTATTTTAAAGGGAGAGAAAGTTATTGTCAATTATTGTATATTTATAGTTCCGGAGAAAAATAATGAAACTAAATAATAAATCACTGGAAGATAAAATTTTTTGGGAAAAAGCCGGTATCGCCGTTCCGCGTTTTGACCGCGAAGAAATGATCGCTTCCACAAAAGCCGCTCCAAAGTGGGTGCATTTCGGAGCCGGAAATATTTTCCGCGCATTTCCCGCGGCAATAATGCAGCAGCTGCTCGAAGATAAAAATGAAACAACCGGAATAATCGCTGTCAAAGGATACGGCGGAGAAATTATCGAAAAATGTTTTACCGCGTTTGATAATCTTACAATTCTTGTAACTTTAAAATCAAACGGCACAACAGAAAAAAAAATAATCGCGTCAATCGCGTCAGTGCTAAGTATGGATACGCAGCTTGCGCCGTTAAAAAAAATTTTTACTTCTCCTTCACTGCAGATGGCAAGTTTTACCATAACGGAAAAAGGATATAATCTTCGCAGCAGCGGCGGCGATTTTTTCCCCGATATAAAAGAGGATTTAAAAAACGGACCTGATTCGCCTGTAAGTTATTTCGGACAAATCGCTTCGCTGTGCCATGAAAGATTTATAAACGGAGCGCATCCGCTTGCGATGGTCAGCATGGATAATTTATCACATAACGGCGATTTTCTTTTTGCCGCGATGGAAACGATCGCGGACATCTGGACAAAAAATAAAATTTGCAAAGAAGGTTTTGCCGATTATATCCGCGATAAAAATAAAATTTCTTTTCCATGGACAATGATCGATAAAATTACGCCGCGGCCGGATGACAGCGTGCGAAAGATGCTTGAATCAGCAGGGCTTGAAGAAATGAATGAAGTTATAACATCAAAAAAAACTTATACCGCTCCTTTTGTAAACGCCGAAGAAACTCAATACCTGATCATTGAAGACGCTTTCCCCAACGGAAGACCCGCTCTTGAAAAAGCAGGCGTCATTTTTACAACTAAAGAAATTGTAGACAAAGCGGAAAAAATGAAAGTCTGCACATGCTTGAACCCCCTGCACACAAGCCTTGCGGTTTTCGGCTGCCTTTTGGGTTATACAAAAATCAGCGACGAGATGAATGATAAAAGTCTTGTAAAATTAATCGAAGGAGTAGGTTACGAAGAAGGGCTTCCCGCCGCTGCCGATCCCGGAATCATTAAACCAAAAGATTTTTTGGATCAGGTAATAAAAGTCCGCCTTCCGAATCCTTTTATGCCTGACACTCCGCAGCGTATCGCGGCGGACACATCGTTAAAAATTCCAATCCGGTTCGGCGAAACAATCAAGGCATATCAAAGAATGAATAAAAATTGCGCTGATTTAAAATTCATCCCGCTTGTACTTGCCGGCTGGCTTCGTTATCTGCTGGGCATGGACGATCAGGGGAACCCCTTCGAAGTAAGCCCCGATCCCAATTACGAAATTTTAAAGTCTCAATTGGATGGAGTAAAAATAGGCGTTTACGACGCAAGCAAACTGAAGCCGATAATATCAAACTCAGCTTATTTCGGAGTGAATTTATATGAAGCAGGATTAGGCGATAAAGTCGAGACATTTTTTGCAAAAATGTCAAAATCATCTGGCGCTGTCAGAAAAACACTAAAAGAAATTTGCATATAAAACTTTTCTATCGGCAGCACAAGCATTAAACTCTTGAATTTCGGCAAAATATCGATTAGAATTAAGTTCTGGAGGACATATGAAAAAAATTATTTTTGCGTTTGTATTTATGGCTTTAATCATGCCGGTTTTTGCCCAAAACACCCCTCGCGATGGCGGGTTATATTGTCTGAATGTACCTGTAGAAAGAATATTTCCGACAAAAGACGGTTATATCATTATGTACCGCAGCAGTACGATAATTGACACAATTGGTCTTCCGAATGATTGGTTTTCTTTCTCGGGCGGAAAAGCGGAAATGGTGCAATTAGCGGATGCGGGAGACTGGCCCTCAATGACTGTTTTTTACCGCGACGGCGAATTCAGCCATGTAAAACTTTATGTGCATAGGGCAAAAAGTCATCATACATGGGGAAGCCTGCCCACAGGAACTGATGTAAGCAGATATTTTCAGGATCAGGAAACTTTAAACTTCAGATTCTAAAGGATTCGATCATTAATAATCATGAAGTACCCGCCGAGTTAATCGAGTTTATAAAGGCGAATAAAAGATTCATCATTGCCGGTCATAAAGAACCGGATGGAGACTGCGTAGGGAGTCAGCTTGCTCTGCGCAGCGCTCTTATCCGGATCGGGAAAGAAGCGTTCGTGTGTTCGTCAGGACCGTTTAAACGCAAAGAATTAAAAAATTATGAAGAACAATTCGTGGAAATTTCGGATATAGCGAAAAGGCTTCATTCAAATCCCGACTGTAACATAAAAGTAATTATAGTAGACTGCACCGGCAAAGGCAGAACCGGCGAAATAGACGAATACTTAAATCAATTTCCCTGCGCAATAATAGATCATCACGCGACATCTTACCATTCCGAATCGACCGTGCAGGCTCCTGTTTACTCCGATCCTTCTTCGCCTTCCTGCACATTGTTAATTTACAAATTAATATCATCCCTCGGGCTTGATCTTACAAAAGACGAGGCAAGCCTGCTCCTTTTCGGTCTTTGCACAGACACGGGATTTTTTCGTCATCTGACGGAAAAAAGCGCATACGCTTTCGAGGCGGCGTCAAAAATGATCTCTTGCGGAGCAAACCCTAAAAGTATTTTTTACGAAATGAACGGCGGAAAATCTCTGCATTCAAGAATTCAAATCGGAAATATTTTATCCAGAACAGAATCTTATTTTGACGGAAAACTCCTTGTAAGCGCCGAAACTCTCGAAGAATTTAAATTATACGGACTTGAAGGAAGAGACTCCGACAGCCTTTTCCAAATGCTTTTATCGATCGAAAATGTCGAAGCTATTGTAATTATCCGCCAGGAGTGTGCCGACAATTGTACTGTGAGTTTCAGATCGATAGATAAAATCGACGTGGCAAAAATAGCGGCCGACCTCGGCGGCGGCGGACACAAAAACGCATCCGGTCTCACAATGAAAGGAGAGCTTTCATTTGTAAAAGAAATTGTTTTAAATTCATTTAAAAATATTTATGTTAATAACTAAAAAATTTACGAGATGAGCTTTATCATTAAATAATTGATTTTTGCCGTAAATTCAATAACAACTCCTGTATTAATCCGATATCAAATAACAGGAGCCAATATGAAAAAATTAAACGATTTATATTCGAATTTTTTATCGGGGATAATAAACTCTGCGGAATTTGAGCGCTGTATTTATGAATACCTTGTCTGCAATAAAGAGAAAACATGCATCAGCCACTGGAAGCGCGACGAATACGATGACTTTGTTTCGTGGTTTTGTACGCGCCTAAAAACCGCGATAAAATCATATAATGATACAGGCGCGTCATTTGAAGCGTTCTTCAAAAAATATTTATCCGTATCCGCTAAGGAATATCATGTGCGCAATACAATAAAAAGCGTTACCGAATATTCCGCATGGAGCGCGCGGATTCCCGAAATGTACGCTCACGAAGAGCCTCCGCAGTATTTTATAAATAATGACGCAAAAAATGTTATTACAAAATTGGTTATTGACAAAAAAGGAAGAAAAAATTCAAAGCGTATTTTAGCGCTAATATTAAAATGTTATTATTATGTGTCCGAAGATTTCGCCGAAAAAATCGCTCCTTTTATCGGATTAAAGAGCTGTGAACTTCTCGAAATGCTGAACGTTATGCGAAAGAAACGCCAAAAAAAAGATGATGAAATTTATTTAATGAAAGAAAGAATCTACCGCCAGTTTTATAAATGCATTATCTACGAAAAAAGACTTACAATAATAAAAGAAAATACAACCGAGTATAATAAACTGAAAGGAAAACTCGAAAGAGGCAGGCTAAGGCTGGAAAGAATGCGAAAACGCCTTTCAGGCGTACGCACGGAAGCCAGCAACAGCCAGATAGCCGAAGTAATCGGCATAACAAAAGGCACAGTTGACGCAAGCCTTTGCAGATTAAAAATTAAATGGGAAAAAATGGCGAAGAACGCCGATTTAAATTAATCCGCGTAACACGCTGATTTACCAGTCAAACGAGAATACAGCCTTCTCGTGGTAATCGTTTCCCGGCGAAGCTGTGCATGAAGGAAAATTTTCGCGGTTAGGCGCGTCAGGGTAATGCTGGGTTTCGAGGCAAAATCCAGAATAATTCGCGTAACGGCTGCCGAACTTTCCTTCCGTGTCCATGTAATTGCTTGTGTAAAATTGAACGCCGGGCTGTGTCGTAAAAACTTTCATTGCGCGTTTTGTTACAGGCTCGAATACCGCGGCGCAGGGACGCAGTTTACCGGGTTCTCCGTCGACTGTAAAGCAATGATCATATCCTTTAAAATTATTTATGTTAACATCATTTTTAATTTTTCTTCGTGTTTTAAAATTAAATTCTGTTCCTTCAACCGGAAGAAGCTTCCCTGTCGGAATTAACTCATTATCAACTTCGACATAAGATGACGAATGTAAAATAACTTCGTGGGAAAGCACATCACCCTTCCCTTCTCCCGCTAAATTAAAATACGCGTGATTCGTAAAATTTACAGGGCATGGTTTATCGGCCTTTGCCTGATAATCGCAGATTATTTCGCTTGATTTTGTAATACCGTAACTGACAACAGCTTTCATGTTACCCGGAAAACCGCCGTCGCCGTCGGGGCTTTCAAGTTCAAAACGGACATAAACGCCTTCGTTTTCTTCATACGCTTCGGCTTTCCATAACCGTTTGGCGAAACTGGCGCTTCCCGAATGCAGCGAATTTTTTCCGTTGTTGGCTTCGAGCTGATATGTTTTTCCGTTTAAAGAAAAGGAGGCGTTGTTAATGCGGTTAGCGAAACGTCCGACCGTTACGCCAAAATATTGTCTGTTGGAAAGAAAACCGTCAAAACCGCTGTAACCGAGCAATACGTCATCCTTTCCGCTGTGAGACGGAACGATTAAACTTGTCCATGCCGCGCCGAAATTTGTTAAAGAAAGTTTTAAACCGCCCGCGTTTAAAGTGAATAACTTTACTTTTTTTCCGTTTGAAAGTACGCCGAAATTTTTTCTGTCAATTTTCATAAGACATTATATACTTGCGTACGAAAAAATTACAAGATACAATGGTAATACATTTTTATTTATTCGGAGGATAATAATGAAAAAAATCTTTTTTATATTTTTCTTTTTAATAACCGCCGCGCTCTGCTTTGCGCAAAGTGATCCCGCGGAAGGTTACTGGTTAAGCATTGATGAAAGAACCAACGTGATTACGGCAGGGTGGCATGTTTATCAGGAAGGCGGTAAACTCTACGGAAAAATATTATCGTTATCTACATTTTATCCCGGAATAAAAGCGGAGAATTGCAAAGACAGCTACAGAGATTTCCCTGTAGCGGGAAGAGTGAGTCAAATGTCCGTTAACGGCACTCCATGGATTTACGGTCTTACAAAACATAGAAACGGCGAATGGAGCGGCGGAAGAGTTATTAATCCCGAAGACGGCAAAGATTACGCCTGCAAAATTATTTTCCGTCCCGCCGACGGCAGAAGGTACAGCGTTGACACTCTTGAAATGCGCGGCGAAATCGGACTTGGAATAGGCAGAAGCCAATTCTGGCAAAAATCAGATTTCCAAACCGCAAGTAATTTATGGCCGTAATAATAATCAGAATCTTAATCTGATTCTCGCGCTGCAGCTGAAATAGCTTCTTGCGTTTAACGGTCCAAGTTCTCCTGAATTGCCGTCGTTATGGAACAAATCGCGATCGAGTGGAATTTGCGCGGTGATTGTCAGCGCCGCGCCCTGGAACAATTCGTGTGTGAGGCTGACAACCGGAGTGAACGATACATCATCAAAACCGCAGATAACCGCCGCGTTCATGTTTGTAAAATCATTAAAACGATATGTGAAACCGGCGTATAAATAATGATTATTGGTAAAACTTCCTCCATGATATAACGCTGTTGATGATGTTCCTCCGTTAAAAAGATATTCCGCTATTACAAGCAGGTTTCCGTCAAAAAAAGAATAATCGGCTCCTATGCTGAAAGAAAGTCCGTCAAGAATGGAGCGCTCATCATCTTTATCGGAATAAAATTCCAGGTCTTTCATTTTTTCGTGGTTGTATGTAAAAAGAGCGTCCATTACAATGCCGATTTCCAAATCAGCTTTTAGAGAAAGCCCTGCGCGGTGAACGCCGAACTCGGATCCTTCCGCCGGAGTTTCAAACGAATAAAGCGCCTGAATACTTGCCTTCTCCCAATGCTGATCCAGAGAAAGCCCGGCGAAAGAACCTTTTGCTTCACGCGAAAACGGATCGCGCGGCGCGGAATAAAACGCGAGCAGTTTTAATTCATCTGCAGGATACAAAGTAAGCGCGGCTCCAAGTATCGCGCGCGCTCTTGCGTCAGGCTTTAACGGATTCCGCGGATTTAAAAAATCCGAAGGTCCCCAAACTTGCCCGTAACCGAAAGGCAGACGCATTAAACCGCCGTCAAAATCTGTATGCTCTCCGTGTAATCGAAAATAAAGCCTTTCAAGCTCGATACCTGCTATGTAGTTTTCTCCCGCTGCAAAAGCAGATGGATTAATACCAGGAGGAACATAACCTTGTTTTTGATAGTAACCGCCATTTAGAATATATATACTGCTAACTTCATTATTATTAATAAAAGTTATAGATTCGCCTGAAGGCATACCAGCAGCTAACGCTGCGTTAGCTGCATAATCTCCGGCGATGGCGATTAAATTCACAGCGCCGTAAACTACAGCCTTATCCCTTATTCTTGACTGAAACCTGATATTGGCGAATTCTTCCAATCCTAAAGAAAATTCCGGCATTTCTCCGGCTCCGGCGTTAAACGAAACAGTTGAATCCAAAATACCGGAGACGGTTATCTGCGAATGAAGAGCGGAAATTACGGATAGTATTAAAATAATTAATATTAACTGCTTTTTCATTACCTCTCCAGATTTCTCTGACTGAAAACTGAATCCGCTATCGGTCTGTCCAATACCACATTGCGCATAACAAATGTTGTGCGGCTGTCTCTGCGCATCAGATCGCGCATTTCACCTTCCACGGGGAAACGGCGGCCGTCGATTACTTCCACTCTTTTTAAGTTATATTCTTTTAATTTAACTCCGGAAAGTGCGTAAAGTTCATAGCGCAGTAAATCGCTGTTTTCTTTGTCTATCCATAATTTCCGCGTAGGATAACTTTCTGTTCTTCTGTTTGTTTTAAGCTCTAAAACCCACGAATCACGTCCGTTGATAACTTCGGAACCGATAATGGCAGGACTGTATCTGCTTGCAAGCGTTTCATTATTAATCGTATCTTCGTAGGACATATCAGAGCCCATCATTGATTCCTTGAGCATGTGGCCGGAAATCAACATTACTTCTTCGGTGTCAGGAGAATAAACAAAGAGCCTTCCGTCCCTTTTTAAATATTTTGTTCCCCTGTCTTCGGGATTTGTAAATTCTATAAAGCTGTGAGTACTGCCCCTTCCCCACGCTTTCATTGATTTCACATAACGTCTTCCCGAGTGATCGATAATTATTTCGCCCTCATACTGAATCGTCTGATAAATCTCGTTATTATCCACGCGCGCGAGCAATTGTTCCGCTGTGGGCGACTGGGAATAACCGAAAACGGCTGTTGTTAATAAAACAATCGTAAAAAAAATCTTCATCATAATTAATCCTCCAAAAAAATTATCTTCTTAACGCTTCGACCGGTTCTACAAACGCGCTCTTAAGCGACGGAATCAGCGTAAACACTGACGCTACTACAACACCCATAAGCCATGCACGTAACAGCACACTCGGTTTAAATTCGAAGAAAATCGCGTTACTCATCGGCATATCGGCGAATGTACTTCCGAAATAATCCATAAAACGAATCGGCGATCCTGCCATGACCGCGACTATCGAACCTCCCACAATTACGCCGGCAAGAGCGCCGAACGCCGCCATAAAAATCGATTCAAAGAAAAATACTTTTACAATCTCGGCTCTTGTCATGCCAAGACATCCCATCATGCCGATTTCCTTGATGCGCTCGTGAATGATCATTACTACCGTGTTAATAATTAAAAAGCTTGCTACAATTAAAAAAACCAAAAACACAGTGTTATAAATCGGACCTACCATGTCCATCACCGCTACCCAGTAATTGTCTCTCCATTCTGTAACGATATTATCGCTTCCTAAAAGATTCTGCACACGAGCGGCAATGCCTCCCGCCATATTGTCGTTATCGGCGAAAATTACAAGCGACTGTGTTCCTTCACCTAACACAAGAAGGCTTTGCAGTCTTTCGATATCCATTACAAGGTAACGCTCGTCAATCTTGATATAATCAAAATTGAAAATGCCTGTAATTTCCGGGCGTAAAAACTTTTCAGAATATTGAGCGGAAATTGTTTTAAACATTAATCTGTCACCGACAGTTAATCCTGATTTCTCCGCGAAGACGCGGCCTACTGCGATTTCATTCGCGCCCGGATTCGGCCAGCGTCCCTGCTGAAGCCCGTCATTGCGATCTGTCAGATTTAATTTGTTAGCTGCAATTTCGCCTTTTATATCAAGCCCCCAAAGAACAGCGTGTTTTACAGTGCTGTCCTGCAAAGTCGCCATTGTCGTAATACGCGGAAGAACAGCGCGGACACCGGGAATCTGATTTATATCGGAAGCGATACTCTTCCAGCTTCTTCCGCCGGCGACAGGATACTGCACAGGCAGATATTCGCTTTCGGCTTCGTATTGTTTTGAAACAACTCTTACATGACCAAGCTCGTAAATTTTTACCGTGTCAAAAATACATTTTGTCATTCCGTCTATCATTGAAGAATAGACAACGATAAAAAACACGGCTATTCCTACAGCGGAAAAACAAAACAATGTACGCCTCATGTTACGCCAAATATTCCGGTAAGCGATTTTGATAAGTGCCGCTGTCCCGCCCTGTTTATAAATATTATTTATCATTTATTGCCTCCTACTCAAATCTTAAACTTTCTGTTATCGGTCTTTTTACCGCTCTGCGTGTCGGTAAAATTGCAACTAACGACGAGAGTAATGTCGCGGCAATTCCGGAACCGATAATTACAGCCGGATTCCATGTGCTGCGGAAAATCGCCATTGTTCTAAAGCCGATACCGTCGGGCATTAAATCGCCCATCGCGGTAAAATCTATTCCGTATTTTACAAGCGGATAATTTATCGCGCAGCCTGCTATTATTCCCAAAAGCGATCCTATTAATCCAAGGAAACCTGCTTCCAGCATGTAAGTTACTACCATTTGATTATCAGTCATTCCCATCGCCCGCATCATGCCGATTTCTTTTGTGCGTTCTAATATTGCGAGTAAAATTGTGTTTGAGATTCCAAGGAACGAAAGAAGAAGAAGCAGAAACGCAAGCACCTGCGGCATTCCAACCTGTATCGATTCATAACTTAAATAATCTTCCATATACTCCGCCCATGTCCGCACGCCCAGCTCTTCCGGTAAACTTAATCCCATGTTTTGCAAACCGCGTCTAAGAGCTTCCTCAATTACAGGTCCGCTCTCGCTTGCGCCCGGCAGACGATCGTCGGGAACGCCTTTTTCCCTTATAATAAGTTCTGTTACAGCGCCTTCAAGCATCATTCCGGCTTCGTCCTGCAGAATGTCAAGCGGTAAAAACGCCGTGTTGCCGTTGGGAAGCGGCGCAGGAGAATTTATTACCCCTGCGACTTTTACGTCAAAAGCCTGATTGATATGATCAACGGCTCCTGAGTATTCCGCGCGGATCATTGCGTCTAACACCCTGTTAAGCTGTGTTTCGCCGGTTTCGGTTAACAGATAAGAGTCCATAAAATCGGCGTATTCATAAGCTGAAAGAACAATATCCCTGTCTTCACTTCGCAGCGCGGGAAATAATTCGACATTCCATTTATCAGCCGGTATTCTTTCGGGAGCCGCTCTCTTGTCGATAACTGCGTTAATGCGCACATCGTTCCTGCCGGAAGCGTCAAGCAAATTCCAGTAACGATCAAGATCGGGTTTTGACGCGTCTCTTTTAAGAATCATTCTTTGATTGTCTTCTGTCGCTTTTAAATCGATATTTATCCCGAACGGATCCTTATTTACAGCGGAAAAATCGTAAAGCGATCGGATAAATTCCGCGTCACTTAAACTTGCACCTAACTCTAAAATCATTTCTTCAAGCTCAAGCCTGTAAGGACGAGTCGGAATGCCTACTTTTAATTTTTCGGCGGCTATTGTGCCGAGAGCGATTTCGAAATTGCCGTTTTGCACGTAACGCCCGAAATCGACATATTCGGTATACCGCAGCACTTCCTTTTCTGAAGCGGGATCAACTCCGTAAAATAAAATCGGCGCCGAACCTGACTTTGAAAAAAGAGTGCCGGAAAAAGTATAACGCGGAGCGCTGACATAGCCTTCGTTATCTAACGCTCTTTTATAGATTTCCCAGTCTTTAAAATTTTCGTAACTTGGCATTTCGTCTTTTCTTTCAAAGTAAAGTTTTGTCTGTAACCTCGCCGCTCCCTGCTCGAAGTTGACAATATTTCTGCGCGATTCAATCATCATTCCGCCCAGCCAGCTGTTAAGGAAGATGTAAACCGCGACGCTCACCATGATTGCCAGGGATGTAAGAATGGTCTTTACCTTGTGACGCGCAAGATTGCGAAGAGCCATTTTCTTTAATTCCCAAATACCGTTTAGATTCATATTAACCTCCATATAACGCAGCCGAGACTGCGCAGGTAAATCGAAAAAGAAACGAAGTTTCTTTATTATTCCTTTACGTGATCGGATACGATTTGTCCGTCGCGGATATTGATAAGGCGGCGGGCGTAATCCATAACCATTTGATCATGCGTCGAAAAAATAAATGTTGTTCCTTCAGATTTGTTAAGATCCAGCATGAGTTCCAAAATTTCTTTCCCGATTGTCGAGTCAAGGTTCGCAGTCGGCTCGTCAGCTAAAATTAAAGCGGGCTTTTTTACAAGAGCGCGGGCTATTGCGACACGCTGCTGCTGA
>JGI24695J34938_10003359_pt1 | contig 11258 bp, 13 predicted proteins | sample TergutCo191P3_FD_34938 | JGI IMG/M metagenome (IMG submission 34938) | reverse complement strand
ATCCTTCAGTAATTCATTCAGTATTTCTTTTGTTATCGCCATACTTCCTCCTTGGTAGTATAGCGTTTTACACAAATTTATTTATGGACTCAAATAACTACAGCTAAATATAAAATTTATGGTAGTCATGCAAAGTAACAGGCTTCTACTTTTTTACAATACCATTATGCGCAACTAATACACTATATACATGTGGATATTATAGTTATATTTGATTTAAATCCTGTGTGGCGGTGCGCGCTCTACCCAAAGACACACAAGTGATAATTGAAGCGATTACTGAGCTAAGGTAATGCGGGGGATTGAATAAAAACGCTTATACCGCTGCGGCAAGTTCCTTCTGCACCATTTCACTTATAATATCACCCGGAGTTTTATGTGCTGCTTTTGCTTTTTCGCTTATATATTCGGCAGTTACATTATCAAGACGAACCATTGGAACACGAATCCTGGCTTTTGAAGGATCCACTTTCGGCGGATTTTTTGTATAGTATTCATCTAAAGCAAATGCTTCCTCTTCTGTCATTGTTTCCATAAATTCTCCTCAAAAGCTGATTTTTTGAAAATAATATCCATATATTAACCTTACTATATTCAAGGATTTCTTAAAAGACATTATCTCATCTTCCTCAACCACTCCTCCCTCTCCCTTGAATCCACACTAAACACATTATTCTATCAAATTATGAAAACAATTACATCCTCGTATTAAAATTTTTATCGTTACATTGCAAAAAAACACTTATCATGCAGGAAAAACAGCTGTCAGTTATCTTACAAAGAAATCAGAATTTGTAACTAAAAAACGGTTGCAATTTTTCTATTAATAATATATATTTATTAACAGGTTAAGAAATGGCGAAAAATACTAAATTGATGAAACGCTTGTTGAATAGCCCTAAGGACTTCACTTTTGGAGAACTTGAAACGCTGCTGAAAGGTCTTGATTTTCAATTATCTAATGCAGGAGTCACTAGCGGTTCGGCAGTCAGATTTATCAATTTAAAGACAGGTCATATCATACGTCTTCATAAGCCGCACCCATCGCCTGTTCTAAAACAATATCTTATTAAGTTCATAATTAAAGAATTAAAACATGGAGGTTATTTAAATGACTGATAATGTGCTCAAATATAAAGATTTTTACGGCAGTGTTGAGTATTCAGCGGCTGATGAATGTTTCTTCGGAAAAATAATTGGAACCACTGATCTTGTTACTTTTGAGGGAAATAGTGTGGATGAGCTTAAAAAAGCTTTTACCGAAGCAATTGAGGATTATTTAATTATGTGCAATGAAGCGGGAAAGGAACCGCAAAAATCCTACAAAGGTTCATTTAACATTCGCATTTCACCTGAGCTTCACAGAACAGCAGCGGTTATTGCAAGCAAGGAAGGTATTTCACTTAATGCATTTGTAGAAAGAGCTATTTTTGATGAAGTAGGCGCATTGGCGTAATTGCGCTTCCGTGTGAAATGCGTTTTAATTAAGATGTAAAATTCTTTCTAGCTCGGCTTTCCAGTCATCGGATTTCAAAATGATGGCTTTAACCCCGAGCGCTTCAAGGCGTTTATGCTTTACGGTTTCATCGCTGGAAGTAACTACAACTATCGGCGTTTTTTGAGGCAGGGTCATTAACCGCTTTAGAAATTCCTCGCCGCTCATATCCGCAAGGGAAAGACCGGTTATAACAAATGCCGCTCTGCCGCCGGCAACAGCGCTTACCGCGTCCTCGCCCTTTTCAAAACTTTCTAATTCCAGCCCTTTTTCCGCCATAAAAGTCTTCATTAACTTGCGGAAGAATTCGCTGTTATCTACATGGATTACATGTTTCATTTTTATCTCCTGTTATCATTCATTATATGTTAATATGTTAAATTTGTATATTAAAATGAGGCTAAATAGTTTATTTTCTTATTTAAAATATGATAATATAAGCCCTATGGAACTTAATAAAAATACAGATATAAAAAAAATATTTACAATCGCCCTGCCTCTTATATGCCAGCAAATATTTGTGCAGCTTAAGGTTTATATTGACAGGGCTATGCTGGGGCGCGTTAATTCTGACTTTTTTTCCGCTATTGGAAATGTTTTAGTTCCGTATCAGATGGTTATGTCCATGATTATCTCAATCTGCACAGGAACAACAATATTGATTGCGCATAACATCGGGGCAAAAAATGAGGATATGTATAAAAAATACGCCGAATGTTCGTATATAGGAAATACTGTTATTTCGTTAATTGCTTTTTTCTTTTTCTTTTTTTGTTCAGGTTTTTTATTTTATATAATGGGAGTCAAATCTCCGATATTAGAACTCAGCGCTTCATACTTAAAAATCATGTCATTCTCATATTTAATATTCGGCATTTATTCAACTTCCGTTTCCATAACGCAGGGAATCGGATTAACAAAAATAATAATGATATCCGGCATTGTAAGCAGCGTATTAAATATTCTGCTTGATTATATATTAATTTTCGGCAAATTCGGTTTTCCTCAAATGGAAATCAGAGGAGCCGCTTTAGCGTCATTTATATCAATCTCGGCAGCCGCTGTTGTAATAGTGTTATATGTATTTTTCAGCAAAAGAATGCCTGTTAAATTGAATCTTAAAGATGTAATATTTTGTAAATTAAATTTATATAAAGATGTGCTGAAAAAAGGAGTGCCGACCGGACTTGAAATGGGGCTTTTTAATATAGGAAACTTTATTATAATAATATTTTTAAACAGGATAGATGCGTCAGCAGTCGGCATATATACATTGATTTACTCAATACAGTTAATTCCGCTTTTATTTTACATGGGTTTAGCTCAGGCTACGCTTACTTTAACCGGTCATAAAACAGGAGAAGGAGAGCATGTTCAGGCTGTAAACACAGGTTTTCTGGCATTGAAATTTTCACTGCTGTTCTGCTTTATTTTCGCGGTTTTATTTATTCTTTTCCCAAAAAATATAATGGGAATTTTTACAAATGATATTTTATTTATTGATAATTCTTCCAAATATTTTTTAGTGATCGCTATTACAATGTTTCCGAAAGCGACAAATATAATAATAGGCCACGGTATCCGTGGAACCGGCGATACAAAATGGATGATGTATACGCAAATATTCGGAACTATTTTTGTTATAGCATTATCATATATATTAATTTTTATTTTAAGAATCGGGCTAATGGGAATCTTTATAACATACCTTGCGGATGAGTCAATCAGAAGCATTATTAATACTATAAGATTTTGGAAGGGAAAAGATTTTTTCAGGAGAAAAATAATCAGACGCAGGAACGAAAAGGACGCTGATTTTGTAATTTGAAAGCGCCTTTCTAAAAGCGTCAATTATTAATGACGCGGAAAAACTTAACCATTGCCTGCTGCTTTATCTTCTTTCGTTAGGCGCCATAATAAATAAAAACCGAGCCAGAAAATAATCTGCGCGGCAAGTAAAGTTTCAGGCTGAGAAAAAGGTTCCGCGATTAATACAGTCGCAAAAAGATTAGTAACAAAATGTATAAGCATAGAAAATAAAATTGAACCTGTCCGCAGATAAATCCAGAAAGTGCAGACAGAAAAAATAAAATGATTGATCACCATAACAGGATTAAGATGGCACACAGAAAACATTATTGAACTGATTATAACCGCCGTTTTTTTTGAATAACGTTTTTCAAGACCGGTAAAAATAACTCCCTTAAATAACAGTTCCTCCGCGACAGCCGGAATAAGGCATGAGTTAATTATTACAAGAGGAAGAAGATTTTTTATATTATTACCGGCAGGGAAAACAAACCATCCCTTAAAAAAACGGTAGGATAAATGATCAAGGTAAAACAGAAGTAATACAAAACCGATTGAACATACAGCCGCGGCGCCCCAAACTGCAAAACCGGATTTTTTGAAATAACAAACGCTGACCAGATTTTTTTTATGATCGTATAACCCTACGGCGATTACAGCGGTAAAAACCGCCGCATGAAGAATAATTACCGCAATATGAGCCGATATGCTGTCATAATTAATTCCGATAATTATAAACAGCACAAATTGAATAAAGTTGTCTACCTGAAACAGAAGCAAAAGTAAAACGCAAAGCAGAAGTTCATACTTAAACTTAAACCATTTAATGTCCATTAAGTTCTTCCTGTAAGAAATGTTTGTATGTATCGCGGCAGTAATTCTTTGATCTTGCCGTCTATTCTGATGCCAATTTGTAAACCGCAAGCGCGTCATTTTCGTCAAGCTTACGGTAGCTGCCGACAGGACCAAAATGAACAACGCGCTTTGCCATTTCAGGTATGCGTGAGGTGTCGAGGTTTGCGTCAGCGAAACGCACCGGCATTCCTATTGAACGGAAAAAATTCTCCATACGGAATATTCCTTCCAGGGCAGCCTGTTCTTTGTCATAAAACGCGCCGTCTACGCCCCAGACTTTTACGGCAAAGCGGGCAAAGCGCGCCGTTTCTTGCTGCGCAGCGTCTTTTTTTATGTTGTAACGCATCCATGCGGGAAAAATTACCGCCAAACCAGCACCGTGCGCGATTTCGAATAACGCTGAAAGCTCGTGATCAAGGGCATGGCTCGCCCAGTCGCCGATGCGTCCTGTGTCAAGAATACCGTTATGCGCCATCGCTCCAGCCCACATGATCTCTGCTCTTGCGTCATAATTTGTCTCTCCGCCNGAAAATATTTTCCTTGCGTTGCGGATTATCGTCCTTAAAGCGCCTTCGCAAAGCTCATCGGTCAGCTCTACATTCGGCTCTTTTGTAAAATAGCGTTCCATGATATGCGCCATCATATCCGTAATTCCGCAGGCAGTCTGATACGGAGGCAATGAGTACGTTAATTCAGGATTTAAAATTGAAAAGACAGGGCGTATACACTGAAAATTTATCCCTCTCTTCCACGGGCCTTCTTCGTTGGTGATGACGCTGCTAATGCTCGATTCGCTTCCGGCTGCGGGGATTGTAACAATTACGCCTACAGGCAGGGCTTTTTCGGCGGTGCGCTTTCTGTCAAAAAATTCCCACACGTCTCCTTCATTGACTGATCCTACAGCGATAGCTTTCGCGGAATCTATGACCGAACCGCCGCCGACAGCTAAAATAAATTCAAGACCCTCTTTTTTAACGGTTTTGATCCCCTCTCTGACAAGCGAAAGCCGCGGGTTTGGAAGCACGCCTGTCAACTCAACCCATTCAATCCCGGCTTCTTTTAAGCTTTTTTTTACCTTGCCGATAAGGCCGGAACGAACGGAAGATCCTCCCGAATGATGAAGCAATATCCGTTTAGCGCGTTGATTCTCTTGAAGAAACGCTGCGGTTTCGCTTCCTATTTGATTTTCTGTCTCTTTGCCGAAAATAATTTTAGTTTTATTGCAATACTCAAAATTTTTCATTTTTATTCTCCTCTATACTTTAATATTACATGAGCTTTACAAAAACATCAAGATTCAGGAGTATAACAAATAATAAGACAGATTGCCGCTAATCGTTAACTGCTGCCTGCTCTTCTGTCTTTTTGATTGTCGCCGCGTATACGCTGCTGATTAATCCAAGAACCGCAGAGAGCGAAAATAAAACTTCAATACCAGCGATTTTCCAAATCCATCCGCCCAAAAGCGCGATTAAAACGCTGAAAATGTGATTAACAGAAATGCCTGTGGATAATGTCGCGGTAATTTCTTCTTTGTTAGACGAAATGCGCTGAACATAGACGTTATTCGCCATGCTCGCTATTGAAATTATCTGATCAAGGATAAAGTTGCAGCTGACAACGATAAACGCTATACCGGGAGAAAACAATCTGTGAGCGAAACCGTAAAGAAGGCATACAACAATTAATATTAATGTATCCGCTACCATGACCGCTTTATACCCGACCTTATCAATAAGTCTGCCGATTAAAGGGCTGCAAAACATTACAAAGACAGCGCAGATTGCAAAAAGCATTGACATGATAGAGGGATCGGCTCCGTATTGCAAAATTAAAACATAAGGCGCAAAGGTAAGAAATATCTGTTTGCGTGATCCGTAAAAAACTTCCATTATGTAATACTTGCTGAATTTTTTAGCGAAATAAAAACGCTGCCTCGGCGCTTTGAGAGTTGTTTCTTTTAACGCAGCCGCGGTCAACGCCGCAGCAATCATCAGCGCTGTCGCTGCCGCGAATACGATTCTGTATCCGGTAATATCGGCTCTTGTAAGGCCTTTTTTCTCAAGAACAAAAAAGATTCCGGTAACTAAAAGAAAACCCGCGATATTTCCAAGCTGATTAATGGAAGTTGTAATCCCCAGAGACGCTCCAGCCTTCTCCCGTTTTGCAAGCTCCATGGCAATGGTACTGCGAACAGGCATAATGATATGCTCGCCAGCGCTGAAAATCACCATAAAAATTACAACAAAAACTTTTAACATAAAAAAATCGCCGCTTGCCGTAAGTAAAAGTCCTGCCAATCCTCCCGTCATCATGGCAATGCCGACTTTAAAAACTTTACTGTCAGCAAAACGATACATCAGCGCAAGAATAAAAATTAATAATAAACCCGGCATCTCCCTGAAAAATTCTATGATGCCTCGTTCAAACGGCTCGACATTGATAATATCCGCAAGATAATTATCCTGAACTCCGCGCTTAAGCCCGAAAGCAATTCCAAAAAGAATCAGTACACTTAAAAACCGTCCGACTTTTACATCAGAACGATAAATGTTATCAAGAAATGCTGGTCTCTTTCTTTTTTGCGTTAAATCTTCGCTCGTCATATCCTTTTTTTTAACTCCTGTTCTATCAGCGCCGCCGTCTCATCATCATTTCCGGCGTCTATCCACTTTACATCCGGGATGCCTGCAAAAAAAGTAATTTGGCGTTTCGCGTAACGTCTGCTGTTCTGCGCAATAAGAGTCTGCACTCCGTTAATATCTTCAGAGAGCTGCCATCCGTTTATGCTTTCACTCGATTCGACAAAAAACTCGCGGTAACCGATGGCGCGAAGACCGGGATCTTTTGGAGTGTATCCGGCGTTAAAAAGAGACCGTACTTCTCCGGCAAGACCCTGACTGAACATATTTTCGCATCTTTTATTGATACGGCGGTAAATCTCCTCTCTTGGGCGGGAAAGCCCGATTAATAAAAAACGAAATTTTTCGCGCTTATGACCTGCGTTAATTTCAAACGATGAAAGCGGACAGCCAGAGCTGCGGTACACTTCAAGTGCGCGAAGCATCCGGTACTCATCATTAATATGAATACGATCTGCGCTTACAGGATCGCAGGCTGCAAGCTCTTCCATTAAAGCAGCCGTTCCTTTTTCGCGTAATTCTTTTTTTAACTGATCGCGAGTTTCTGTATCGGAAGGAGGAGCTTCGCTTAAACCTAAAATAAAATTTTTCAGATAAAAACCTGTGCCGCCCGACACGACAGGCAGCCTGCCCCGATCCGCGATTTGAAAGCAGGCTTCATCGGCAAGGCGGACAAAATCACCAACGTTAAACTGCTGTGAAGGATCGCGTATATCAATTAAATGATGATGGAGTCTCTCCCTCTCCTCAGCCGAAGGCTTGGCTGTTCCAATGTCCATGCCCCTGTAAACCTGCATAGAATCAGAGGAGACAATCTCAGCCTGTATGCAGTTTGAGAAATTAAAAAGTTTTTGTATAATCGCAGTTTTGCCGGAAGCTGTCGGCCCAAAGAGGACTAAAACAGGTATTTGGGCGCTCATACTGCGTGTTTAGCCGTTTCCCGCCAAGCGGTTCATTCCGCTTCAATGCGAAATTCGACTTCGTTGGTAAAAACCTGTAATGCGGCTAAAGCTACCATTTTGCCGTCATAATCGTCTTTCTCATCTTTTTCCATAACAGAAGAAAGCTGGTACGCCCTGCGTGAAGCCGCGCTGGTAACCTCGTACATATTATCACCGTATTCGATAAGTTCTTTTAATGGGAATATCATAATGCTGAATTATAATAAATTTGAAAATTTTTGTCCAGCGTTAAAAGAACATCTCTTCAAGCCAGACAGCCAGCCCTTCCCCGGCAATTGATCCGTAAACAAAATCCGCGGCTTCTTTAATTTTCTCTCTCGCGTTTTCAGGAGCCGCTGAGAAACCGGCAGCCGGAAACATCGGTAAATCATTTTCTTCATCTCCGAAAGCGATTACTTCTTCCGGTTTTAAGTTCCTGTGCCTCATCGCGATTTTTAATCCTTCGCCTTTGGATACGCCCGCGTTTATAACTTCCAGAAAAGTGGGGAAACTTCGTATAACGCTGATCTGATCGCCGAAACGGTTTTTCATTCTTGCGCGAATCTCATCATGATAAGATTGATCCGCGATAAACATCCCTTTAATGCAGCCTGTTAAATCCGGCATCGCGGCAATACTTTTTAAGTCCTTTACAACAGGAACAATGCTTGTATGTTTATGATACATCTCCGCTTCAGGGCTGTGTTTATCAATTAAAAGTGTTTCCCATTTTTTATTTTCGTCTTTTCTGCCTGTGTCAGGTGAAATCCCCGCCGGCAGATACACCTGATAATGAATATTTAAATCTCTTGCAACATCCGCGCCGTAATCTACAACATCAAGAGCGATCATATTCGCGTACAGTATTTTTCCCGAAGGGACATCGGCGACTTCAGCTCCGTTAAAAAAAACCATCGGACCTTCCGCGCCCATCGCGCTTCTAAAACGTTCGGAAGATTCAATCGCCCTTCCTGTGGAAATAATTATCTGCATTCCGCCGGAAATAAGTTTTTTTATACAGCTTTGAGTCCGCTCTCCTAAAGTTGTATTCGGCAGCAAAGTAGTGCCGTCAAGATCGATTGCCAGCGCTTTGATCATTTTCGGATTAATTTTTTTGCTCATGCCGGAAGTATAGCTTTTTCTCAAAATTATAACAACATATAAATTGTCAATATACAAAATTCATATTATAATTATATTTAATATGAACAGAGTAATAACATTCGGAGAGGTTATGCTGAGGCTTGCGCCTGAAGGTTACAACCGGTTTGTTCAGGCAAAATCTTTCGGCGCGTCTTACGGCGGTGGAGAAGCGAACGTTGCGGTCTCATTGGCGGGCTTTGGTATTGATACTGCTTTTGTGACTAAACTTCCAAAACATGAAATCGGGCAGGCGGCTGTTAACAGATTGAGGGAGTTTGGGGTAGACACATCTTTAATTGTCAGAGGCGGAAACAGAGTTGGAATTTATTTTTTGGAAAGAGGCGCGTCTCAGAGGCCTTCCAAAGTGATTTACGACCGCGCTGATTCCGCAATCGCGTCCGCCGCGAACGAAGATTTTGACTGGGATAAAATTTTTAAGGATGCCGGCTGGTTTCATTTTACGGGGATTACTCCCGCTCTTTCAGATAACGCGGCTTCTATCTGCATGTCAGCCTGCAAAGCAGCTAAACATAAGGGCATCACTGTTTCCTGCGATATTAACTACCGCGCAAATCTATGGACGCGCGAAAAAGCGAATGAAGTTATGTGCAAACTTATGGAATACGTAGATATCTGCATAGCGAACGAAGAAGACGCGTTCGATGTCTTTGGAATAAAAGCGTCCGGCAGTGATGTGACATCAGGCAAAATAAGCCATGACGGCTACAAGGAAACAGCGTCCGCTCTTATTAAAAGGTTTGGTTTTAAGCAGGCCGCGATTACGTTACGGGAATCAATTTCAGCTAACGATAATATCTGGGGCGCGATGCTCTGCGCGGAAAATAATTTTTATTTTTCCAAAAAGTACGCCGTTCATATTGTAGACAGAGTCGGCGGCGGCGACAGTTTCAGCGCGGGGTTTATCTACGCCAACCTTCAGGGTATGGCTGCTCAGGATGGATTGGAATTCGCGGCGGCAGCGAGCTGCCTTAAACATACAATCGAAGGCGATTTTAATTTTGTTTCAGTTGATGAAGTGAATAAACTTGTCAGCGGAAACGCTTCAGGCAGGGTTCAGAGGTAAATTATGAAAAGAATTGTTTTTTATTTTAGCGCGGTATTATTATTTTTATTCAGCCTTCAGCTTTTTGCTGAGGGTATTCGTGAATCTGCCGCCAAGCCGCAAAGCGGCGAAGGTTCCCGCCCGTCAGAAAAGCTGTCATCGTCTTCATCTCCCGCCGCCGGCTCTTCTGTGTGGAAGGTAACTAAAGACGGCAATACTTTATTTTTTGGAGGAAGCGTTCACATTTTGCGGGAGAAAGATTTTCCGCTGCCTGAGGAATTTGATTACGCTTTTTCCCGGTCAAAAATACTGGTTCTTGAAACAGATACAGATCAACTAACGGAACCGGAAATTATGCAGTATCTTCTCAGCCAAATGATTCTGCCGGACGATGTAACAGTAGAATCGCTTCTTGACGCGGAAACCTATTACGCGCTTTCGCTTGCATGTGATGAATACGGATATTCTATCGAAGACGCGGAAAAAATAAAACCTTCGATGATTATAAATATGCTGCTGGTGTTACAAATTCAAAAACTCGGATTTGTACAGCAGGGCATTGATGATTATTATCAGATAAAAGCGCAGAATGATAATATGCCTGTTAAATTTCTGGAACCTGTTCAAACTCAGATAGATATGCTGGTAACAATGGGAGAAGGATACGAGAATGAATATGTCAGCTATTCTCTTAAGGACATGGAAAACACGGAAACAAGCCTTGAAACAATGATGCGCGAATGGAGATACGGAACAACCGGCGCAAACGAAGAAGCGTTAATCGACATGAGAGATAACTGGCCTAAATTATACAAGGCTTTAATAACAGACAGACACAATGAATGGATGCCTCAGATTAAAGAATTTTTCTCAACCGGTCAGGTTCATTTTATAATTGCCGGTCTTCTTCACATGCACGGTCCTGACGGTCTGCTGCGTCAGTTAGAAGATTTAGGATATAAAGCGGAGAAAGTTATAATTAGAAATTTTTAGGTTGTTGCTTAAGGGATTTTTTAAGGATGGGCAGCTAGTAAATTGGACTTACAGTAGACACGGATTAGCACGGATTATACGGATTAACACGGAGGCGTAAGCTTCTTTTTGTGCGTGGTTTGGGAGATATATTTTTTAACCACGAACGGATGAGAGATTGATCTCTACAAGGAAGGCGGCAAAGGCGCAAGAAGATAATTAATAATCCTTTTGCGCCTTATTCACGAGTCCATAAATAAATTTGTGTAAAACGCTATACTACCAAGGAGGAAGTATGGCGATAACAAAAGAAATACTGAATGAATTACTGAAGGATT
>JGI24695J34938_10003355_pt1 | contig 11261 bp, 11 predicted proteins | sample TergutCo191P3_FD_34938 | JGI IMG/M metagenome (IMG submission 34938) | reverse complement strand
ATTTTGCAGGAATTGATGGAGAGTGTGGTATTGGTCGGCACGGCGACAAGGCTTTTAGAAGCCGATTACACTGCCGCCGGAAAGACCGGCTCCGCCGAGTTCGGATTAGTTAAAGGGGAGAGTCACGCTTGGTTTACAGGATATGCCCCTGCGGAGGATCCGCAAGTATGCGTAACGGTAATCATCGAAGGCGCAGGCTCGGGCGGAGATTACGCCGTTCCCATTGCGAAGCGGATATTTGATGCGTATTTCCGGTGAACACATTAGGGCGGCATCAAGGGTTTTACACAATACTCTGAATATCTAAATGCTCATTAATACTCAAATCAAGAAACAACCCTTCGGGATTTTTAACAATCGGTCTTGAAATCGGGTCGTCTTTTATCTTAATAATCTCACAATTTTGCCCATTGCTTAAAAGAACCGAATTGCCGACCATGTTCTTCGCAATATTAAAACAAATCGGGCGGATAATCACTTCGTCGAATTTATAAAAACCCATTTCCTCGAAACTGGCGATAACATGGAAGGGATGCTTGGATTGCCTGTACATCCGCGCCGAAGTCATTGCTTCATAGGCATCGATAACCGCGATTAATTTCGCGTATTTATTAATTTGGCTGCCTTTTAATTTCGACGGATAACCGGTTCCGTCACAGCGTTCATGGTGTTGCAGCGTAGCTTTGATAATATGTTCGCTAAGTTGCATATCCTTTAATAAATCGAACCCAATCATCGTATGCGTCCTGATTTTCATAAACTCAACATCGGTCAGTTTCTCAGGTTTCCAAATAAGCGCGTAAGGAAGCTTTAACTTGCCGATATCATAAAGGAAACCGCATTGGACAAGGGTATTGGTCTCAATCGGCGACATATCGAGCCACGATGCGAAAACGCCCGCGATTAACGCGGAATTAAGGCAATGAACATGTGTAAGGTCGTCCTCGCTTGCCTGCATATTATAAAGATAATCAAGAATATGGTTTTTATTCGGCACATGTTCGGTAAGTTCCTGATAAAACTGCATCAGCATACCGATCGAAATAGGGGTATTATTTTGGATGAAATTGTGCATTTTTTGTTTGTAGGCTATCATGATTCGGTTATATACTTCATTGAAGCGGATAAACCCTTGGCTTAGCCGCGTTTTCTCATAATATGTCGTGGCAAAATCGACCTCTTCCATGATGGTCAGAGCCATCACGGAATAAAAATTTAGCTTTTTAATAACATTGGCATCAACCGTAGTACCTGCGGCAATAATCATCTCGTTTTGATAATTAAATATATCATAAGCAATTATCATTCCCTGTCTAAGAGCCATAGTTGCGATATTTTTCATTGGCTGATACCTTTCTGAATCAATATTTGATATCTATACTATACTTTATTCGTGCCGTTTTTGCAACGAACGATTTTTCTGCTTGGAAAACTAAATAAAATCATGTTATAATAACTTCGATATGATAAAATTCTATAAACATCTATATATAGGTGAATCAATTAAAAATCCGGAGAAAGTCAAATGGAAGCTGAAAGTAAATGCCGGACAGCTAAGTATTTTTGTTATTACCTTAGCGGAAGGGAGCGATCAGCTTGAATTTTATCATGCCGCTTTTTTGAAGCAGAAGATTTTGCGAAAGCATCTGAAGCCGTATGTTGTCGGAATCGCCGGAGGGCGTGAAGAAGCTTTTTTAATCATTGAAGGAATCGTATCGGAGTGCTTTGAAGCGACAGGCGATGCGAACCTAAAAAATTATTTGTTAGAAATCAAGCAGGATCTTAAAGAATGATTATTATTTCTATTTTAAAAGTGATAGGAATTACCTTACTCGTAATACTTGGTACTTTAGTCGTGCTTTTGTTACTTGTCCTTTTCGTGCCGTTTGTTTATAAAGCAAACGGGTATCGCAAAGAAGGAATGGATGCATATATTTGCGTAAACGCCCGTGTCAGCTGGCTGTTTCGCTTGGTCAGGGTAATTTTTACTTATCCCGGTAAGCCGCAGATAAAGGTAAAACTACTTTTTTTTACAATCTATAATTCGGAACGGAAAGAAAAAAAGAAATTAAGGAAAACACAGAAAAATAAAGGAAAAGACTCAGGCGAAAAGAAAGAAGACGGCAAAAAAGAAAAATCGCGAAAAGAAGAGCGTCAAATAAGAACGTTAACGATAGAAGAATCCGTGCAAGAAGAGGTTGAAACAGCCTCAGACGGCACCGAAAACACCGGAGAGTCAAGCAAAACTCCATTTTTTAAATCACTAAAAGAAAAAATTATCAGCTTTTTTGAAAAAATCCGCTTAACAATTTTGGAATTTTGTGCTAAAATTAAAAATGCTAACTCTCAATATGAGAAATTGACTTCGGAGATTAATTATTACATCGGGATATGGAATTCGGAAGAATGTCAAAGGGCACTGGCTCTTTGCGTAACGAAACTTAAGCGAATCCTGAAAAGCATCATGCCGAAGGTATTCCGCTTAAATCTCGTCATCGGGACAGGCGACCCCGCGTCGCTGGCGAAGATTTTAGAAATATATAGTATTATATATCCCTATGTCGGGAAAACTATAATTGTTATTCCCGATTTCGATAATTCAGTTATTTACGGTGATTTTTTGATCCGTGGCAGGGTTACCTCTTGGATAATTCTGTGGAATGCATTTAGACTATACCGTGACAGGAACATTCGCAAGGTAATCGCAATGTTTCGCAAAGATTAGACTTTAAGGGAGGAAATCTAGTGGCAGACAATAATTTTAACGGAGTAATCGATTCGTTGATGAAAGGAATGAACACCGTCCTGTCAGCCAAAACAATCGTTGGTGAACCGACCCGAATCGGAGATACTATTATCCTGCCGTTTATGGATATGACTTTCGGCGTCGCCGCCGGAGCCAGTGCCGGGGATAAGAAGAACGGCGGAGCAGGTGCGTTCAGCGGCAAGCTGACCCCCAGTGCGGTGCTGGTCATCAAAGATGGGCAAACGAAGCTTGTGAATATTCGTAATCAGGATTCACTCACAAAGATACTGGATATGATTCCCGATTTGGTGGATAAGTTTACGAAGCCGAAAGAGGATATTATCGCTGATGAGGAAGCGGTTGAAATAGCTTTTCCTGAAGAGAATAAATAGCGTAAACTACGGGGTCAAGCATTAATCGCAGGTGAACCGCATAGAATAAATAAAGGATTTCGGTGAGGTTTTAATGCGCAATAAGCAAAAGATGATTGGGTTTATCGCGTTTTGGATAGCTGTCGGCATGTTGGTGATGTTTTTTTTAGTCAACCGGTTCGTTGCTTTAATTATTATTTCGTTATTGTTATTAATCGGTTATAATTTTTACTTTAGCAGCATAAAGTAAATAGTTTTAGAAGGATAAAATCTATGGATACGATCAAAATGGACAAGCATGAAGGGCATCCGGGGGATAAAAGTGTCGAAGAAATTCTTGTATATGGTACTGTGGATGAGCTTAATGAACTAAAATCATGGCTTTTCAATGAAAATATCCGCGTCGAAGCCGCCCGTAATAGTGTTCATCAAATCGAACAGAAATTTGTGGCTGAGCGCAAGCAGTTTCAGGAAGAAATGAAAGAGTTAAATCAAAAGCTGGTTCGTGAAAAAACAAGGCTTAAAGAAGACTTGGCATTTTTCGAAAAAAAGATGGACATTCTCAAAAGCGGTTTTAACCAGCTTGACATGGATAAGCGTAAATTAGAAAAAGAGCGCCTTCATTTCATGGCGGAAAAAGAAGCCGGTATGCGTGAAGTCAGCTATGGCCGCTATGATACCGTTGAGTATCTGTTCAGAGGTGTTTCAAGCCTGTTGTCGCTTAAGAAGCGTTACAAAGATTTAATTAAAATGTTCCACCCTGACAACGTCGCGGGAGACCATGAAATGGTTCTGGTTATTAATAAGTATTATGAAAAAAGACGCAATGAATACGATTACGGAAAACAAGCATAAAATAAGTAAGTTAAAAAAACGGCTAATGCCGTTTTTTTAACTGTCAATACCGTTAACTTAAGCTCTCTCCACTTTACCGGATTTCATACAAACAGTGCAGACATTCTTTCTTTTCGCGCCGCCCGTGACTAAGCATTTAATCTTTTTGATATTGGATTTCCACATTCTTTTGGTTTTAATATTTGAATGGCTGACATTATTGCCGAAATGAGCGCCTTTGCCACAGATATCACATTTAGCCATTTCACACCTCCTATTGTAAATAATTGAACATAACAGTAATATAATAGCAGAAACAATAATATAATGCAAGAAAAATTTTGACAAGATAAAAAATCTAATTTTTTAGTTTCTTTTTTACATTAATACGGTTATAATTAATATGGATTTTAAAAGTGTCGCCTGGCGGCAACACTTTTGGAAATTTTACGTAACAGCATTTTTATTATAATTTAAGGAGGAAAGTATGAAAGCTTCTTCGATTAATACACATATGGGTAGTATTCGGATTGATAATGAAGTAATCGCACAATATGCCGGATCGGTTGCGAATGAATGTTTCGGAATCGTTGGGATGGCAGGAATCAATGTCCGCGACGGTCTGGTAAAACTACTTAAAATCGACAGTATGACCAGAGGAATCCATGTCAGAATCAATAATAATAAATTGACTCTGGATTTTCATGTGATCGTTTCATACGGAGTCAGTATTCTCGCGGTCTCCGAAAACCTTGTCAGCAATGTCAAATACCGGGTTGAGGAATTTACCGGGATTACCGTCGAAAAAATAAACATCTTTGTTGAAGGTGTGAGAGTGATTGATTAAGGAGGAGAGTTTCGTGGCACATAATACAATCAATGCCGCCCTGCTTTCACAAATGTTTATTGCCGGGGCTAAAAAGCTGGAAGTAAGTAAAGAATGGATTAATGAACTAAATGTTTTCCCCGTTCCTGACGGTGATACCGGAACGAATATGACCCTTACGATTATGTCGGCGGCAGGGGAAGTCGTCGCCCTTAAAGATCCCGATATGGCATCAGTCTGTAAAGCGATATCATCAGGTTCACTGCGCGGCGCCAGAGGTAACTCGGGAGTGATTTTGTCGCAGTTATTCAGAGGATTTACGAATGTCGTCCGTGACTACGATGAAATAACCGTTAATGTTTTGGCCGATGCAATGGAAAAAGCCGTTGAAACAGCTTATAAAGCGGTTATGAAGCCCAAAGAAGGGACGATTTTGACGGTCGCCAGAGGTGCATCCGAGAAGGGTCGTGCGCTAATTAATGAAGGCGTAAAAGATATGGCGAAGTTCCTTGACGAAGTCATTAAACACGCCGACGAAGTACTGCTCAAAACCCCTGACCTTCTGCCGGTGCTTAAGCAAGCAGGGGTTGTTGACTCGGGCGGTCAAGGGCTGATGGAAGTCTTAAAAGGTGCCTTTGATATCTTCATGGGGAAAGAACTGGATTTAACAATCAGTGCCAAACCCACGATGAAGCCGAAAACCGATGCGAAAGCCGAGATAGATATCAAATTCGGCTATTGTACCGAATTTATCATCATGCTGACCAGACACTTTAATATCAAGCAGGAGCTTGACTATAAATCATATCTGGAATCAATCGGTGATTCGATTGTCGTTGTTGCTGACGACGACCTGATAAAAGTTCATGTTCATACAAACGACCCCGGGTTAGCGCTCCAAAAAGCGCTTAAATATGGTGCGCTGTCGAATATAAAAATCGATAATATGCGCCTGGAACATCAGGAAACTTTGTTTAATGAAGGAAAAGATGCCGGCAAAGATATGCCGCGTAAGGAAGTCGGTTTTATCGCGGTATCGGTTGGCGCGGGAATCAATGAAATTTTTACCGGCTTAGGCGTCGATTATCTGATCGAAGGCGGTCAGACGATGAACCCCAGTACCGAAGATATGCTCAATGCCATTAGCCATGTAAATGCCGACAATATCTATATTTTACCGAATAATAAAAATATAATTCTGGCGGCGAATCAGGCGGCGACCTTGGTTAATGATAAGAAGATTATCGTTATCCCGACGAAAACCGTTCCGCAAGGAATCACCGCGATAATTAATTTCGTCCCTGATTTAGGGATTGATGAAAATACTGCCAACATGAGTGAAGAGCTTAAAGGCGTTAAAACAGGACAGGTAACTTATGCCGTCCGTGATACGATGATCGATGATAAAGAGATAAAACAAGGCGATTATATGGGTATCAATGACGACGGCATTTGCTCGGTCGGAACACATATTAATGATGTGACTTTTGAAATGATTACCCAAATGGCTGACGACAGCAATGAACTTATCAGCATTTATTATGGTGAAGATATCGAAGAACAAACGGCTTTAGCCATGAAAGAGCGGATTAAAGACAAATATTCCCGCCATGACATTGAACTTCAATACGGCGGCCAACCAATCTACTATTACATTATATCCGTTGAGTAGATGCGCAACAAATAAACCAATCAGGAGAGACACGCATGAAAAAAACATTGATATTCGCCCTTTCATTATTACTGACATTCACACTCTCAGCATGTGGTAATAACGATGCGGAACCGCAGCCGGAAGAAAATAATGGGCAAGAAATAGTGACTGCGCCCGAAGNTATTAAAGACGATGAGCCGGAGAAGGAAGTTTTTGAAGGCAGTCATGAGATTTTGGTATTATTTAATCAATTCACAGGCAGTCAGGCACTTGAAGGACGCTACGGTTCTTCATTCGAAGTGATTAGCAATAATACCGCGAAAGTTACATACGGAACCGATACCGAAGAAGCGAATGATAATGCCCATGCCCATGTTTATATTAAAACGGATATTCCGGAGATTTACGGATATCCTGATCTTGACCGGATTGAGCTTACATATCAAGGGAAAGACCGAACTTTGGATACCGGCGGTTCCGGTTTATCGGGAGAAGTTAGGGTTCTGGCGGTAAAAGCAAATGAAGCGACAGGCGGATGGATGGGGAACGATGCTTGGGTTATGGAAAGAACAATCGCATTATCGGGCAATATCTTTGACGCCGAGGATGAACCCGTTACGGTAACAATGCCTGTTAATAAAGCGAAATTAGCAGGGCTCGGTGATGTAACGAGTTTAGTTATATATGTCCATAGTGATGCGGGAACTAAAGATGAGCCGACCAATTTTACCTATTCGGATTTTACCGTTTGGCTAATACCCGAATGCTGTGACGGTATGTGCGATGATTGCTCATGTATCGGTTTTTGTAAATTCACCGCTGAAGGGGAGTGTTGTTACGAGCGCCCGCCCGCAGTCAGTACCGCCGATTGTGTCGGAATCGACAGCGGGACAATCGAAGCAGTCGGAGCGGTACTTAATAATAATCAAGCCACAATTACCGACCAATATGATGGCAACTTCATATATTTCGATGTTGAAATACCGGCAAACAATACCATTTATGATTTTGCGGGGTTATCAATCAGATATACGGGAATTGAAGGTGATAATCGGTATAAGTCGCTTAAGCTTTCTGCCGGTGCGCCGAAATCCCCGGCGGGGAAATTCAACGATTATCCGAAAGCCGCGAATGAAGCCGGAAATGATTTGTCAAGTAATTCAGGAGTCGCCTATATAACCTTTATATTTAACGACCAACCACTCAGGGATTTATATTACGAAGGGCTTAGAACCGTAAGGTTTGCGATTAATGTTCCCGCGGAGGCAAATACCGTGTTCGAAATTGATGAAATTAAGCTTGATTCCAAATCCTGCGATAATGATTGTGCAGTATGCTACGTACCGCCGTTACCCGGCGATAATTATACGGTTCCCGGTGATAATATCGCATCTGATGATTCATTCCACCTGAAACTGGATTCATACGATTATGAGTTGTGGAGTGAAAATCAACAAGGATTATCGACATTAAATATTCCCCCCGACGACGACCGGGCCGGTAAAGGCGGAATCTTCGGCGGTTCATGGGTTGACACCCATAATGTTTTGATTCGTTCGGGACGCAAATTCTCTGATATACGCGGAAACAGTCAGGAATCAACAAGCGTCTTGGGGAAAACTCATAGCGAAATTGGTGAGATTACGATGGATGTCGAAACGACATGGAGTACTAGCGATAGTGTCGCTTATCTTAGTGTATACGGATGGGCATTCTATTTACCCGACAGTATTCCGACGAAGACCGAAGACGGAAGGGATGTGACATATTCGAATCAAATCGAGTATTATATCGTCAAAGACCGTAAAAGCCATAATCCTGTCCGCGATGCGAAACCAAAAGGTTCGGCGATTATTGACGGGATTGAATATGAATTTTTTGTCACAGACAGAATTAATCAGCCGATGCTCACAGGTACGGGCAGTTTTAAGCAATACTGGAGTATGCCTAAATATGAAGCGGATTTTGCCACAGATGGCGTTATCTCGGTATCAGAACACTTTAGGGAATGGGAAAAGTGCGGGATGATTATGGATGGCGCTCTTTATGAAGTAGCATGGAAGATTGAATCCTACACCGGACGCCCGTCCGGCGCAAAAGGCAGCGCATTTGTCCATAAAAATATCTTGTCGATAGATTAATTTTATATTGTGTCTGCAAAGGTAGTATACTTATGACTAAGAATAATCAGTATATGATGCGGCGATTTATTATATTTTCGGTGATACTATTTTCGGTTATCTTAATTGGCGGAGGTCTTGCTTTCGTGCTTTCGATGCAGGTAATTACGAGAGAGACCAAAGGCGCTGAGTTATCGCAAAAATTAGAAATCCAGAGGATTCAGTTAGAAAATTCTGTCAACGCCGAAATCGCCATTATCAAAAAATTAGCTGATTCACCACTTATAAAAAGGTATCTTGCCAATCCGGGCGATCCCGCTTTACAAAATGACGCAGTTTCAGAACTGAAATCTTACCGTAAATCCTTAGGTTCCCGTTCGATTTTCTGGGTTAGTGAGACAGACCGCTTAATTTATATTGATGACAATGTTCCATATGGGATAGATGTAGATAATCCGGATGAATACTGGTATTTAATGACCATTGAAGGAAAAGCAGACTATAATTTTAACATTAATTACAACCACAGCTTGGCAGAAACAAAGGTATGGATAAACGCCCCCGTTATCGGAGAAGATGGTAATCCGCTCGGGGTAGTCGGCACAGGCATTGAACTGCCGGCTTTTATCAAAAATATATACGACAATTTTGACAGTGACTATGAACTTTACCTATTCAATGAAGAGGGTGAAATAACAGGGGCGCCGAGTGATAATCTGATTACAAATAAAACAAGTATCGGCAATGTCGGTTTGTTTATCGGCAGTGACATTTTAACAAAAGCCTTAAGCTTATCGCCCGGTGAAACGAAAAGCTATGTTATGGACGGGGGAACGATTGCGGTCGGCACGATTCCCGCAGTGGGATGGTATTCGGTTGGTTATATACCGAGTCAATTAACGGACTATAATACACCGCTGACGGTTTTGTTTATCCTTGTTATTATCGTTATTTTAATGATTTTTATCATCTTCAACGTTTTCACGGCACAAAATCTGCGTATCCTAAGAACAACAATGGAAGAACTTGAACTTGCTTCCAAAGCCAAAAGCGAGTTTCTGGCGACGATGTCCCATGAAATCAGAACACCGATGAACGCGATTATCGGGATTGCCCAGATCGAATTACAAAAAGGTCATTTATCGGCGGATAATGAAGATGCATATGAGCGAATTTTCGAATCAGGCAGTAGCTTACTTAATATTATTAATGATATTCTCGATTTATCCAAAATTGAAACCGGACGTTTAGAACTTATCCCGGAAGAATATGATGTGACAAGCCTTATCAACGATGCGATTCAGCTTAACATAGTCAATATCGGGATTAAACCGATTGATTTTTCTTTAGAAATCAATGAGTTTTTGTTATCGCGCTTATATGGTGATGAACTTCGCCTCAAACAAATACTTAATAATCTGCTTTCTAATGCCATCAAATACACCAACGAAGGTTATGTTAAACTTACCGTCAACCATTCGATTGAAGGCGAAGATATTAATTTAATTTTTATGGTTGAAGATTCAGGGCAGGGAATGAAGCAGGAAGACTTGGATAATTTATTTACCAAGTACCAACGCTTTAATGCTGACGCCAACCGGAATACGCAAGGGACAGGGCTTGGCCTTAGCATCACGAAAAAGTTGATCGAAATGATGGAAGGTAATATTGAAGTTATTAGTCAGTATGGTAAAGGCACTACTTTCAAGGTTACGGTTAAGCAACGAGTTTCGTCATATGAAGTAATCGGCGCCGAAATGGCGAACCGGCTTAAGAATTTTACTTTTACAGGACATCGGCGGAAGGAAAAATTACGAATAACCAGAACCGCGATGCCATACGGAAAAGTGCTGGTGGTTGATGATGTGAGTACGAACCTTTTCGTCGCCGAGGGGCTTTTGATTCCTTATGAACTGAAAGTTGATTTGGTCGAAAGCGGCTTTATGGCAATCGCCAAAATCGATGCGGGGAATACATATGATATTATTTTCATGGATCATATGATGCCGCAAATGGACGGTATTGAAACAACGAAAAAAATTCGTGAAATAGGTTACACGGGTACAATCGTCGCTTTGACTGCTAATGCACTTGTCGGTAATGATGAGATGTTTAAACAAAACGGCTTTGACGGTTTTATTTCCAAGCCGATTGATATCCGTCAATTAAATGCGCTGTTGAATCGCTTTATCCGTGACAAGCACCCTGAGGAAGCCAAAAGGACGAAGAAACTTTACAGCGATCAGGAAAATATGATCCGCATAAACCCGCGTTTGGTGAAGATATTATGCCGTGATGCGGAAAAAGCGATTATTCAATTAAAAGAAGCCATGGAAGAAAATAATATAAAATTATTTACGATGGTTGCGCACGGAATGAAATCGGCATTAGCTAATTTCGGAGAAAAAGAAGCGAGTGGATTTGCCCTTAAGTTAGAGAAAGCAGGTTATGATGATAACCTAACATTTATCGCTGAAAATTTAGATAATTTCATTGATATATTAAAAGATGTAATAACCAGACTGGACCCTGACCCCAAACACTAATCCCCCTTTACACAAGCATCCGCCCAATGTGCAACAACCCACACCCCTGTTTACTCCATGGTTGTTTCAAATCCGTTGCACTATTAAGCAATTTCTTTTTCGCCTGTTCATTACTAATATAAGGGTACTTCCTCAGCAAAAGCGCCAAAGCCCCTGAAACAATC
>JGI24695J34938_10003354_pt1 | contig 11263 bp, 8 predicted proteins | sample TergutCo191P3_FD_34938 | JGI IMG/M metagenome (IMG submission 34938) | reverse complement strand
CCAAAAGAGCGTGAAAACAATCTGCCGGGAGCCGCAGGAAAAATTCCCGCCCCAAAAATAGCGGAAAACAGGGAAAAAACGAGCAAAATACTGCAAATTGCCAAAATAACCGCCGATCCGACGGCAATTGTACGGAATTTGAAATTTTTTTCTGTAGAGAACCTTTGTTTAAAATTTTCGATATTTTTCAGCAAAATTGATATTCCTCTGGATCATTATCGGCTTATTCAATTGAGATATATATGTAAAATAGTCACATTTTCGCGGATAACCGAGGAAAAAGTAAAATAATTAATGTTAAAGCAAAAGAACTATTTTAACCCCTCTTTGAGACGGAAAGACGGGCAATGAGCGCCCTGAGCGCGAAAAACTTCGGCGGAAGGAAGATTAACGCACTTGATGGAAAAAATTTCGCAGGAGCGGGGAAAGACAGGATCCCATGTTACCTTGAAGTGGGCGCATTTTAAACAATTTGGGGGACGGGTAGGGATTTCCGCTTCGTTACTGTAAATTGTATCGCTCATGGTTTCACTATATTGGAAATAATGCTGAACGGCAAGAAGTTAATTTTAACTAATAGCAATATCCTGAAAATAATGATACAATTAAAATATAATTGAATAATAACATAAAACAGATGCTGACATTATTTTATTAAGAGGTATTAATATGGATTCGGAAAAGGAATTAATCAATCTGATTAAGGCAAATACCAAGATAATTCAAATTATCAGTTATGAAACACAGAGAATTCACGGAGACCTTGCCGGAGCCGCTGAAGAACTGGATAGAGATTTATATGTATGGAACCGCGTTGAAGGTATAAAAAAATGGGATATGGACAAAAAAGTCTTTTGCAAACCCGAGGAAAACTACCGGGCACCGGACAGACCATTTGCGTTTTTTTCTGAAAATGAAAATATTATACTTTGGTTAGAAGATTTCCATCCTGATTTAAATGAGCACAAACCGGAAAGTATTAAACGATTGCGAAATGTCGCAATGAGCAGTAATGAAAAAAATAAAACTTTAATACTTTCTCAGCCATTTCGCTGGCTGCCCAAGGAATTGGAAAAGGAAGTCCACATCATGGAGCTGCCTTACCCTTCATATAATGATCTGGAAATAATATTTAAGCAAGTGTGTGATGAATATAAAATAAATATTTCCGGTAACCCGGATCATGATTTGATTGAAGCGGCTCTTGGTTTGACAATCATGGAAGCGAAAAAAGCTTTTTCGCTTGCTTATATAGAAGCCGAAAAACTTACAAGCGCGCAAGTACCGCTTATTATCCGTGAAAAAGAAAATGTAATAAAAAAAAGCGGGTACCTTGAATATTTTCATCCAAAAGAAAATATGGAAGATGTCGGCGGGCTTGATACCCTTAAAGACTGGTTAAATAAACGGGGCAGAGCCTTTCATAAAGGCGCTGCGGATTTTGGGCTTACATATCCACGGGGTATTCTGCTCCTTGGTATTCCCGGAACAGGAAAAAGTCTTACCGCGAAAGCAATCGGTAATTTATGGCATTTTCCTCTGCTTCGTCTTGACATGGGAAAAATATTCGGCGGTTATGTCGGAGAATCCGAAAAAAATATCAGCGGAGCGCTTAATATCGCGGAAGCGATTGCCCCTTCAATTTTATGGATCGATGAAATTGAAAAAGCGATGTCAGGCGCGGAGTCTTCGGGCAGGTCTGACGGCGGGACAACTTCGCGGGTATTGGGAACTTTTTTAACATGGATGCAGGAAAAATCAAAGCCTGTTTTTGTTGTCGCAACCGCTAATGATATTTCAAAAATTCCGCCTGAACTGCTGCGAAAAGGAAGGGTAGATGAAATTTTCTTTGTTGATCTTCCGACTCAAAAAGAACGGGAAAAAATAATCAGTATTCATCTTCAAAAGAAAAATCGTAATCCTAAAGATTTTGATATCTCTAAACTTGCTAAAGAAAGCAAAGGTTTTTCAGGAGCGGAACTTGAGGAAGTTGTTAAAGAAGCGCTCTTTCAGGCTTTTGACGCGGAGCATGAACTTGAAAATAAGGATTTATTGGACGCAATTTCAAAAACATTCCCTCTTTCCAGAACGATGTATGAGCCAATTGCCGACATGCGCAAATGGGCGGAAAGCCGCGCAGTCGCCGCGTCTTTGGAAGAACCGGAATCTCTTGATGAATTGAAAAATGACGATGTTCCAAAACTGCAGCAGGAATATTGCGCTAATCCCTTTGTAAGAGATAAAAAAGACAAAAAAGAAAATTAATATGCTGCATTATTATCTTAATATTTATGATCATGTTAATAAGGCTTATGCTGTCACAAGAACCGCGCTAAATCAGTTTAAACAATTTGAACAATTTCTAAAAAATTCAATTGACGCTTTGAAACAAAAAGAAATTACCGCTGCCTGGGAAAAAGTACCAACGGAGAATTTTGCGGAGTTAATATTTAAAGGCTACTTATACAAATATGAACAAAAAACTATTATAAACATTACCAATAATAAAAAAGGATTTTATAAAATAGAATCAGTAGATGGCGAACCTGATTTTGAAGAGAAGATGATATTTAAATATAATAATAAAAAAGGGGAATTAGTTGTAACAGAAGAGGCATTTCAGAAAAAAATAATTTATTTAGAAGGAATTGAAGTAAAAATATTTGACGCTGTAAGATGGGGATTTGCCGATGTTGAGCTTACTCCCGCGTGGATTTCTTTCGAAAAAAATACGGTAATTAAAGACGAAAACGGCATAGAATATAAAATAATTTCTGTTGATAATAATGATATTACTATCAGCGGAGATTTATCGAAAAATGCGAAACTTTTTTATAATGACACAAAATTGTCATTTACAATAAAAAAAAGCGCAAATCTGCCGTTAAAAAATGTAGAAATTATCAATGAAAAAGAAAGTATTTTTTATTCGGAGAAACAGCTTGGCGCCGATTCTGATGAAATTGTACTAATAAATAAAAGGATAAAAGAATTTATAGATTTTAATGAAATTGTATATGATTCAAAACCAAAGGAAAAACTTAAATTTACAAGAAATGAAAATTCAAGCGATATGACTATAATTTTAAACAATGCTGAAGACTACGGTAAAAAAGTGCGTTATAAACAGTTCCTGTTTGAAATAACGGAACTCCGGAATATAAACACGGATAACTGGAAAATCCAGTTGAAAGAAACAAATACTAACAATGATACTGATGACGATGAATTATACGCGCTTTCGCCGTTACGCTATTTTTTCAGCGATAATGTAACCATAACTGATAATAAAAAAAATAAATATTATATTGACATGAAGGGCAGTGATCAGGAGGAACTTCAGATTGTATTAAAACGCGATCCAAAACCTGAAGAAAAAATAAAGTACAAACCTTATTGCCATCCTGAAGGTCCGGTATTAAATGTCAAAGTTGATGTCCGTCCGCTTGAACGACAGTTGGAATCGATAAGAACCTTAAAATTAATGCCGCATAAAGATCATGAAATGCTCCTGCGGCTTTTTGATAGAAAAGACGGTTCCCGGTGGAAAAAGCCAAAACATTGCGAAAAAATTAATAATTGGTTTGTCTTAAAAGATGAGAAAAGAAGCGGTTGTACAGAGCAGCGGGATTTTATTTTAAAAGCGCTTCGCACGCCTGACTTTGCAATTCTGGAGGGACCGCCCGGATCGGGAAAAACAACAGCTATTTTGGAACTTATATGTCAGCTTGTTTTAAAGGGAAACCGAGTGTTACTTTGCGGTTCAACAAATGTCGCAATTGATAACGTATTAGAACGTCTTATTGATAAAAAAGATGATAAACAATCCCTGTTAGAGCAGCTTGGCATATTGCCTGTTAGAGTTGGCAATCGGGGAGATGACAGTATTTCGGAGTTTCAGATTGATAAATTAATAGGCGATTTTACATCAGAAGAACAGCGAAAACTGAAAGAAAAGCTCCTTCTTGATGCCGCAAATCTTGTTTGCGGAACTACAATTGGAATTATAAATCATCCCAAATTCAGAGATCAGCGAAATAATTTTGAGCCAATTGTTCCCGATTTTGAATATCTGATTATTGATGAAAGCAGTAAAACAACTTTTCAGGAATTTTTAGTTCCCGCTTTGTATGCAAAAAAATGGATTCTTGCGGGAGATGTAATGCAGTTGTCTCCGTTTACCGATCAGGAAAGCATTGAATTTAATTTTGAGCAAATTTCTGTAAACAATAAAATCCTTGATAAAAATATACAGCAGGCTGTTTTCATTCTGGAAAAGCTGAAAACCAGTTTTTATTTCAAGGACAAAGATAGCGGCAAGGAATATTTTAATCGTTTTATTCTGATATATTCATCAGGCGTAATAGAAGAAATAATAAATGAGCTGGCTTCCGGCAGAATAGAAAAATTTAAACATAACGAAATATTTATATTTATAACTAAAAATAAATATAACGTAAAAAAAGAATATCCCAATATGCAGCATAATCCGGAAAACCAGATATTATTACGGACGCCGGAAACAATTAATTATCTTGAGTTAACTGCCGCGAATATAATATTAGTCGATATAGAAATATTTAATTTAGTACAAAATAAACTACCCTCCACTCATGCTGTGTTATACAAGCAGGATTGGGATGAAACGCAGCACGCGTTTTGCCATAACGTTTTTCAACAACAGGGTAAATTTGGTTTTAAACAAAGATGGAAAGTAATTAACAACAGTTTTGATATTGTTACAGAAATTAATAAAGATTTTAAAGAACGAAGCTGGGCTAAAGAAATTGCATGGCGAATAAACAGTGAAAATCAACTGCGATTGGCGGAAAGAAGTAAACGAAGGGAAAAACTCGGTTCTGAAATTGATGAATATACTCCGTATTCCGTGGATAAAGGCAGTTTTGAAGAAGCGCGGAATATTATAGCGGCAATGAGTTTTCCTTCCATTCTTGAATCGCTTGTTGCCGGAATAAAAGGAAAAAAACCAAAAGAACCATCTACAATATCAGATGGTTTTTATGATGATGATTTGATTGATAGGAAAACGACATTAACTTATCAGCACCGTATGCATCCTGATATTTCTGTTTTTCCGCGTGAGCGTTATTACCGTGGCTCAAACGCTTTATTGGATTTAGAATCTCCGGTTCCAATCCTTGAAGCAAGGAATTGGGGATACAATCGTTATAAAAAACGCAGTGTATGGGTAGACGTAAGTCCTAAAAAAGGAAGAGGCAGCAGAAATATATTTGAAGTTGAAGCAATAATGCATTATTTAAAAGATTTTCTTGATTATGCTGTTAATAATGGACAGCCTGAGGGAAAAAAATGGGAGGTCGCGTGTTTGGCGTTTTATCGCGGGCAGGAAGAAATGCTAAGAGAAGGCGGCGAAAAACACGGAAAACATATTGAAGGTTTACGCGCCTTGCCGGGAATTAAAGGATATATTTCCAGTTTCAGGTATAATGAAGACAAAAAAATGGGAAAGTACCCTGTTCTTATCCGTCTTTGTTCTGTTGACAGATTTCAGGGGCACGAAGCTGATATTGTNTTTTTATCAATGTCGCAAACTGAACGNGACGGGTTTCTGGATAATCCGAATCGTTTGAATGTCAGCATAACCCGCGCNAAATTTCAAATGCTTATTTTTGGCAAATACGAATACTTTTCCAAATACACACGCTCTGATGATTTAAGAGCTTTAGCAAAATCACATGAAAACGCAGTTATAGAATGGAGGCATTCATGAAAATTATACTAACACGAAAACTGAAATTAAAAAGCGCGTTTGTATATTTAAAATTACAAAGAAAAGTCTGTCACAACGAGATAAAGGAATACCTGAATTCAAATATTGAATTTACAAATGAAATTGTTTCTGACAGAATAAAAAAATATCTATATGATAATGGAATTTACGATAATCAATATAATCTGACACATGAAGGACAGAAAATAAAAGAAACCGGCTTAATTAAAGAATCGGAAGAAGGAAAATACCAGATTTGGTATACCCAAAATGATCCCTTATTCGGCGATAGAATATTTTATTTAAAACGAATAAAACCAGTAGACTATAATTCAGATCTTAAAGATATTGAAACAAATTTTTCCGGAACATTTGTTTCTTTGCCGGTAAAAAATGATCAAAATCCTGATTCTGAGTTTACAATCGTAAAAACTACAAAAAAATACGAAGAGAAAAAAGAAGAAGAAATTACCTGTATTTGGACATGGGTTGATATAGAAAATTCAAATTTTTCATTTAAGGGCAAATTTGATACTAACAAAGACGGTAAATCGCGGGTTGATATGATTGATAACGCCAAAGTTCTGGATTTTAAGATAGATTTAAATCCATTTATACCTTCAATTCTTCCGGATTTTAATAATGAAACAAAACGATGCAGATTCAAACTTGAAAATATTAAAAATAATGAAACTTATACATATTTTGAATATAATGGAACTCCTGAACGTGACGGATATGAATTATGCCAGTTTGAAAAAGTTCCGATTGAACCGTACAATTCAGAAGAGGCGAAAAAGTGGCAGGAAAAAATTATAAATATGGAACTTGAAAAAGGCTATATTCATCCCGATGATTTTACCGGATGTATCATTTCAACTAACCAAAAGGAAGGGTTTTCCGCTTATTCCGATCAACTTGACAGCGAAATTCCTGACTTGGAAAAATTTTTATCAGAAATAGATCCTTCTAAAAAATCTGACCGCGGTAAAAATTATTGGCATCTTGCAGCTCCCTTGGATTTAAATATTGGAATTCCTCAGTCTTTAAAAATTGATCATTTTAGTCTGGAAAAAAATACAAAAATTAATTTAAAAGATATTGCCTTAAAATTCGGCAAAGTTCCAAATGAAAAAGTGTTTTATTATGACAAATACGTCACAAATTATTATCAGCAGCGTTCTGTTTCCTGTTTATTGGAGTGTTTTGGTTTTTCTCAAATTAGTGTTATTACTGACACAAACCAGCAAGGTTTTAAAAATTATCTTAAAAAAACAAATATTCTTCTTAAAGATATTAACAGTGTATTTGTTAATAGAAAAGACGCTCCCCATGATCGCTTTTTTATTTTTAAACAAGGGGACAATTTTGATGTTTGGACATGCACAAACTCAATTGACTTTATTAGGTTTTATATTAAAGGAAAAATACCTCCTGAAGAAGAGGGGACAATTCTTCAAAGCGTTACATTTACCAAGGTGAAACAGAATGTACTTGGAGAAGAACTTAAAGATTTTATAATAAGAGGATAGATATGACACCCATTAAATCAATTCGCAGAGAAGAGACCAGGAATTTTGGACATGTAATTGAAAATGATTTTTGGCTTGAGATACAACTGGAAAAAGAAGGGCAAACCGGAACTGCCGTTAAAGAAGCTGAAAAAACTTCCGATTACATTAACAAAATTAATAGTGACTTAGACTCAGCGCCGGAAAACGGTGTTATCTGTATTTTCTCCGATGCATTATCAAGCAAATCTGTTTGCGAAACTCTTGCTAAAGCGAGAGATAAAGGCAATAGAATTTATATTCTTACAAATGATTATAATCAGGAAATGAATAAAATTGAAGGATGTCTTATCCGCTTCGGCGGAGGAAGAAGAATAGGATCTTTCATGTTAATAAACCCCGGCACAAATGACGCGTCCGGCTGTGTTTTTACCGGATTATTATCGGATGGCAGCCTTAACAGAACAGAAAATCTTTTGCTTGATCTTGACTCGGAACAAATTCAAACGCTTTTTCGTTTTTTTTGTTTTCAATTTTGGAATAACGCGGAGAAAGAACATATCGGCGGGGTTTCGCATAACACAGACGCGGCGCCGCTGGATATTTACCCGCCTACAAACGATTCCTGCGATTTTAGTTATTTAACAAAACTCTGGAATAAGAAAACAGAAAATGCTTATATTACAACAAGCAGATTATCTGAAAATTCTTTTTTTAATTTTTCAGTTTTTTCCAATTCTAATATAGTATCGCTTCTTACCGGAATAGATAATAGTCTTGTGTGTTCTTTAAAAGATAAAGCTAATAATATTTATGTTCATGATGATGCTTCCATGATAAACACGCTGCAAACATACGAAGGCTTTTGGCTGATTCCAAAAACAGACGTAACGCAGGAAGAAGAAGTATATTCAATAAAATTAAATTCAGATCAGGAAAAAAAATTATTAAATCATAATATTTCTATAATGCAAAATAAAACATATTATCAATATTTTAAAAATGAGACACGCGGAAAAATATGCGGTAAAACAATATTTCATCCCGGCGAGTCTGTGTCACAAAAGCATATAATTAATCCCGAAGTTCGTAAAATCGTAAAAATGGATGAACCGAAAGAACTTCTTCCAATGGAAAAATTTCTAAATCAACACCCTTCTTTTGAAGATGACGGCTGCTCTGTTTCAATAAAATTTGAATGGACTAATGTGCCGTATACACTGCCAAAAGGAAGTAATAAACATCAACTCTATAAAAACTGGGAAGATGAAGAAAGAAAGATAAAGTTATTTATAGACACAATTCTGAAAAATATTTCAGAGATAGAAAAAAGTGAAAATAAATTTAAATTAATTGCTCGTATTTTTCTTGGAAAGAAGCAGAAATTTAAAGAATATGAAAATGAGCTAAGAAAATTAAAAGATGAAAATTATCGCAATATAATAAAGGAAGAAGAGTTAAAGGAAAAAATAAACCGGATTAATGAACTTTGCAGAATTGTTGAAAAGGATTCAGGTGAATTAAAAGAAGAAAACAGACAAGCCGAAATAAAGAAACAAATAGAAATTAAAGAACAAGAGAAGGAAAAATATAATAAGGAACTTAATACAAAGAATGATGATTTAAAAAAAGCTGAAGGAGAAATAAAAAAATATACCGCCTCTCAAAAAGACATGGAAAACCAGCACAAAAATTTAAAAGATAAGGCTGAAAAAGAAAAAACGAAAAAAGATGAAAAAGAAAAGACGGACAAAGAAAAAACAGAAACAGAAAATATAGAAATAAATTATGATGAATTAATAAAGGAATTAAATGAAAATATTAACAAAATAAAAAAAGAATTAATAAGCAGAAATATGAATAAAAATAATGTTACAGGACAAATAAAAGAAATTGAAAAAAAAATAAAAGAAACAGAAAATTATATTAACAATGAAAAAGAAAAATTAAAAAAAATACCAAAAGAAACCGCGGAAAAAAAATCTTCATTGACAAATTTAGGCACTGGAGGAAAAATGTCAAATAAATCCGGATTTACAAATAATTTACCTGTTCCAACCTTAAAATATTTGCCTATAATTGGAGAATTTTATAATCATAATGGGCAGGATTATCTTGCAATTAATGATTGGGAAGATTATGATAAAGGAAAGGAAGAAGCAAAAAGACTAAGCGCAAACGCGAAATTGTGCGCTAAAGGAGAGTAAAATGGCGGAACATCGAATTGAAATAACAATTGATCAGGATGGAAAAATAAACGCCTCTACCGAAGGAATAAAAGGGGAAGTTTGTCTTACAAAACTTCAGGAGTTACTCGGTAAGATGGCAGAGCTGGAATCTTTTGACAAAACTGATGAATGGTATCAGGATGCTGAAATGTCTAACACCGTTTCACAGACCCAAACAACAGGAAGGAGTTAATTATGAGCAGCAGGATAAAAACAATTACTCCCTTTATTAACAGAGAACTGCTATTAAAAGCGCTTGATGAAGTTGGGTGTAGATATTCAATTTCCGGAAATGAAATAATAACTGATCGCGTAGATAATTACTATGGAAATCAAAAATTTATTTATATTAATGGAAGATATGTTATTCAACATGAAGACAGCGGATATTCATGGAATTCAAAATATAGGGATTTAAATGATTATCTAGGAGTAATTGGACAAGCATATAACAGAATTTATACAAAACAAATGGAAGAACTGGAAAAAAAACGTCTTGCGGCAATTGCTGAAGCGGAACGACTGCGAAAAGAAAAGTTAGCCGAACAAGAAAGACTAAGATTGATTGCTATAGCCGAAGAAGAACGAAAAAGAGCGGAAGAAGAAAAGCAGCGATTGGAGCGCGAGCGTAAAGAATATGTTGAAAGACAAAGAGCCGGTATAATCGCAAGCGCGAAAGAGCTGGGCTATGATGATATTCGTGAAACAATAGTTGATAATAAAATAAAACTGGTGCTGGTTAGAAACACTTATTAGAAATGAAAATAGCGCACATTGAAAAAAAAAGTTTTATTTACGGTCCCGGCTGCCGTTTTGTTATCTGGACACAAGGATGTTCAATTCGCTGTAAAGGATGCTGGAATCATTCAATGTGGGATTTTTCAGAAGGTTATGAAATTTCTGTATCAGAATTATTCACACAAATTATTTCAGTAGAAAAAGAAATTGATGGCATAACGATTTTAGGCGGAGAACCTCTCGATCAATATAATGAAATACTTAAGCTGTTAAAAATATGCAAAGAATCAAACATAAGCACAATGCTTTTTTCAGGTTATGATTTACCGGAAATTAAAGAAAATCAGAAATCAGATATACAAAATTACCTTGACATATTGATTACCGGCAGATATGAAGAAAATAAAAGAACATTGCGGCATCAATGGATAGGTTCAAAAAATCAAGAAATACATTTTCTCAGCGGTAAATATTCAGACTATAAAATAATAAACGGAAACTATCAGGAAATAACAATTGAAGACGACGGCAGTTTGACCATTTTAGGTTTTCCGGAAAAATTATTAGACTTTTCCGGAGCAGACAGGAATTTAAACCACGTCGAGCCTTAACCGTTTTTTTGCGGCTTCTGCTCTTTATCAGCGGCAGTTTTCGCGTCTTCCTTTTCGCGCTTCTTCGCTGTTTGCTTTCCGTATTCTTTAGCGGCAGATGAGATAATTTTTCCTAATACATTAATAAGATTTGGCATACATTATTCCTCTATAAATTAATTTACATAAATACAGCAAAAATGACAACAGTAATATCCCCTACACGCCCATACAAGTCCCGACAGCTTTTGCGGTATCAATCATATAGTGATCGATAGGTACGGTCTTCACCTTCCCTTCGGGTACGCTTAAATCAACAGAGCTGATGTCATTTCCATGAAGGGCAACCATGCGGCCGTATTGGCCTTTGGCAAGAAGATCGGCGGCGGCGGTGCCAAGGCAGGTAGCGAGGACGCGGTCAGATGCGCTGGGGATGCCGCCGCG
>JGI24695J34938_10003352_pt1 | contig 11270 bp, 8 predicted proteins | sample TergutCo191P3_FD_34938 | JGI IMG/M metagenome (IMG submission 34938) | reverse complement strand
GCTACTCCGACGATAAGTATAGCGAGCGAGGGAACTATAATAGCCAATTTCAAACTTCTTTTTTTCATGACCTTTTACCCATCCTCTCCATAAAATATGCATTTTCACACTTTTATCAAAATATGTCTAAAAGCAACGAGTAGACTCCGAAAGCATAACATATTTTTGTGAACAATTTCTCGGGAATAAAAAAAGTTTACTCAAAATTCATGCTAAATTCATATCGAAAAAACCCACTCAAAAAGCGGGTTTTTACGCAATATTTTATGGATTTAAAGGTTGCAACCGAGTTATAATGGGTATATAATCAAATTTGACTGACGTGATAAGTAATTCGGAGGTGCATCATGACTAAAGATACGCATAAGTGGAGAAAAGAAATTAGCGAGATTGAATTTTTCTTTACGGATTGGGGCAGCGAAGGGCGTGCTTTTTGGGAGCGAAGAAAAGAACTCGTATTAAAGGCAGGTGCAAAACTAACAATGGAGCCGCAGCTTAACAAAGACGGTACACTCAATTATTCTGCGAAGTTCTGCAAAGCACTGAGGGCTGACCACGACAGCAAAATCCAAAACGGCGTAACTACTGAAGATATTGTATTCCCTTCGCCGAATGAGCTTGGTATTTTCATGCGATACGGCGGGGAAAACACATGGCTCAGCCTGAAAGATAAAGATGGAAAATCTTTGCATGAGTGGAGCGTTTGCTGATGGACGCAAGTTCGGGCGAGCTTCGGGCTGTTTTGCTAAATGAATATGGCATCTCTGCGAGTTATGTATCTCCTCTTTCCGGCGGACTTGCAGCTTTAGCCTTTAGGGTCGATAGTTTCCATGGCGTATATTTTCTAAAGGTTTATGAAAAAAGGAAAAACATAACGGCAAGTCTTTTAGGCAAATCCGACCTCAGTATGGGTGTCTCCTCATGGCTGAGCAGTAATACTGAACTGCGAGGCAAAATAAATGCCCCGCTTTTGACAAAGCAAGGCAATATCCGTGTTGATACTGAGGATTATGCTTATTTTCTGTTTTCGTTTATAGATGGCATTACGCCGCAAACAACGCCGCTCACCACATCTCAGCAAGTTGAGATCGCTGAGATTGTTGGCGTACTTCATCAATATGGTGATAATCTGCCTTTCGATTTTTCCGACGTTCGGGAAACTTATGAAATCCCGTGCAGTGAGCTTATGAAATTACCGAGTAATTCTTCTGACTCGCTGTGTATCTACCGGCACTACGATATGCTCATGCGCGCCCTGGATTTGGCGCACTCCATGGCAGAGAGTGTCCGCTCTATGGATTTGCCGTTGGTTCTTTGTCATACTGATATACATGGCTGGAATTTATTACAAAGCGATAGGCTCATTTTGATTGATTGGGAGAGTATCAAGCTTGCGCCTGCCGAGGCTGATTTATACACTTTCTGGGGTGATTGGTATTGGGGAGACTCAAATTGGGGCAGCTATTGGGATATTTTTCTGCCGGTTTATCAGAGATATCGACCGAACTATGCCACAAATGAAAATGTTTTGAAATTTTATCAAATCAGGCGGCACATTGAGGATATTGAGGAGTTTTACAGGGAGTACTTATTCGACGATTTAACGGCTATTGAAGCTTGCGCTGTAGAAGAACACTTAGAACGCGAGTGCAATTTTTTGAGAAGACTGGTAGTATCTTAACTCCTAAATCACAGGTTTTGCGTATACTTAAACACTTTCATTGCTATTGCTCTCCTCTCCGCGTCTAACAGACAGGGTTTCTATCATCTCTTGTTGCATTTCCGGTGTAATCGGATACAGGAACTTGTAAAGCAGATATGCAATAGTCATTACCACAATAGGCACAAACGTGAGGAGAACACCAAACCAACTAATCATCACGGGCAGATTTGCCACCTCGCCAACGAAGTTGCCCGTTTCGCTGTCAACGCTGTAACCTATGGCAATCAGCACGCCGCCTATAACAACTGTGGAAAGTGCGCCTTGTGCTTTTCCGAGCATACTGGCAAAAGAGTTGACCAGTGCGCTCATTTTTTTACCTGTTGTATATTCGGCATAGTCCGCACATTCTACCCAAAGCAATTGCTGCGGAATAACTGCTGTGCCGAGAGCCATGCCGGCAAAGAAGTTTATTGCCACAAAGATAATGGGGCTGAAAGCAAGAATCCCTGTATAAAAGGCTATCGCCATGCAAATGTAAACACCCACGCAGGCGAGAAGGCATAGTCTTACAGTACCGACGTAACTTCCTACTTTTTTTATCAGTTTAGGCGCGAGAAACGGCGAGATAAAATTTGGCACCAGACCTGAAATTGCAAATAGTGCATAAACCTCCGCAAATCTTATTTCATCGGAAACCCCTGTTGTGATGTCTGCCGCATAAAACCACCTCAAAAAGTATAATGCAACAACCGAAGTCAGCCCAAAAACCATATTACCCGCAAACATCGCACCGCCATGAACCATGAGCGGTTTGTTTTTGCGAAACATACGCAGTATCTCTTTGAACTTAATCTTTTCCTCAACAGGCTGCGTGTCCGGAGTAACACCTTTTTTCTCCCGCATAACCGAAACTCCGATAAAAGCTACTACACCCAGTATCAGCATTGTCACAACCGTTGTTAGAGAAAAACTCCTTCCGATATTGCCAATACCTTGATTGATAATCGTAACAATGGGAATGAAGAAGAACACAGGCACAAGAATTATTATAACCCATATGCGCATTAGCAATGTCCATTTTGTGCGGAGTTTCGTGGAATAGCTTGTTTTTTGCAGCAAAGGCATTGATGTGTTGAAAGCTACTCCGAATTCGTACAGCAAGTAAAAAAATCCCACCCAGATAGGTAGCAGCCACGCATTTGATTTTACAACCATGGGTATACTGAAAATACAGATTACCGCAAGTGTCACAAGTATAATATTCAAAAAGGCAAATTTTCTGTATTTACCCAGCCGCCCTTCTTTTGCACTATCAACAATCCATGCTTGAAACGGGTCGTTGATAATATCCACGACTCTGGCAACCAAAAGCAGGACCGTACCAAATGCCGCGGCAAAACCTACTCTGCCCATAGCCTGGTCAATACCTGAAAAGTCCGTCAGATAAAGCATAAAAAAGTTTGTTATCAGTATGGTTGAGGCTGCCACCGGCCATGTCATAGTCGAAAATCCAAAACTTGTCCTAAAATCCTCAGGATATGCTCTTTTTTGCCTTTTCATAAACTACCTTCTTCCATTTGCACATTATTCCACAAATATAAACCACAAGTCGTTTACATTTAGTGTTGCTTCAAAGCTGAGTTTGCCATTTTCGTATTTATGCTCAAGTGGCTCAGGGTTCACTTCTGACTGCGACGCAATATCCGCCGCTTCTTCCGGAGTCAAGTCGAGTGTTGACCCCATGCTTTCCCATATTTTCAAGGGATTTCCGTGTTCCTCGTCTATGCGGTACATTGTCACGGATATTGGCGGTTTATCAAGCTCAAGCGTTACATTCGCTTTTTGTGCAGGTAAATCAAGGTTTTTCATCTTCTGTCTGAAAAGTGCAACTTGTGTACCGTTATCGCTTTTAAATGCCGCCATGCCGATTTCGCCATCAAGTGCTTCGGGCAGAACATATCTTTTTTCGCCTACCTGTCCGAGCAGTTTCAGTGCGTGAAAATGAGGCTTTGGAATCCCGTTTTGACTTAGCATACCAAACCCTCCGTGAAACTCCTCCGGAAATGGGTGCAGCTCCTCAAATATATCGGAAAAACACCAAATTGATGAGCCCTCGACATAGTCTTCAATTGCCAATGCTGTTTTTACATCATATGCCGCAACCTTGCGCGTGTCGTTTGTATACGCTGAGAATATCGCATTGCAGTTCCACTCCGTATAGTAGACCGGAAGCCCTCCCGCCTGTGCTTTTACTATGGGTGCCGCTTTTGCAAATGTGTCTGCTGCAATATCTTCTGTTTCGCTTTTATCTCTCATTACATGGCGCAGACCTTCCAGCACAGTGCCGTTTGGTTTATCCTTTAAAACACTCACAAGCCTCAGTAAACGCTTTATGCCTATTGATTCATTTGAATCGCCTTGTTCCTCAACACCACCCAGCGGGTCGCCTGCGTACTGATGTGTAGTTACAAAATCAAGCGGAAGTCCGCGTTTTTTACAGTGGTCTGTGAACTCAGCAATCCAGCGGCTCCCTGATGTGGCAGGCCCGCCCACCATCAAGTCAGCATCAACACTTCTTATCGCCTTGGCTGTTATTTCGTACAGATGGAAATAATCAGCCTGTTTTCCTGCAAAAAATGCAATTTTTAAGTCCGGCTCGTTCCAAATCTCAAAAAACCAGCTTTTCACCGTTTGCTTACCATATCTGCGCAGCAAAAATCTTATAAAATCCTTGATATAGGCTTCCCACTGCGCATCGTTTTTTGGCATGGATATGTTGGGTTTGTAGAAAAAGAGTCCGCGCTTATTCTTTGATGCGAGCATTGATGGCATGAAGCTAAGCTCCACAAATGGCTGCATACCGCAGTCCATCAGATTATCATATGCAAGCCCGCAAAAACGGAAGCTTTGCTCAGTAAAGCGGCTTGCCCCCGGAATCGGCAATACATCTTTTAAGCTGTGAAGCGTGTGCATATCGTCGTGGAATATTCCGTGAAATCTCACACGATTTATACCCAGTTCGTCGTGTATGCGCCTTAGTTGTTTGCAGTAGTCAGTGCGCAGAGAAAGTTCAGCACGGCCGCTGCCGACGCAAAACTGCCAGTGTTTGTTGAATGTTTTCAGTGGGGTGTTTTTATCTATCACAAAATCCATAATACATTTTGCTCCTTGTGCTAATACGCAGTGTGAAAAAATTTTGATATTTTCGGAAACTCAGCGTTTTTGCTCAAACTCTTTTTGAGTGTGGCTTGCCAGTATTGTTCGTATTACATTTGAGCTTGCAAGCCTTAGTTCTTGAGTACTTAAACTTCCGTCGCTCAACGCTTCGCGAACATTCTTTTTAAAGCTTTTCCCTCCGGGCATAATCAGGTCGTTTCCGCTTTTTATGGCTGCTGCGTTGTTTGCAAGCTCTCGTTTTTCCCAAGTGGCAAACCAGTCTGTCATAACAAGGCCGTCAAAGCCCCACTCATTGCGCAAAACCTTTGTACACAAATCGTAGCTGTTTGGCGCATATTCACCGTTTACACGGTTATAACTGGTCATTACACACCCTGCATTGCCCTCTTTTACTGCAATTTCAAACCCGCGAAGATATATTTCCCTGAGTGTTCTTTCGCTTACATTACTGCTCATGCGTTGTCTTGCTTCTTCTTGCTCATTGCAGACAAAATGTTTTATTGTAACGAAGCAGCCCTCATGGCTCTGCGCGCCACGGGTAATTGCGGCTGCGAGTTTTCCTGTGAGCAGCGGGTCTTCGCTGAAATATTCGTAGTTGCGGCCGCAAAGCGGATTGCGGTGAATGTTCATGCCGGGTGCAAGCCAGACCGAAACGCCGTACTCGACCATCTCACGCCCTGCCGCTTTTCCTATTTCTTCGAGTAGCTCTATGTTCCATGTCTGTGCCATGGCATTTCCTACGGGGAAAGCCGTTGTAAATTGGTAGAGGAGCTTATCCTTTTGTGGATTGCCGAAAAGAAACTTCTTGATGATTTTTGGAAGGTACTCCATAGCTCCGAGTTGCGCGTCAACCATCTTCACTTTTTCTTTTTTTGTTATTGCCGAAGTTTTTTGCAGCCTGACTCCGGCAGGGCCGTCACTCAAAACCATGTTGCTGAGCCCTTTATCGAGTAGCATTGAGGTCGTATACCCTCCGGCACCGGGTACTGTCAAATATTTCTCGCCACCAAACATGCCTATGCCGACACATAACTCAACCATATCATCAGCACTCAGTTTATCTAAAATGTCTGTAACCTTCTTATCGTCGGTTATTTTCGGCGGTGTGTAGTCAATTGTTTCTGTCACTATGGCTTCGGCGGATATGCTCTGCCGAGGTAAGTTTTGGTTTTCCTGCGTATGCGAGAAGCTTTTGCCTTTTAGCTCATCAATGGGCGTTTTCATCGGGCAAATATTTTGGTGCTGTGATACTACTATCTCACTTCCAAGCTCCAAAACAGCGCAAGCTGTCGCGTCTCGTGAATGTTTTCCCAAACGGAGAGTATAATCGCCCGCTTCAAGTATGAACTGCGCTTTCTCCTCATCATATGCAGCCATGGTACGCAGGTCAAAATTCAGCGTAAGTTCCTGAAATTCTCCCGGTGCGAGTACTTTGGATTTTGCGAAAGCGGCAAGGCTCTGCCATTCACGTAAGAGTTTTTTGCCCGGGCAATGGAGATATAGTTGAGCCACTTCTTTACCGCTGTGCTCAGGCCCTGTGTTTGTCACCTTTACTCCGACATTTACAGACGGGCCGTCAAGCTTCATGCTTAAATATTCAATAGAAAATTCTGTGTATCCGAGTCCGTAACCAAAAGGATAGCGAGGCTTTACATCAAAGCTGTCGCAGTAACGATACCCGACATATATACCCTCCTTGTAGTCCGCATATTTGCGGTTTCCGCTTATAATCGAATATTCATCTGCAAACGGTATGTCGCTGTAGTTTTTCGCCCAAGTTTCGGAGAGTCTGCCTGACGGCGACACTTTACCCGTAAGCAAGTCCGCAAGTGCCGTACCGCCCTCACAGCCTTGTTTGCAAAAATAGATAACGGCATTTATTCCTTCTATCTCATCGAGAAAATCCATATTCATGGAAGAACCTGTGTTTATAACAACAATAGTTTTTTTATAGTGTTTTGTCACAGTCTTTATATTTTCAATCTCGCTCTCGGCGAGGCTGTAGTCATGTTTTGCCGGGTTTCTGTCCGTACATTCCCCCGATAATCTTGCTACAACATATATACAAGTTTCGGTGTTGCTCTCTTTAATATCCGTTTCATTGATTTTGCGCCCAAACGGAAACCGAAACGGCAGTGGATTTACTATGGAAATCCAATCAAAGCGGCGTAATCGCTGCGCCACAACTTTGGCGTGTTCCTCCTGTGCTTTTTTGACATCTTCATCATAGTCGGAAATCCACTTTGAGGTCGTAATCTCAAAACCGCCTTTTTCCAGCCCTTCAAGGATACTTACGCTGTGTCGCTCATTGACCTCACCGCTTCCCGTGCCACCCTTGATTGTGTGTGCCGCACCTGCTCCGTAGAGTGCGAGCTTTCCCCCCGCTATCGGTAATGTTCCGTCGTTTTTAAGAAGGACGATACTTTCAGTTGCAGCCCTGTATGCAACCTCTCGGTTTTCAGCCTCCCGCGCTGTCACCTTATTACTCTCTGTCGCTTTAGTATATAGTTTCATACCTTCCTCCATTATAAAAACTTTGCTTTTATCCACACTAAGAGCCAATTAACATTATTATATTCTCATGTTAAGCGTCATTTATATAATTATTGTTGTAATTTTATCATTATTATTGCTTTGTTTTGTCAAATTTGCTAAAATTGAAGCAATAATACATTCGTGGAGGTGTTCATTATGCGCGATGGCTTTTTGGTTGACTCTGTCTTAAAATCTATCAGACATAAAAAAAGGGAAGAACCTTGGCAACACGTACCATATGAACAAGAGCTGATTCTTTTGAGTATGGTAAAAAAAGGCGATGTCGAGGGGCTGCGGAACAGATATGGGGATTTTGACCTGCGAAATCACTTATCGAGCGACGAGATACGTCAAAGACAATATGAGCTGGTTGCTATTGTGACTTTAATTACCCGATGGGCTGTAGAGGGCGGGCTTGATGTTGAAACTGCGTATGACCTTGCCGACGCATATATTAATGCCGCTGATGTCGCAAAAGATACGGGTGAAGTAATCTCCTTAATCAGAGAAGCTCCGCAGCATTTTGCTTATTTAGTGCGTACAAACAAACGAAAGCACCAATTGCCAAAACCCGTTTTGCAGTGTTTTGAGTATATTGAGAGTAATCTTCACAGCACTATATCCATGCAACAGCTATCAGATTACACGGGAAGAAATACGTCCTATCTTTCAACTTTGTTTAAAAAAGAAGTTGGTATACCCATTTCAAAACATATATCGAATAAAAAGCTGGAAGAAGCAAAAGCACTCTTGTCAAACACCGATATGCCTATCGCACAGATTGCAAATCTTCTCTCATATTGCACACAAAGTTACTTTTCACATATCTTTGTGACAGAAACAGGCGAAACGCCCAGAGAATACCGCCTGAGGACGTTTCGCAATGTGAAATAGCCAAACTTTATTTATAGTTTTCTAAAAATAATTATATAATTAAACTTTACAATACGCTACACTTTTAATGAGCAGATGTATGAGGAAACTGAGGTGGTTTGCAGATGTATTACAAAAACATTCAAATTGCCCCCGACACATGGTATGTGAGGGAAATTCTCGGTGTTGGCTCCTATCTCTTTATCGGTAAGGATAAAGCTCTGCTTTCTGACACCGGAAACGGTTTTCGCGACATTACAAAGCCGCTGTCAAAAATATGCAATAAGCCTTTAATATTAATGAATACACACGGACATTCAGACCATGTGGGCGGCAACAGCAGATTTGGGGAAGTGTTTATCCATGAGGCTGACATACATATGCTTGAGGAAGCATGGCAAAAGGCGCAGCGTGATTTAATGTGGGGATATGCTCGGGAAAAATATCCTATAACGCGTCTTTTCCTAAACGCACTGGAAAAGAAATTGCCTCAGCATAAGGATATTGAGGTTATGCCTCTTGCGGACGGACATATCTTTTCACTCGGCGGGCGAGAGATCAAAGCTGTTTTCTTTCCCGGGCACTCTCCGGGCAGCACGCTGTTAATTGATGAAGTAACCGAGACTTTATACGCAGGAGATGCTATAAATCCCGGGCTGTTTTTATTTTTCCGCGACTGTCCTTCGCTTAAAGATTACGCGCTAAGGCTACGCGAATTAAATAGTAAGCTTGCCGAAATGGGTAATTTAAAGTGGATAAGAGGTTCACATTCAAAAGATGCAATACCTATTTCATTTATCTCTTATTTAGCGGATTTTCTTGACAGAGCCTCTGTTAATGAGAGCCGAGTCACGGATTTTCCCAATTTTGCGCCTGTACTGCAATACAGAGAGAGTGCAGAGGGTTATCCTTTTAAGAGTGTCTCCGTTTTTTACTGTAAAGAAAATCAAAAGTGAGGGTGACTTTAAAGTGGCTTGTGAAATTATAACTAAGGACATTCCGCTCACACAAAGAGAGCTTGATGAGGCTACGGCATCAGCAAATAATACTCGTCTCGACAAAGTGCCGCCTCTGCTTTTTGAAGCATTTCTTCGCATAGCTATTAAGTCAATGAGAAAAGCAACCTTCAAAATAAAGTTACCGACGGTGACGCTTGAAAACGAGATAGTCAAATCGCTGCACACTGTAGATGCGGGAAAAAGCGATGTAGATGTCTTTTTCTACAAGCGGGCGGCTTTAATTGAAAGTGGCGCAAAAAAGATGCCGCTGCTTTATTTTATACATGGCGGTGGATTCATCGGAGGAACACATTTCTCGTGTGACAATTTTCTGAAAAGTCTTGTCGATAAATATGATGTCGTCTGCGCTGCCATCGACTATCACCTCGCGCCGGAAGTGCGTTACCCATACGCACTAAATGAATGTGTCAAAGGTGTGCTATCGCTTATAGAAAACGAAGAAACAGGAGTGTACATTGACGAAAACAGCGTTTTTATTGCAGGGGATAGCGCGGGCGGAAATCTCGCAGCTGCGGCGACTTTGTGCTTAAAAAAAGAGCATAGTTTTGCTCCAAAAGGTCAGGTTCTCTTTTATCCCGTGACAGAAATGCTGAATATTAGCACCCCCAGCTATAATCGGTCGGGGTCTGAAAACAGCAGAATGCTAAAATTCATTAAAATTTGCAGAAAGCTCTACGCCTCGAAAAAAACAAACTATGCCGAGCCTTACTTTTCGCCTCTTTTGAGTAAGAAATCGGACGACCCGAACCCAACACCCGCTCTGATTCTGCAAGCCGAAAGAGACGGGCTTCTTGATGACGGTGTTCTCTACGCAAAGCATATAGATGAGCTTGGTGGTGAGTCAAGATGTATCATATATAATGGTGCGTTTCACGCATTTTTAAACGGTCTGGGAGATTCAGACATTGCCCAAGATGCGCTAGAGGAAGTTGTAAGCTTTATGGGCGTTTAAGAGCGGGTTTTCAGGTCAGAGAGTCTCTGACCCAGCTGCTGTTTTACCCTTCAAATACTGACATTTCTACCACTTTTCCGCCACTTAGGCGGGATTTTTCTGCAGCGAAGCTGAGCATATGGTTATCTGCCGAAATGCTGATTTCTGACACGCCCGGCACGCCTGTACCTCCTTTGAAGTAGCGGATTATTGCTTCGGCGATACCTTTATCGCCACCACCGTGGCCGCCTTCCGCCGTGACTTTTATTTCCTTGTCTTTGCGGCTTATAAAGTCTGAGACGATTATTGTGTCACTGTCTTGATGGGCTTTTATCTGCCCTTTTGTTCCCATGATTTTTAAGCTTCTGCTAATATCCGGGGTGAATGACGACATGGAGAATATTGCGGTCACTCCATCTTCAAACTCCATTGAAACGACCTGGTGGTCTACGACATCGTTATCACATTGATAAACACATCTGCCGTATGGCCCTGTTTTCAAGGCATTGTCAACATCTTCATCTGTTGGCTCCTCAGAGGTGCCCACTGCCGCTTTTCGGAACCAGCCGAGGTCACCTCCGTAATATAACTGACGAGTGTCATAAGGGCAATCCACCTCTTCGCAGCCGTCTGTGCAGCGCATAGGCGCATTTTCCGGGCAGTTTTCTTTATTAAAATGTTTAAGGCTTCCAAACGATGAGAGTCGCAGACACTTTTTGTCTATCAGCCACTGCATTATATCGAGGTCGTGACAGGATTTTGCAAGTATCATAGGGCTGCTCTTTGACGTAATTCCCCAGTTTCCGCGAACAAAACTATGGGCATGGTGGGTGTTGCCTACATTTTCGTTGTGTACCATTTGTACTATCTCGCCTATTTCGCCATTTTCCAAAATCCTTTTGATTTCCCTAAACAGCGGTGTGTAACGAAGCACATGGCAGACAACGATTTTTACGCCTTTTTTGTTTGCTGCTTTTTCTATATCCCGGCATTCTTTTGCCGTTGGTGCTATGGGTTTTTCGAGGAGTATGTCGTAGCCTTTTTCTATAGCAGCAATTGTAGGTTCGTAGTG
>JGI24695J34938_10003349_pt1 | contig 11274 bp, 12 predicted proteins | sample TergutCo191P3_FD_34938 | JGI IMG/M metagenome (IMG submission 34938) | reverse complement strand
TAATATCCCATAGGACAACAGCTTAATGTGTATGCAAACAGTGAGTATCTTTACAGACAGAAAGCAAAAGAGGGCAGAGGAGGAGCCATACAAATAACGCCATGCAAATAACGTCAAAAAAATAAAAAAACAGGGCTGAATATTCAGACAAGTATTGAAAACCAGCGCTATACAAAAACGATAACGATTACAAAAACGCATCTCTGTTTTTTTAAATCCTAACCCCATTTTCAAAGAAGAAAAAGTAAAAGAGAAAAAATTTTACTGACAGAATTGAAAAGGAATTATAAAGAATCAAATTCTGTTTGCGAATCGTTCCAAAGTTGATCATCTTCAGAAAAGCCGTCGTCTAAATCATCTTCATCAAGTTCTTCCAAAAAATCGTTCAAGAAATCGTCTTCGGATTGAATGGGTTTTAAATTTTCACTATCCGCGGGCAATATGCCTTTCGATAAGGTGCAGCGGGGAAAGACCTCCTCTTCTTTAGCCTGTACCGTTTTCAACAATTCTATGTAGAAGACTTTAGGGTTAATAAAATCATACTCGTAGGTAATGTACTGGTGCGGATCAGTAATAAAATCTTTTAAAACAGCATCTTTCATAATAAATTTTGGAATATTTGAAGATGTAGAGAATTCCTCTTCTTCTTCATAGCTTGGCATTTCCGTTTCGCGGTCATCCAGCATGTCAATAAGAGTAACCTCCTGTTTTTTATTCCATTTGGTATCACAAATAGAAAACGCAGCCAATTCGTGTCCCTTAAGCCCAATGGACTCATACAATATTTGATGAAACGATTCAAAATTATCTGAAGATAAGATCTCTATATTGCGTTCAAAATCTTCAACTTCATCGAAAGAAACTTTAAATTTATAATAATACATTTTATAGTGATTAGTGGTTAGTGATTAGTTGTTAGTTGTTAGTGGTTAATGGTTAATTATTAATGGTTAATGGTTAATTATTAATGGTTAGTGGTTAATTATTAATCACTATTCTCCTCCTCCCAAAAAGTAATCTCTGAACATTCTTCCCAATTGTGGGTCAGAGGCGCTCATCATGTCAATTTTTATTTCCATCATGCGGAAAACAGTATTAGCCAATATTTCATCGTTTGTCAGGTCGGCAACATCCCCGAAGTGGAGTAACTTTTGGAATTGTTTAATTAAATCGTTTTGTGTTTCCCGTCCTTTTTTCAAGCAAAAATCAATTTCAGCGCCAGTTTGAGAAGTTAATGTGGTTAAAGTATTTGTAACTTTTATCTGCTCAAACTTGTCGCGGAGTAACATTCGCTGTTCATCGGTGAGCATCTTTTCAATACTGGATAAAAAGGAAAGGCAATAGCTTACATTTTCATTTTGAATTGCAATTGTACGTTCATCACATTTTTCAAACCAATCGAAAGTAACTTTTAATTCCTCCATCATTTTTTCAATGATGGCTAATCCTTTTGCAGTAGCGCTTTCGGTACCCAGCTTTATCAATTCTTCAGCTTGGAAGATAGAATACATGGAGTGGTTATAGTTTCCAACTAAGATATAAGGGATGATGTCGGGGTTGAAAATTTCAATCAATTTGTCATGAATTTGTTCAGCTTTTTCAATATTACCCTCTGCTGCTAATTGAGTTGCAGTGTTGAAATATATTCTCTTAATGGCAGCAAACATTCGTCCCGTTTCTTCCGGATGATACACTCTTTTGTCGTTTAAGCCTCCCCAGAGAAAAGGAGAAGCAGGTTTTTGCGCCCTTCCGGGGTTGTTCACTACATCTACCCGTGCATGGTTCGGAAAATCGTACAACAGTTTGTCGGGTAAAGTAGTTGTATTTACTCTTCCCTCATCTCTGCCTTTTTGTTGAGATTTAATGGGCACTAAACGATATGCCAAACCATCAAGTTGGAAATATTCTTCTAAACCGAAATAGGCTTCCGGACCGGAAGAGATAGAGAAATATAAAGCTCTATCCCAATTGAAGTTTGCTAAAATATCCATCAAAATCAAATTGCTTTTATAGACTCTATTATATTCTTTAGCACTTCTGTTCCAAGTAATTCTGTCAACAATCAAATCGGCGTCTTCAGGGCGAACAGTACCATTTGCCAATACTTTTTCCTTATCAACAGGAATAGAGAAACTTGCGGGAATGGTAATGCCGGATGATGGGTATCCTTGATTTTGAGGAATGAAGAAAGCGTATTGACTTCCGTCCAATTTAGGATTTTTAATCTGCTCCACTACCTCTTTAACATTAATGAATTGGCTTCCAGCAGTATTAAAATAGATACAATCACGTGTTCCGTCTTTATATTGATTCCAAGTCATAGAGATGGGCAACGGGTCGGAGTTGTAGGCTTTGCGTTTCATTTGGTCTATGTACCAACTTCCATGTAAAAGGCTTAGGTTGCACACGCGCACATCGGTTCGGTAGCCTTCCACTTCTTGTGCGTACCACAAGGGGAATGTTTCGTTATCGCCCATGGTAAAGAAAACACTGTTAGGCTCGCAAGAGTCTAAGTAGTTCTTTGCGAAGGCTAATGCTGTATATCGGTTTGAGCGGTCGTGGTCGTCCCAGTTTTCTTTTGCCATGATGCCGGGCACTAATCCAATGCAAATTAAAGTTAATAAAACAGCAGCGGCTATTTTACCTTTCTCGTTTTTCCATTTTTCCAGCAAAGCAATTAAGGCAAACATTCCAAAGCCTATCCAAATACTGAATGCGTAGAAAGAAGCGGCATAAGCGTAATCCCTTTCACGCGGTTGGAATGGGGTATTATTCAAATAGAATGCAATTGCCCAGCCGGTCATTAAAAACAACATAAACACTACAAACGAGTTTCTCAAATCTTTTCTTGAATAATAGATCAAACCGATAATTCCCAAAAGAAGCGGAAGAAGATAGTAAGCGTTATATCCTTTTTTTGCCATCGTGTTTGGCATTTCATCAAGTTTACCTACTAATTTATTGTCAATAAACGAAATGCCCGATATCCAGTTTCCGTTTTGGTAATCTCCAAAACTTTGAATTTCATTTTGTCTGCCCGCAAAATTCCACATAAAATAGCGCCAATACATGAAATTCAACTGAAAAGAATGTAAAAACGCTTTGTTCTGTTCCGGAGTTGGCAAGTTCCCTCTTTCTAAACTTCTAATATTATCTCTATCTGAAGCAGAGCCTGAATTATACACTTGAGTTTTCAACCAAGAGATATAATTGTCGATGGTCTTAGGATCGGGGCTCCACATTCTGGGGAAAAACATTTGGTCGCGCTTGTCGTAATTGGCTATGGTTTCTTTCTTGTAGTCTGCAATAATATATTTACCAACTTTATCATCACGTACATAAACGGGGTTTCCATCTTTGTATCTTTGGCGGGCATCTAAGCGCGAATTGTAGGATTGTCCATAAATAAGCGGTTTAGAGCCATATTGTTCTCTATTCAAATAAGATAAAAGAGAAACAGCATCTTGCGGACTGTTTTCGTCAATGGTAGGATTTGCATTAGAACGAATAACGAGTGTGATAAAAGTGGAATATCCAATTAACAGAAAGAACAAAGAATAGGCACAAATTTTAAGCAACTGTTTTTTCTTTTTGTATCCGTAATGAATGGCATAGCCGATGGCGAAAAAAACAATTAAGAAATAGATGATAGTTCCCACATTGAATGGTAATCCGATCGTATTTTTGCAGAAGATTTCAAATTTTCCTGCCCAACTTACAATTCCGGGTATTATACCCCAAAGAATCAAACCCATAACTGCTACAGAGATAACGAGAGAACCCAAAACCCCCCATTCGACTTTAGAACGGATGGCGCCGTTTTTAACTGAAATGAAAATGAGTGGGGCAACGATAAGAAGCCAGATGGCTAACATCCAACCAGTACTGTATAAAATTGAGATACCAAATGCAATAAATGCAAGCGCTATAATAGCTCCTTTGTAAGTAGCTTTTTTCGATAGTTTAAAATAAATAATTAATCCTAATGCAGGGATGGTAAGCAAGTTCAACAAGTGAACGCCAATAGAAAGCCCCACTAAATAAAAGATGAGTACTAACCAGCGTTGGGGATTGGTGTTTGATTTAGGGCTATCGTACTCCTCGTCCCATTTTAAAATACACCAAAATACGAGTGCAGTAAAAAATGAAGACATGGCATACACCTCACCTTCTACCGCAGAGAACCAGTAAGTATCAGTAAATGTATAGGTTAATGCACCAATAATTCCGGCAGCAAAAATAGCGACTGTTCTTAGTGTGGTAAAGCCGCCTAAATTGGCTACCAACTTTTTTCCAAGCAGGGTAATCGTCCAAAAGAGGAACATAATACCGAATCCGCTACACAGCGCCGACACTACGTTCACCCAAAAGCCCACCATAGCGGGGTCATTTCCGGCAAACAGGCTGAAAACGCAGGCAATAATTTGGAAGGTGGGTGCACCGGGTGGGTGTCCTATCAGCATTTTGTGCGCAGTGGCAATATACTCACCACAGTCCCACCACGATAGCGTAGGCTCGGCGGTTACAATATATACGGCTGAAGCAACAATGCCTAATAACCAGCCTAAACTGTTGTTAATAATTCGGTAGATTTTATTCATAGTTTTTTATATTAAATATTATATATCGTAATTTCGTAGAAAATGTTGCATCTATGTGAAAAAAAAGTAGGGGTGTTGCGCGCACAACACCCCTACTTTTTTCATATAAAAAACATCGTATTAAAAACGGAAATGGGAGAACGCCTTGTTGGCTTCTGCCATTCTGTGAATGTCTTCTTTACGTTTAAATGCGGCGCCCTCTTCCTTGTAGGCTGCCATGATCTCGGCGGCAAGTTTTGCTGCCATGGTTTTTTCATGACGTTTGCGGGCGTACAGGATCATGTTTTTAATCCCTAACGATTCTTTTCTTTCTGGACGAAGTTCTGTAGGAATTTGGAAAGTAGCTCCTCCAATTCTTCTACTCTTTACTTCCAAAGCAGGCGTAATATTTGCAAGTGCTTTTTTCCATACATCAATTGGGTTCTCTTTTAATTTGGTTTCAATGAGTTCCATTGATTCATAAAAGATTTCGAATGCAGTTGATTTTTTACCTTGAAGCATTAAGTTGTTTACAAATTTTGTAACTAACACATCGTTAAACTTCGGGTCGGGAAGGGTAATCCGTTTTTTTGGTTTTGATTTTCTCATTGGGTTTCTTCAATATTTAAAAGGTTAATATTTACTCTTAGTCTCACCCATTTTGGTGGCTAAGTAACTTTAGTTTAGTGCCGTAGGTTAAAACCAACGGTAACAAAAATTATGCTTTTTTCTTTGGTCGTTTCGTGCCATATTTGCTTCTGCCTTGTAGGCGTCCGTTTACGCCGGCAGAGTCTAAAGCGCCACGTACAATGTGATAACGTACGCCCGGAAGGTCTTTCACACGACCGCCTCTTACTAACACAATGCTGTGTTCTTGCAAATTATGACCTTCACCGGGGATATAAGCGTTCACTTCTTTTCCGTTGGTCATACGAACTCTTGCTACTTTACGCATGGCTGAATTAGGTTTTTTAGGAGTGGTGGTATAAACTCTTAAACAAACGCCACGACGTTGCGGGCAAGCGTCTAATGCTCTTGATTTACTTTTTGAGGTTAACTGTTTTCTTCCTTTTCTAACTAATTGTTGAATTGTTGGCATTATGTTATTTTTTAATTTTGATAAACTTACAATAAAAAAACCCTCTATTTTTTGGGGCTGCAAAAATATAAAAATTTTAATATGAAAATTTGTAACCTTTTTTTTTACATAGCACCCTTTAGCCTGCATTTTTATTACTGATAATGAAATTGATAAAAGGGAAATAATAAAGGAGCATTTTACGTTACCAATTATCAATAATTATTAAAAATGACTTTTCTTCATTCTGAAATTTGATCAGCTAATAACAAAACTCTTATGGAAACTAACCCCCAACTCGAGCTCGCCAACAACATCATCAAATACACAAGAACCCACCTCTTTTTAAAAAGCCAACCCAAATCAGGGAATAAAACGGTTGAAAACAGCATATAAATCAAGAACTCTAAATGAACGGAAGATACATTTTTACTTCCTCCACTAATCTCTCCGCTTCCCCCTCACTTCCCGCTTCCGCATAAATGCGAATAATAGGCTCAGTGTTGGAGGGACGCAGATGCACCCAACCCTCCGCAAAATCAATCTTCACCCCATCAATAGTATTGGGGTTATAAGAGGCAAATTTTTGCGCTACTCTTTGCAAAATCTCCTGAACATTAGTATCTTTTGTAAGTTGAATTTTGTTTTTTGAAATCACATACTGAGGATATAAGGCTTTGATTTCGGAGCATTTTAATTTTGTTTTAGCCATAAAAGTTAAAAACAGGGCAATGCCCACCAGCGCATCGCGCCCATAGTGCAGCTCCGGCAAGATAATGCCGCCGTTGCCCTCTCCGCCAATCACGGCATGAGTTTCTTTCATTTTTTCCACCACATTCACTTCGCCTACGGCAGCAGCGGAATAACTAACGCCGTGCTTTTCACTTACATCGCGCAACGCTCTGGAAGAAGACAAGTTGGAAACAGTATTCCCTTTCTTGTGTTGCAGCACATAATCGGCAACGGCAACCAGCGTATATTCTTCTCCGAACATTTCGCCGTTTTCCATCACAATTGCCAATCTGTCCACATCGGGGTCAACTACAAAGCCTACGTTGAATTTAGGGGTGAGAGATGAGAGGTGAGAGGTGAGGGGTGAGAGATGAGAGGTGAGGGGGGGGGTAGCTTTCATTACGGATGAGATCTCTTGCAGGTGTTCGGGCAATGGCTCTGGATTGTGTGGAAAAAAGCCGGTGGGCTCGCCAAACAACGCTATGTGCATTCTCACGCCCAACTTATCCAACAACAATGGAATGGCTATGCCGCCGGTGGAGTTCACCGCATCAAAAACAACAGAAAATTCCGCTTTCCTTATCGCATCCACATCCACCAACGCCAACTTCAATATTTCATTTACATGATCTTCTATTGCGTTTTCATATTTTACATAATTGCCCAATTGTTCCACCTCAACAAAGCTAAATTCTTCTTTTTCTGCAATTTCCAACAACCTTTGTCCTTCAGCCGCAGAAATAAACTCCCCTTTTTCATTCAACAACTTCAACGCATTCCACTCCATAGGATTGTGGCTGGCGGTGAGAATAATCCCACCATCTGCACCATGTTTCACCACCGCCATCTCCACCGTTGGCGTAGTAGAGAGTCCCACATCAATCACGTGTACCCCCATACTTTGCAACGTGGCACAAACCAACCGGTTCAAAATATCACCGGAAACACGAGCATCGCGACCAATTACAATTGAGAGGTGAGGACTGAGAGGTGAGAGGTGTGTGGTGGTTTTCGTGTTTTCGTACTTTCTGCTTTCAGCCAATAACTGTACAAACGCAGAACTAAATTTCACCACATCAATGGGTGTAAGGTTTTCGCCGGCGCAACCGCCAATGGTACCACGAATACCGGAAATAGATTTGATAAGGGGCATACTGTTTTTTTTAAATTTTTGAATCTGTAAATAAATACTTCATTCACTAACGTGATATTTTCTAATAATGATTTTGATGTCATTATTTCTTTTTTTATTTTTCCATTCTTGTATGGCTTTCCATTCTTTTTCATTAAAATTAAATCTTTGAGCATCAACATAAGAGGAGCTTGACTTTTCTCAAAATCTTAGGCTTTTCTAATATTTTTTCTTTTCTCAAAGTATGTAAAAAAAGATGTTTATCCTCTTGAGGACGCAAAATTATTTTATTTAATTCTGTAGATGATTGATTTGTATCTTCCATAATTCATTAATTAGCCGCAAAAATAATATAAAACTATTTGCAACAGAAGTGAAAGAAGACACCAAATTGCCGTTGGCTTTAGCCAATAAACAAAGAATGATAATAATAGATTGCCGTTGCCTTTAGCCAACGGCAATGGGTAATGAAATTAGCATATAGTTTTTCTATATTCCCCACTCACAATTCGTTGCAGCCAAAGCTCATTTGCCAAATACCAATCCACGGTTTTGTCAAATCCTTCCGTAAATTTTATTTTAGGTTCCCAGCCAAGTTCGGTTTTCAGTTTGGTGGCGTCAATGGCGTAGCGCAAGTCGTGCCCCGCGCGGTCGGTAACGTATGTGATGAGTTCTAAGGATTCTCCTGCTGCACGCCCCAACTTGTTATCCATGATCTCTATGAGTTTTTTAATCAAGTCAATATTTTTCCATTCGTTATTGCCGCCGATGTTGTAGGTCTCGCCGGTTTTTCCTTGATGAAAAATAAGGTCAATGGCAGCGGCATGGTCTTCCACATAAAGCCAATCGCGCACGTTAACTCCTTGTCCATAAACAGGAAGCGCTATTTTGTTTTTAATATTGTGAATGAAAAGCGGAATGAGTTTTTCGGGAAATTGGTTTGGACCATAATTATTTGAACAGTTAGAAATTATGGTAGGAATTTTGAAAGTATCGTGATACGCACGCACAAAGTGGTCGGAAGAGGCTTTGGCAGCAGAATAGGGACTGTGCGGATCGTAAGGCGTTGTTTCTTGAAATGCGCCGGTTTCCCCAAGAGAACCATACACTTCATCTGTAGAAATATGGTAAAAACGTTTACCATCAGGCTCTTTCCAGATGGCGCGCGCCGCATTGAGCAGATTCACTGTGCCCACCACGTTGGTGTAGATAAACTCCATTGGATTTTCAATTGAACGATCAACGTGCGACTCTGCCGCCAAGTGAATCACTCCATCGAATTGATGTTCTTTGAAAAGCGCCAACATCTTTTCTCCCTCCACAATATCGGCTTTAATAAAATGATAATTAGGCTTATTTTCAATATCTTGTAGGTTTTCTAAATTTCCGGCGTAGGTTAATTTATCTAAATTATAGATTTCATAATGTGGATATTTGTTTACAAACAAACGAATGACATGTGATCCAATAAATCCGGCGCCGCCGGTGATGAGGATTTTTTTCATAGCGATTAATGATTAGTGGTTAGTGATTAATGAGAATGGTTTTATATGGCAACTTCGGCTTTGATATGCGGGTCTGGGGTATAATTTTCCAGCGTAAAGTCTTCAAACTGAAAGTCAAAAATAGAATTCACCGTTCTGTTTATTTTCATGGTGGGTAATGTTTTTGGGGTACGCGAGAGCTGCAAAACAGCCTGTTCAATATGGTTGGAATAGAGGTGTGCATCACCGAAAGTGTGGATAAAGTAGCGCGGTTTCAGGTTGCAAACATGAGCTATCATCATGAGTAGCAGCGCGTAGGAAGCGATATTGAACGGCACGCCGAGAAATACATCAGCGCTACGTTGGTAGAGTTGGCATGAAATTTCGCCATTGTTCACATAAAATTGAAAAAGCACGTGGCAAGGGGGCAGTTTCATTTTGTCCACATCACCCACATTCCAAGCGTTTACAATCAGCCGGCGCGAGTCGGGATTATTTTGAATCATCGCTATCAATTCCGAAATTTGATCTATAGTTTTGCCATCGGAGGTTTGCCACGAGCGCCACTGTTTGCCGTACACGGGACCTAAATCTCCGTTTTCATCCGCCCACTCATCCCAAATGGTTACATTATTGTCGTGCAGATATTTAACATTTGTTTCACCTTTTAAAAACCACAGCAATTCGTAAATAATGGAGCGCAGGTGCAGTTTTTTTGTAGTTAAAACAGGGAATCCCTCATGCAAATCAAATCGCATTTGATAGCCGAACACGCTTTTTGTGCCGGTGCCGGTTCGGTCATCTTTAAATGTGCCATTGTCAATTATATGTTGCAGAAGGTCAAGATATTGTTTCATAACAGAGCCCAATTTTAGGGGAGCGCAAATATAGCATTTTGCTATACATTTAAGGATTTAAAAAATAAAAGATTTAAAGAGAAAACAAAAAAAATCAAAAAAAAGTTGTGTTGTATTCATAAAATTATATTTTTGCCGCCCGAAACGCGAGGGAGTTTAGCTCAGCTGGTTCAGAGCATCTGCCTTACAAGCAGAGGGTCGGCGGTTCGAATCCGTCAACTCCCACACACAAAAAAGAACGCTTACAGTAAAATGTAGGCGTTTTTTGTTTTGTGTATCAGCTAATTAATGGGTTGAAAGAGGAAACTAACGCTTACAGAAATAACTGTGATGTTCTTTCTTTATTTATGTTGAATTTTGATGGTTTTATCGGAATCTCCATAGGAGAAAAATTTTGGGATTTTGAGAAGAACAAACCGAAACGAAATTGCCCTAACAAATGGGGTGCAGCATAATCCATAATTCCGTCACAGAAAATATTTTATCTTTGCCGCCAAGTGTGCAACACTTTAAATTCATAAATTATGACTTATGTAACAGTTCACATAACAGACACAGCGCAATTAGGAGATATTATTGCTTTTGCGAAAAGAAAGAATATGAAATTTGAAATTTCAGATAGTAAACCAGAAAATTATGAGTCCAACATTCAAGAGCGAGAAAGGCTATAGATTTCACATTTGGTCTAATGAAGAAAGTAGAGTGCACGTTCACGTTAGCAAAGATGATAACACCGCAAAGATATGGCTTGAGCCAAGTGTAGAGATTGCAGAAAGTAAAGGATTTTCAGAAAAAGAATTGAATAAAATAATTAAAATAGTAAGTGAAAATGAAAACGAATTTAAAACAAAATTCAGAGAACACATCGGTTAGTGTGCGTTCTATTATGCCTGATGGTATATTTATTTCGGTAGGTGGAAGCGATTACTATCTTTCTTATGACAGATTGCCGTGGTTTAGAAATGCTACAGTATCGGATATTTTTGATGTAAAGATGTGCTGCGGGCAAGCGGGGATAAGATGGGAAGCCCTTGATGTAGATTTGGAAATAGAGAGTTTAAAATATCCCGAAAGATACCCGCTTACAATGAAACGATACGCAGGCGAAGTTTTATAAAAATTTCCGTTCTTAAATAGACATTTTTCTAATCTAGTTCAGCTGGTTCAGAGCATCTGCTTTACATGCAGAGGGTCGGCGGTTCGAATCCGTCAACTCCCACACACAAAATCAGGCACTTACAAATTAGAATGTAGGCGCTTTTTTTGCCCTGAAAACAAACTGAAAACAGGAATAACGCTAACCACTTTTTTCCTTATTTCCTGACTTCGACAATGCGTCACCCTAAACCAGGTCAAGTTCATTAGAATCGCAAATTTGAGGTCAAGGTTGCTGTTTTAAAAAAATTTCCAA
>JGI24695J34938_10003348_pt1 | contig 11275 bp, 10 predicted proteins | sample TergutCo191P3_FD_34938 | JGI IMG/M metagenome (IMG submission 34938) | reverse complement strand
AAAGAAGAATTAATAATAAATCTGTTACTATAAACGGCACTGCTGCGGCGCCTGTTAAAAGCCAGACAGGCAGCAAGCCGCTGAAGAAAAATACCAGGCAGCCTAAAAGCAGATACAATAATGAAAAAACAAAAAACGTTCTGCCCGGTGTCAGCAGAATACGGTTTTCGCAGTCAGCTTTCCGCATTTTTTATTCCCTTTGGAGCTTCTGTCTTTTGTAAAACATTTTCGATGATGCGCCTCGCATTATATCCTTCAAGCTCGCTTTCCGCCGATAGCGTCAGACGGTGGGACAGAACGTCAGGCGCGACTGCTTTTACGTCATCGGGAAGAACAAAGTCTCTGCCCTCCAGCAGCGCGCGCGCCCTCGCGCATCTTATAAGCGCGAGACTTCCTCTTGGCCCCGCGCCGGTTTCAACAGCGGATGTTCCCCTTGTGGCGGCCGTTATGCGCACAGCGTAATCGGTTATAAGAGGATCAAGCCTTAATGAAGAAGCGAGGTTTTTTAAAGCGTTAAATTCCTGCCCGCTTATAATAGTGTCCACTCCGCTGATTGACAATTCCGCTCCTGTATTTCCGGTTAAAACTTTTGTTACCATAATTTTTTCTTCTTCTATACACGGATAATCAGCGGTTATTTTCATTAAAAAACGGTCTTTTTGCGCGTCAGGCAGCGGATATGTCCCCTCATGCTCAAATGGATTCTGCGTCGCGAGAACCATGAAAGGAGACGGAAGCCTGTGGCTTTCCCCGTCCAGCGTTACCTGAAACTCCTGCATCGCTTCAAAGAGAGCCGCCTGTGTTTTTGCCGGAGCGCGGTTAATTTCGTCAGCGATAAAAAAATTCGCGAAAACCGGCCCTTTGCGCGTAACAAACTTTCCGGTCACAGTATCCAGCATGATATTGCCGGTTATGTCGGCGGGCATTAAATCCGGCGTGAACTGCACTCTTTTAGAATCTCCGGCGATCGTTTTCGCGAGCGCCCGGATCAGCAGAGTCTTGCCAAGTCCCGGCACGCCCTCCACAAGAAGATGACCTCCCGCGATTAATGTAATTAGCGCGTTCTGGACAAGCTGTTTCTGGCCGATAAACGCTTTCGCGATTTCTTCTTTGATTCTCTCAAGCTTCTCATGAGCGGCCTGAATTGCGAGCGCCGGCGCAACTTCACTAGTTTGTTGAATTTCATTTTCCATATATTTTCTCCTGTTCTGTTTTAATTGCTTTAATCATTTCTTTATAATTGTATGTTTGCGCGCTCTCAGAATCTTCGCGTGTTTTTCGCTCCCGTCTGTAGATACCCAGATAGTAATCAAGCGCGTGATGCTTTTGTAAAAACCGCGCTTCCGCTGTAAAACGATCTTCTATCGGCCTTAACGCGCTTTTCTTTTCTCGCGGCACAAGCCCGAAGACCGGAATCACCATCCAGAAACCCGCTGTAATCAGAATAAACGCTGAAATAAAAACCGGAACAAGACTGCCTCTTTTAAATATCGCTCCCAGTACTGATGTATCACCGGCTCTGCTCTGCTGGCGAGCGAAAAGAATTCCCATGTTTTCACTGCCTGTTCTCTCCCCGGTTAATTTCCACGCGAGCTCAGCGTTTACATCCCTTGTAAGATTATAATTATACATGAATACAGGTAAACCGGTAACAGTAAGAACGCCGCTTCCTATTTTAATTTCCGCTAGTTTTATATTGTTACGCGAATCTTTCATAAGATAGAAATTCTCTTCGTTATCTGTTTTTAAAGATACGCGCGTTTGAAAGACTGGCATACTCTCTCTGTCTGGATTTTCGCTTAAAGTCTGTACCCTCTGAGCATACTCCGCGGTAATCCCGAACTCCGAAAGAAAATCTATAATGTTATCACTTAAAACGTTATCTGCAATATCAAGGCATAAGATAAAGCAGCCGCCGTTTTCGATCCATTGAACTAATTCCGCGGCATTCCGCAGCCTTATAGACGAGGAATGAGCTATTATAACTTTCTCCGCTGTATCAGCAAGCCTCGATGTACTAAAAAAATTTTCATTTCTGACATTATGGCCTGTCTCTTTCAACCATAATTCCATAGCGTAATAAAGATTGGAAGATACTTCGTATGACGGAGCGATAAATCTTTTTCCCTCATATATTTCCAGATTGTTATACGCTAGAAATCCAAGCAGGGCAAAAAAGAAAATAACAACAGCGATTATAATGAAACGTCTATCCATTCCGCGTTTCCAATGTCTTACAGAAATTAACCGCCTGCTCAAAGCTGCCGCCCGCGGGAACCCGCCCAGCGTAAGCGAGGTATATCCATTTATTAATCAGTTCTTCAAAAGCACGTATCTGCTCAGCGGAAAGAGCGAGGCCGCTGTCTTCTGAAGTTTTTTTTATCATGTTTACGCAGTCGTTTTCTGTAGCATCCGCCGGAAAAAGAACGCCTTTGTATAATGAGCATAACTGTATGGCTGCGCAGGCGCAGTAACCCCAGGCAAGGCGGACTTCTCCCTGATTATGCAAATTTATCGCTTTACCTAATAATATTTTTGGATCCGGGGAAGATACGTCTTTAAAATACTTTTCTTTATTCCCGATAGTTTCTCCGGTTTTTTTACCTTTTATTCTGTACAAATAGAAAAACAAAAAAACAATCAAACCGGCGATTATGCATATTAACAAAATTCTTAGAACATACGCGAAAATCCTCTGAAAGAAACTCAGCCGCTCATTATCAATGTTATAATCATTCTCATTCTTAAAACGAATACCCCATGTTTCTTCAACACCGCCAAATTCAGAGGAGTTAAGAATTTTATTTAGCGTTTCTAATGGCGCTCCTTCTTTAATATTCAATTCTTCGTCATTAGCGTATAACGCGGCGGGTATAAATTGAAAAGTTAAAAGTAAAATAACTATTAAGGCGTTTTTCGCGTTTTTTAGCTTTTCTGCAATATTCCTGAAGGTAATTTCTATATCCCATCCTTCAGTTTCCATCCGGCTGTTGATATAAAGGCTGAACCCCATGCAGACATAAACCGGCTCTATTAAAATAATATTTAAACACCATAGCGAATAAAAAATAATTTCCACATTCCTGAGATTCTCAAGCGAAGAAATAATATCTCCTGTGATAGTCTGTGACATTGAGATGAAAAAAAGAAATCCTCCGGCAAGCAGCGCGGTTTCAACTGCCGCTCCCCAGATTGTTAAAAAAAAGCAATAACCTATCTCGCCTTTCTCAAGGTGTTTTCTCCGCTCTTTTATCCGCGCGGGTGATTTTATATTTTGTTCCAGCGCGCGCACCGGCATCATCGCGGATCTTAAAGGACTGAATCTGCGCCAAAGCAAATCGCCTGCCAGTCCCCGCTGGACAGTCTTCCATAAACCGCGAAACAGCCGCTTTACATCAGCGTCTTTATCAAAAAAACGCATTGATATTACGTGCAATAAAGGCCTGTCGAACAATGGTTTGCATAACCAGATAATCAGCCATGAAAAATACTGAATGCCATCAGGCAGAATAACGCGCGATAAAACCGCGAATAACAGAAAAGGAACTATAAAAAACGGAATGAACGCGCGAAAATTCCGCCGCCAGAGCAGAAGCCCCGCGTCTGACGCTTCTCTGGAATCCTTGCGGATTAATGTACCGCCGAAGGGGAGCTTCATTTATCTTCCTGCCTTAAACGCGCGAAGCTCAGACGGGAAGAATTTCCCGCTCTGCTTTCGCCTCTTCTTATTCCAGCGAACAGGAAATACAGCAAGATGAGAATCCAGAGAGCGAGACCGGACCCAACGCGAAGCTGTACCGGAAACATATGTTTTGATGACCAAAACGCTTCTATAACCGCGGCGATAACAAGCATTAACGCGCTTCCGGCGATTATCGGGATCGCGTCCTGTCCAGCTTTCTTCACTGAAGCTCCCCTGCTCAAACCGTTTGTAATAAAAAATCTGTAGCCTAAAAGCATGCCCGCGTACGCGCTGAACACAATAGCGTTTAACTCAAACGCCCCGTGCGCTATAATAAACGGAAAAAAAGTTGAAGAAAAACCGGAGTTAATCAAATGCCCCGCGATTATCCCCAGAAACCCGGCGTTAATACACATGAATAAAAGACTTCCGGCTCCGGCGAATATCCCGCCAGCGAATGTTCTGAAAGCGATTGAGATATTATTGTAGATATAGTATCCGAACATATCAGCGTCGTTCGAGATATCACGGGGCGTTAAATAATATCTGCTGCCGGGATTATACATCGACTCAATGCTGGCTAATTCGCGTAACGGCACCAGCTCGCCTGAGATTTCAGGAAAAGACACGCATAAAAAGCCGAAGAAGAACATAAGACCGTAAAATATCAAAACACAGGCGAGTATCCCCCGCCAATGGAGGCGGATCTTCCGCGGAAACGTTACGAGAAAAAAAAGCGCGGTTTTTCTGACTGGCCATGCCTGCCGCCCGTAAAGAATCTGGTTCCCTTCATTTACAAGCGCGTTTAATCTTTCTATAATCCGCGGATCGTAATTATTCGCTTTGGCGATGTTGAGATCCTGCGTTATCTCCCTGAAGCGAGGAATGAAAGAAGCGGCTCCTCTCTCAAGTTCAGTTTTATCCGCTCTGACTAAAGCGGAAAATTCATTCCAAGCTCCGCCGCGGCGTAATATAAAATTCTCTTCTGTCATAAAGCGTCACCTGTTTTTCTGGCAATCCCCAGAAGATAGGCGGCGTCTGACATGTTAGTGTTTTCATTTTTTAAAAGAGGCGCGTATATAGCCGCGATTTCATTCGCTCTGGCTTCTCCAAGCGCGGAGTACCGCCTCGCGAAATTTAAGATTGCCTGCCTCTCACCGGATGAAAGAAGTCTTGGCGGAATTACAGGCTCGTATTTTTGCAGATAACGGTTTAATGAACTGTGTACGGTATTTTTAGCGATTGATGAATAAATTACGATCGTGCCGCCTGCCCAGTCGCCTATTCTCCTGAAGGCGCTGCTTACCGCGATAGTGATAAAGGAGATATGAAAAAGGAAAAAAAACGTATCGGCAAAACGCAGAAGGTTGCGCAGGAATGAAGACGCGGGATCAACCGGCGAGCCGTCGCTTTTAACCACTCTGATGCCCATCAAACGCTTGCCCGGGCTTTGCCCGTGAAAACAAAGCTCGCAAATAACATGATAAAACCACTCAACGCAGAAGTTCAGAATCAATACAACCCATATACCGATAAAGTTTCTCAGCAAATACATAAAAAATAGTGACACAAGCATCAGGATAAACCATTGAATCGCTTTATCAATCGCATACGCGAATGTCCGAGCCGGTAAACCGGCGGGAGAGAGGACAAATTCTATGCCTTCGGGAGTTAATGCTTTAACAGAAGCGCTGAAAGAAGAATCAGCAGCGTTCGTGTTATGTGACATTATTCAAAACAGGCCGGAAACGGCGATGCCGATGATGACAGAAACAATAATTATTACAGGAATTAAGCAAAGCGAAACAATAGTTATTATTCCGTAAAATTTCCATAACGCTTTATTGTTTCTTAGCGCGTCTTCCAGATCGGCGTCTGTACTGCTGTACATATATTTACGGATCATTACTCCTGATTTATACGCGTAATACGCCGGAAAAAACAACACTACTCCAGTAGCGACATAAAACAAGGAGCCAAGCCAGAAAGGAACATTTGTTAATTCCTGAGGCATTATACTGGATAACGTGCCGGAAAACATCAGCGAAACCAATCCTAAGAGCGCCATACCGCCGCTTGAAACAAAACCGACGATACCGATAAACCTAAGCCACGGCGACGCTTCTCTCAAATACCGGTGCATCGGCTCAGTAAGGTTTCCAACAACCTGTATTTGCTCGGGAACAATTTGTGTTTCCGGGCTGTTATACGCGGTGTTTTCCGAATCTGACATAGACCGCTCCTTTAAAATTTATACATTCTTTAAATTATTTCGTTTGGCATTTACAAAACGGGCGAAATCTTTAATGTTTTTTACCAATATTTTATCCGGAAAAATTTCCACTCTCCTCTGATTGGCAAAGTGTCCTATTATATCCCTTGCCTCGTTTACGCTTATTCCAGCCCAGTGAGCTACGCCTTCGACGTTTGTTCTAAACTCGCGTTTTTCGCTGGTTCTGTCAATATCAGCCTGAGTTTCATCAAGCATGAGAAAAACATCAGCGATCTTTGCCTGCTGATCAGGCAGCGTAAGAATCATGAAACGCCTTTTGGAATCATAAATGCGTTTGCAGAACATCTTTAAAAGTTTCATGGCGATCTGCGGATTTCCAAGAAGGAGAATTTCAAAATTCTGGGCGTTAAACTCAAGCGCTTTTACTTCATCTAACGCGATAGCGGTAGCCGAGCGCGGGGAATTCTCCAGTATTGCCATTTCACCAAACATTTCCGACGGCTGCAGAATATCAAGGGTTCTCTCATTTTCTCCAACAATTTTAACAAGCTGCACCCTGCCCGACTGAATCAGATAAAACGTATCGCCCGGCTCGAACTCGGAGAAAATTATATCGCCTTTCGGATATGTTTTGGAGAAACGCCCGAACGCTGACAAATCCATTGCCATGTTACGCTCCCATGGCGTCTAACGCCTGCGTTACTTTTTCAATCAAAGCGTCGCTCCCGCCCAGTGAGATTATTTTTTTATAAAAAGCCGCCGCCTGATCTTTCCTTCCGATATTTTCATTGCACTGCCCCATGATAAACATAGCGTCTTTTAAATCAGGATGTTTTGGAAAATTCATCAGCATATTTGTGAAGTACTTCAGGCTGTCCTCATACTTGTTTAAAAGGAACATACNCCTGCCGATTCCGAATGACGCCTTCGCTGTCCATATAGGGCTGACATTCTCGTCAGTTATCTGCTTAAAGGAAGTAAACGCTTCCTGATATTTTCCAAGCGAAACAAGACTGACAGCTTCGTTGTAGGATTTTTCTGTTTTATCCGCGGCGTCCAGAAAAGCCGGAATTGATCTGCCGGACGCGGCATATGATCCTTTTCCGTCCGCATAACGTTTGAGCGCTTCTTCAGCGAGCTCATAATTTCTCGCCGCTTGAATAACGTCTTTCCCTGACGGGTAGAATGTCAGATAACGCCCGAATACATATTTCGCGTGGGAGAACCGGCTGTTTTTAAGATATAACTCGCCGATATTAAAAAGGCCGTCAGCCGGAGACACATCTTCCTTCGCCATTAATTTTGATACCTGTTTATGCACGCGCCTCATCTGGTTGGAAAAAACCTTAAGCATCTTCATGATGATTCTCGTGTTCGCCATTGCCACATTCTCAAATTCGGGCACAGTAAAAACCATAACCGTAGCGTCTGACACAGCCGCGGCGTTTTCCTCGCGGGGATACCTACCTAACGCGGACTTTACACCGAAAAATTCACCGGGCTGCACTGAATCCCTGACATCCGCTCCGGTATCAATATCCTGATACACAAGGCTTATCGTTCCTGTCTGAAGAATGTAAATCTTATCCGCGGGATCTCCCTGAAAGTAGATAACAGAGCCTGAATGGAACCGCACTGGCTTTGGCATTACTCTAATTCCTCAGCCTGAGCGTTTTTAAAATTTGTCTCTGGTTCAAAAGGCAGATAATCAAGTTTTTTCTTAAAGCCGACTTTGCTTCTTACAAGGTTATAAAGCCCTGCCGGATCTCCTTTTACAAACATCTCCCTGCTTCCTGTTTTAATTTTTGTGTATCCGTCAGGGAGAGAAAGCGAATTCATGCCGAAAATATCAAGGAAACGCAGCTCGCCGTATATTGGTTTTCCGGCCAATACAAGCAGCTCGATATCTTTCATGCCCGCGTTTACAAGGTTTTCGTACGGATCGCCGTTCACCGCTTTCAGGACAAGTATGTCACCTAACAAACCTTCTTCAAGTTTCCCGATCCTGTCCTGCATCCAGAAAGCTTTCGCGGAGTTGCAGGTAACCATTTCGAATATTTTTTTCGCGGGAAGATCCTCGCCGTAAAGTTCCTGATACAGTTTCCTGTCGAACTTCATCTCCGCGAGAAGGTTCGCTGACCCTGTCGCGGAGGAGTCTGTGCCGATTGTAAGGTTTATTCCGGCTTTCAGCATCTTGCGTATCTTCGCGGTTACATTAAACATAAACATGTTAGAAAACCCGCACCACGCGACACTCGCTCCGGCTTTCGCTACTTTTATTATATCCTCATCCGCGAATGAGATACAATGAATAAACAGGCAGCTGCTGTCAAGAATTTTCATGTCATCCAGCATGTCAATGCTGTTCATCGCTTCTGTGTCAAACCCTTCGCAAAGGTGGGTGATAAACGGCCATTTATTTTTTACAGCCTTCCTGTGTTCCGTCTCAACTCCGTCTCCCCACTTTAAATCGTACGAAGTGGACTCATGGGCAAGGCAATACTCCTGAATAGCCCTGACCGGCAGGTGAGGCAGAATTTGGGAGTTCAATTGATGCGGAAAATGATCGTTAACAGTTGTAACGCCGGAAAAAAGGCACTTATACCCGGATAGGGCGTAAAGCTCCTCCCTGGAAAGCCGCGAACGTTCCTGAAACATTTTGGAGGATTTTAAGTCTTTATCCCACGGAAGCCATGTCAGATAGTATGAGCCTTTTTTTGGCCCGACTGGCGGGCGGTAATTCCCCTGTAAATGATCGTGTGTATTGATTAACGCCGGATATATAAAAGATTTTTGCTTTAAATCAATATTGATTGATTTTTCCTGCCGCGCGCTGCCGTCAGGATGGACAATTTTATCTCCCTTTATTCTTAAATTTCCGGTGTACGGTTTTTTACCCGGAGTGACAATCACCCCGTTTGATAAGCTGTACTCAAACACTGACAAGCCATCCTTTAACTGGAAAATTTCGATATTTTGACAGCGCCATTTACGCGCGCATACTAATATTTTATGGTTTTAAACCTAAAAAATCAACGTATACAGGCTCATTAATATTTTAAACAGCCCCAAAAAATATTAAAAGCCTCTTTACATTATCGGTAGATTATATATTAAAAGGCGAGTATTTGGTATTATATTTAAGAATGATAGATTTACATACCCATTCAAATTTTTCTGACGGTGATTTAAGCCCTCAGGACCTTGTTAATGAAGCGGCAAAGGAAGGGCTTCGCGCGATCGCTTTAGCCGATCACGATACAATAAAAGGGCTGGATACCGCGGGAAAAACAGCGGCGGGAATGACAGACATTCAATCTGATATTAACGGCAAGTTTCATTTTATTCCCGGCATAGAAATAAACATCAACTGGACAAAAGATAAGGCGGCGCGCGGAGCTCCCGGCATCGGCCCCGGAGGGGAGTTTCATCTGCTTGGACTGGGATTAAAATCGCCGACTCCGGGATTTATCGCCGCTGTTGACAGGCTTACCCGTAACCGTGAAGCCAGAAACAGGGAAATCCTCGAAAGAATGATTGAGCAGAGCCTGATTGACCCTTCAGACCGCGAATCTGTCTGGGAGGAGCTTTCCGCAATATCGGGAGGTAACTCGCTCGGCAGGCCTCATTTCGCCGCCTTAATGGTTAAGCGGAAAATCTCGAAAAATGTTAATCAGGCGTTTAACCGTTATCTCGCGGCGGGAAAGCCTCTGTACGCGCCTAAGGAAGGGCTTGTTTTTGAGGAAGCCGCCGCGCTGATACGCGAATCCGGCGGCATAGCTGTTCTCGCGCATCCGCTCTCGCTTTATATCGCATGGGGACGGCTCCCCGATATGATTAAAACGCTGAAAAATCTCGGTCTTATGGGGGTTGAGGCATGGCATCCTATCGCGAAACACAGCTCCTGCCGCCGCCTTGAAGCGCTCGCGAAATCATTGAACCTCTATGTAACAGAAGGGAGCGACTACCACGGCGCGTTCCGCCCCGACTCGAGGCTAGGTTACTCAAATAAAAACCGTAAAATAAGCGACGCGGTGCTGGAAGCGATACCTGAACTGGCGGAATTTTAAGTTACGACATCAACATTGAATCCGCGGGGCTGCTTTTATACAGACATTATATCCCAGGGATCGTCACCGTAGCGCCTGTGATGAACCGCTTCCAGCACATGCCCGGTTTCGATAATATCTTTACAATCCAAATCCGCGATAGTTCTGGCTACCCGTAAAATACCGTGATACGCTCTGCCGGAGAAATTTAATTTGGCGATCGCTGTATGAAAACCGCTTTCAGCTTTTTCGCTCATCGGGCAGAGAGCGGCTGCCCTGCCTGCCGGGATCATCGCGTTACGCCTGATTCCCGTACCTTTAAAACGCAGGCGTTGAATCTCAACAGCGTTTTTTACACGGCGGGAAATTTCCGCGCTTTCGCTGACGGCATTGCCGGTGATAAGATCGCCGCCCTTTGAGCTTATCTCCGCCGTTTTCGGCGGCAGGACGGCGGTTCTGATTTCAACGCGGTCAAGAAGCGCTCCGCCAATCTTACGCCAGTAGCGGACGACTTCCTCATGCGAGCATAAACACGCGCCTGGGTTATCCCGTACGCCAAGCTGTCCGCACCGGCAGGAGTTAGCCGTCAACAGGAGCTGAAAATCCGCGGGAAGGCTGAGAGGGCCGTCCGCCCTGACAATGCTTATCACCTTGTCCTCAAGCGGCTCGCGGAGCGCCTGCAGCACGTTGATTCTGAACTCAGGAGCCTCATCCAGAAAAAGAGCGCCGAAATGCGCGAGGCTGATTTCTCCCGGGCGCGGGATCCGCCCTCCTCCGAGAATACCCTCCGCGCTCGCCGTATGATGCGGTGAGCGGAAGGGCGGACGCGTGATTAACTCCTCGATGTAGCATCCGCCGCCGCGGTGAGGCCCCGCAAGGCTGTGAAGGCGCGTTACCTCAACAGCTTCGCCGGATGAAAGAGGCGCCATGATGGACGGAAGCCGCCTCGCGAGCATTGTTTTTCCAGCGCCCGGCGGCCCGAAAACTAAAAGGTTGTGTCCGCCCGCCGCGGCGATCTCAAGAGCGCGTTTATAGATTACCTGCCCGCGGACATCCGAGAAATCGCCTGTTATTTGATCCAGCTCTTCTGTCTTTACACCGCAGTTTCCGGCATCCTGAACCATGAGGTTTTCATTTACAGATACGGGAAGCCCGCCCTCCTGATCCCTTAAAAAAAGGGCGTGAACCGCTCCCTGCAAAGTCTCAACCGCTGTAAACCGCGCGCCTTTCTCCTTTAGTATCGCTGCCTCTCCGGCGTTCCTCGCGGGGACGATATACTCCGTGATTCCCTCGGCAAGCCCGGACGCGATC
>JGI24695J34938_10003347_pt1 | contig 11279 bp, 8 predicted proteins | sample TergutCo191P3_FD_34938 | JGI IMG/M metagenome (IMG submission 34938) | reverse complement strand
ATTGTGCAGTAAGCGTACATATCAATTGTAGCGTTTAACACATAGCCGCCGTAACGGTTATAATATGTCGAAATATCTGTTCCGCCCCCCGCAAGACCGAGGCGCAGGGGAGCTTTGGAACGTATTATCATATAATTCCTTTTTAATTTCGTATATATAAAATAAAACCATTTTCTGTTGATAAAATTCTGTAATCGGATTCTATCATTTTAAATATTGGATCATGCCAGTCATACATGATTTGACCAATACCGTCTTCTGCATTAAATAATGCAATTACGGCAGGTTTTTCGTTTAAAATATCAGAAATAAATTCTTCTTTTGCTCCTGATATATGGTCAAGCCCTGATCCTTGATAAATGTATTTTGATGCGGCATCCCTTTGAGTAAAAGGATAAATATAGCTGTTAAATCCCAAGGAAATAATTTTATCTCCATGTACTGTATTTTGATCAATTAATTTTCCTGTAGCAATTAATTCCCTACCTGAATTATTTGTTAATATTTTTGTCGAGTCATAAAGATAATTTACTATACCTTCGGAGAAAACTAAAAAAAAGAAAAATATCAGTAGAAAATTCTTATATTTTTTTCCTGAAAATGCTATATCTATCAGTTTGGCAATAAAAGCAAGCACTGGTATAAAAAAAGGAACAAGCACCATGTTATAATGTCCGTCTCCGCTGGAAAAAGATATTAGAAGTACTGATAAAATAACTGAAATAGTGTAAGCTAGATAGTAAGTAAAGTTTTCTTTTTTATAATTTATGATTATCAGGATAAAACCTAATACAAGAGGAAGAATTGAATTTGTTCTGTTAATTACAATATAAAAATTCTTTGCAACATCTTTCAAACCAGATGCGCTGAATCCTCTTGATGCTCCGCCAAAAATTACTTGTGTAAAAAAATTATAAAGTATTTCGTTTATTTGTAAAAATAAAAAAATCGGAAAAATAATAATGAAAGTTCCGATAAGAAAAAATATTATATATTTAGAAAGTTCAATAAAACGTTTATTAATGATATTTTCAATAAAAATAACTAAACAAAATCCAATCCAGAGAGTAACTAGATTTAATTGTATCATAGCTACGCATGAAAAACATATTCCAAGAATAATCATATTATGAAAACGTGTTTCATGTCTTGTTTTAAAAAAATAATTTGTAAAAATAAATAAAGAAATCATCATGAAAGGTAAGGCATATTCGCCAGTTCCGGCATTAACTGAAAAAAAGGCAAGAAGTACAACAAAACTGAAAACAGTAGCTATTAAAGCGATAAATTTATTTTCAAATAGTAATGCTGTTTTATATGCGAATAATACAGAAATAAACATAAATATTAATTCAATTATCCAGATACCGTTGAATCCTCCTATTGATAAACCAGCTGCGTTTATTAGGTAGATCAAAGGACCTTTATTATCAACAAAATCCTCGTAAGGCAAATAACCACGTACAATACCTTGTGCAATTGTAACATATACAGACGAATCGACATGCATACGCCGGAAATTAATAGGTGAATAGGTTGAATTAAAAATTACTAAAAAAGCTAATATGAATAAAATAATAAAAATTATTTTATTTAATTTAATTAAATTACGCATTTTATTCCTTTTTTAAGTATTTTTTTTATATAGATTAAAATGTTTGTTTTTTGCGAAAACATAATATTCATTATGAATCATTTCATATATTTCTGCATGCCAATCATGATTGTATTGCTCAATATTATCTACACCGGTATATACAACAATCATGGCTGGTTTATTTATAAGAATATCAGAAATAAATTCTTCTTTAGCGTTAGGAATATAATCAAGTCCTGAACCTTGATAAATATATTTCGATGCGGATTTTCGTTTTGTAAACGGATAAATATATGCATTATATCCAAGGGATATAATGCTATCTTCTGGTAACGTATTTTCATCAATCATATTTCCTGTATAAAATAAATGATTTCCTAAATTTTCTATGAAAATTGATTTATATATGACCCAAATATTTTTACCAACACCTTCATTTGTAAGAGTAAAAAATATCAGAAAAAATAAAAACGTTTTTTTAAATTTTGATTTTTTGAATAATGAAAACAAAATATTAATAAAAAAAATAAAAGCTGGCACCATAAATGGAATTATAATTAAATTACTATGAACGCCAATATAAGAGAAAGACATAAACAATATCGTTAAAAGATATGATAAAGTATAAGCAATATGAAACCAGCAATTTTGATTGGGAAATTTATTAATAATAGAATATAAACCATATATTAATGGTAAAAATGAATATGTTAATGTAATTTTACCATAGAAATTGTTTATAATATCTTTTAAATTTGTTCCGTTAAATCCTTTTGATGTACCTCCGATTATTACTTGTTCAATATATAAATTTAAGATATCATTATATTTTAAGAATATAATGATAGGAATAGTAATAATAATAGTACCTATCAAAAAACCTGAAATATATTTTAAAAGTTGAAGGAAATGTTTTTTAATAATAGATTCTATTAAAATAACAAAGCAAAAACCTGCCCAAAGCGGGAACATATTTAAGCGTATTATTACTGCGCAAGAAAAACATATTCCTAGGACAATTAATTCAATAAAATTAATTGCTTTATTATCAGAATAATAAAATTTTGTAAAAATATAAAAAGAGATACTTAAAAATGGCAAAGAATATTCTTCAGCTCCGGCACTGACGATATAAAAAGCAAGAAGAAATACAAAACTTAGAAATGTACTAAGTAAGGCTTTATATTTGCTTCCGAATAACAAAGCAGTTTTATAAGTAAATAATATAGATATATAAAATAATATTAACTGTGTAAACCAGACACCGGTAAATCTACCCAAAAGAAGACCTGGAACATTAATTAAATAAAGAATAATACCTTTATTATCTACTAAATCTCGATAAGGTAATAATCCACGAGTTATTCCATCAGACATTGACATATAAACAGAGGAATCTACATGCATTTCCCGAAAATTAAAAGGATTATAAGATGATGTAAATGCTATAATAAACGCGATTATAAAAAGGTAAAGATAAATTGTTTTTTTTGAATTAATAAATTTATAAAGATTCATTATTTTTTCTTTTAAATATAAAAAATTTTGAAATTAAAAAATTAACTATCATACCTGCGGCGATTCCGAAAGCCTGCGCGATAAATTTCCACGGAAGATTAAAATTATTTATAATAGTATACATTACAGCGATATTAATTCCCAGTCCGATAAGCGATCCGGATAGAAATAGAATCCATTTTAAAAAGGAAATTCGGGTGTTTCCCGTATATTCTTTAAATGACCAAATATGATGTATTATATAATTTTGAGTTCCTGCTATTATAAAACATAGTATACTTACAGGAATCTCAGGAAAGCCTGCAATATCTACAAGAAGAAAGAAAATAACCAAATTGGTTATAGTTCCAAGACCTCCGGTTATTCCAAATTTTATAAATTGCTTAATTATGCCAATTTTTTTATTTTCCAAACATCCCCCAGTGCTTTTAGCATAAAATTAGCTGACATCTTTGACTGCCCCTTTTTTCTGTCAGGGAAAATAATAGGAATTTCTTTAATACATAATCCATTTTTAAAAGTCTTAAATTTCATTTCTATTTGAAATGAATAGCCTCTGGATATGACATTATCCAATCCAATTTTCTCTAATGTTGTTTTGCGCCACATATTATATCCGCCTGTAATATCTTGTATAGGGCATTTTAGAATAGTTTGACAATAAAATGAACCGCCTTTTGTTAAGATATTTCGTATCCATGATCTGTTTTCTATTCCGCCGCCTTTTATATTCCGGGATCCGATTACAAGATCCGCGTTTTTAATTTCATTAAGCATAATTGGAATATATTTTGGATCATGAGAGAAATCAGCGTCCATAGCGAGTAATATATCAAAGCCGTTATCAATACCCCATCGAAATCCCTGTAAAAATGCTGATGCGACACCTTGTTTGCCGGGTCTTTGCATTAAGTGACAGGAACTATTTTGTTTAATAATATTGTTTATTAGTTCTGCGGTGCCATCAGGAGAATTATCATCAACAATTAAAATATGTGCTTGCGGTACGACAGAAAATACAGTTTCTATAAGTGAATTTATATTCTCTATTTCATTATATGTCGGTATAATTATTAAAATTGATTCATTTATCATTTTTTTCTCTTTTAAATATTATTTTTTGACTTTTATCCAATTTTCTTTTATGAAGATATTATCATGAACGTAATAATCAATATTTGGATTCAAAGTATATTGGTTAGAATTTAAAGAAACATGAATCGAACCGGAAATTGCAATATATAAAGGCTCTTTTTTTCTATCATTAGAAATAGCGTTGCCTGTAAACGGGTTTATCGGATTATTTATTATATCTAATAATGATAAATAAGGAACATCCGCGTTTGTCATAAAAGTATAATCAGTTTTTATTTCTCCTGATGCATTAAAATCTTTAACTAATAATAATGGGTTGAATTGATCGACATTGAAAGGTAATCCTATATTTGTAATGAAATTTGGTTCAGGTCCATGATCTGCAACCATTATTATTCTTGTATTGTCATATACATTATTTTCCTTTAAATAATCCAACCATTCAGAAATACGCTTAATAGCAGCAGCGTTAACATGATAAGCGTGTTCTTTAGAGAAAACAGAAGTTCCGTAATTTGTTACGGGAATTAAAGGTTTATATTCAGGAGCTTGTAAAAATGAACCTTCATGCGTTGTTAAATTTGACATTATTAGAACATTATTTTTATCATCAGATGTTATTTTTGTTAAAATAGGCAGATAATCAAGAACAGAATAACCGTTTAAAGTCAGACGTAGTCTTTGATCTGAAACAGGAGAAAACCATGTTCCATCAAGATAAATTGGATTGCGAAGAAAAAGAGGAATTCCTTTTAATATACTGTACCAGAACATATTGCGTTTAATTACATCGCTTGTATTAGGAAGATTTAAATTATTTTCTCTCAACCATATATCTGTATATATAGCATTTGTTATGTAAGCTTTTATATCCGGATATTCATTAAAAATACTAAGCTCTTTTTTTTGATTATAATTGACATATGGAGGATCAGTAATAACTACATTAAAGCCATTTTCGCTGTATATTCTGGGAAGCATTAATAAAGATTGATTATGTTTTTCTACAAGCGAGATAGTATCTCGTTTATTAATTTCTTCTGGCGTATATTCATAACCCCCAAATATGGGGGGAGAGCCAATAGCGGTATATCCATTAAATGAAACAGTATTTGGATAGAACGTAAAACCTGAATAATTATTTTTTAATTCGGGAGATTCATTAAAAATATGAGGAATAAATCCGCTTATGCCTCTATCAAGCATTATTATAACAACATTATTGCTATTTTGTGAAAGAGAAAAAATAGGAGATATTTCATTAAATATAATTTCTTCTTTTATATAAATATTTTTTAACTGTTTATATGATGAATCTATCTTTAATATATTAAATATAGAAATAGAAAGAAATGGAAATATAAAAAGCGAAATAATTAACGGAATAATATTTTTTGCTTTCGTAGTGTAGAGAATAAAAGATAATATAAATATTAAGAGTAAAATAATTATATTAATAAAATTTTCTTTTCCGGAATGCCAGACATTGCCGTCAAATATAAAGTTAATGGATAATAAGCCGTAATTTCCCGCAAAAGCGAATACATTCATAATAAAATATATTGAACCTGTAAAAAATATTAATGAAAAATATTTTTTTGTATTATCAGAAAAAAGGAAATAAAGACAGATAGGAAAAAAAACAAATAAACCAAAAAATTGAAGAGATGTATTAAATAAAAAATAGACAGGATTATCATAGCTATCTACAAATGAAAATTCTTGAGGAGAAGAAGAAATTAACTGCGAAGGCAGAAATAATCCAAAAATCATCCAAATTAATAAAATTGACAAAAAGAAAATTAAATTAGATTTTTCTATTTTAAAACTAATATTTAATTTTTTCATAAATATTTTTAAAATTAAAAACACCCAAGGAGAGATTGATATAATAATCATAAGTAAAGAAAGTAGTCTTGCTTTTCCTATAAAACTATATTTTACAAAACAAAAGCCTGCTAAATAAAAACATACTAATGAAAATAATATCATTATAACATAACTTTTATATTTATTTTGAATTCTAAAATATATATTTTTAAACAGCGAAAAAACATTATTCATTATCCAGTATAATACAAGCGCGGAAGGAGAATTATAAAGTAATACTAAAAATATAACCGCCATTCCATATAATTGTATTTTTTCTTTTAAAATAAGTCCTCTGGTATATATAAAACTTGATGTAATCGTAATAATCGTCATGGTAATTGGCAGGACATTTATTGAAAAACTGCCAATAGAGAACAATGCATCAGAAGCGCCAAGGTCTTTTATTAAAGAAAAAGATACGCCTTTTAATAGTTCAAGATGCGAAAGATAATAATATGCAGCAATGAAAAATGGGATTTGAATTAAAAGTCCAAAACTGCTTCTTAGCGTGTAAATAGGATGATAATGATTCTGACGGTAATAAGTTTTAAGAATCATGTATTGCTCATCACCTTTAAATGCTTTTTTTATTTTATCAACTTTAGGTTTTAGTTTAAGTGAAACAGCGCGTTCTATTTGCTGCCACTTTTCAGCGACAGTGTAAAGCGGAAGACAAAGAGTACTGATGACAACTCCTATTAATATAACGGAAATTCCTGTTTCTTTGAAAAGTTTTTGCGAAAGCGTAAAAGATATTTCAAGTATTTGAATTATAGGATAAATAATTATTGTAAATAGAATCTCAGCCATTTAATTGTAATCCTGTCATGAATTCATAAATACGTTTTCCGGCCTGCCCCTGATATTGCCATGCGATTTCTTTTGCGGTCCTTCTGGCTTTTGCCATATTTTCATTATCGCTTACATTTTTAATGATATCAGTAATATTATTAAAATCATTTTCACCAATTTTCAATCCTGCTTCTTTTAATACTTTAAATTGCCATAATTCGCAATCAAGATCATCGGCGTCATAAGGAGTTGGATCAAAATCGTAATTCGCATATAAAACCGGTTTATCGCATAAGAAAAGATAATCAAAGATAATTCCTGAAAAATCAGATATCATAATATCGGCTTTATGAAGTGAATAGATATTTTCACGTTCAAAGTCCCAAAAGACGTTATTACGATTTTTATAAAGTTCCTGTAGCCGATCAAGCATTAGTTTTTCTGATGTTTTTGACTGGGGGTGAGGTCTAATAATTATGCGAAAATTTGAATTTATTATCGGATCAAGTAATTTTTCACCATAGAGCGCTAATAAACCGGAAGCGCCCCATGAAGGAGATACAAGAACTGTGAAAGGAGGATTTTCTTCTATTGGGATTTGTTTAATCTTTATAGCGTATTCATCAAGATATGAACATCCGGCTGTAAAAAGTGTTTTTTCAGGCAATCCTCGGATTTTTTCAAAAATACGGATATATTCTCCTTGATAATCACCTGTTAAAATTATTGAATCAAAATAATCTAAATTAAACATTTTATGCCTTGTTCCGTCAGTAGTACAATGAAAAACATATGAATAATGTTTTATAAATTTTACTCTTTTTAATTGATATACATCAAGCCCGGGAGTTGTCATTACAACAATTTGTGCGGATAAAAAATTCAAATACATGAAAGCCTTATTGCCTTCGCCGATATAATTGATTTTAATATAATTCCATTCTTTATAAAATGCCGGATCATCTGCTGTTGATGTTAAATAAAGCAGCTCTGTTTTATTATTTTCAAATTCTTCCAATACTGGCTTAAATAAATTCCAATATTGTATTCCTTCATTATAAATTACATATTTTGATGATTCATTTTTAATTGAAGAAATTGAAGTACGAAAAAAAAATGTTTTAAATTTTATAATCAGAGCACGAGAGAGAAAATAGAAAGTTGCAGCTATTCCAATAATAATGGAAAATAACGCGCTTCCGGTGCCTGGATCAATGTATAATAGAATCATTATAAATTAATTTTTAAAATATTAAACCCAAACTTTAACATCTGGAATATTAAAATTTATTATATCTGTTTTAATATTATTAGATGTAATTAAATCAAGATATTTTTTAGCAAAAAAAAGATCATGAATAGAAATACCGATATTATAAGATAAAATTTTCTCATTATTATTTATTCTACCATTACGAATTTTATTTAGCACATCTGTTAACTCATAGACTTCTTTAAATTTATCAAAATATTTAAATGAATGTACATGCTCAATATCATCAACAATAACTTTATCAAAAAAGAGGTCACAATTTTGAAATCCGCGTGTATGAATTGGAATTAAAAGACAGCCTTTTTTATATAAATTGTTGTTTTCACATATTAAATTATCTGCATATGTTATGGCAGAAACAATTACATCGCTTCCATTTACAATTTCTTCATAAGTATCAACTTTTTTAAAAGTTATATTATCATAGCAAGAATATTTATTAATAATATCAACAGCATGACTTTTATAGTTATATAATTTAATTAATAATTTTCTTTTACCGATAGAATCAAGAAGGCAGTTTAAATACGCGCGTCCGCAATTTCCAAGACCAACAAGTCCTATTTCATAAAAATCTGATACTGCAAGTTCAATTGTTGTTAATGCAGCAACAGCTCCTGTACGCATTGCAGTTATATAAGTGCCGTCCATTATTACTTGAAGATTTCCGTTCTGTTCATCATATACATATATTTGAGCCTGAAGAGCGGGATTTCTATCAGGAATTCTTGTTACAACTTTTAAACCTGTTGTATTAATATTCGGTAGTATTGAAGGCATAAAATTAAAGAAAACATTGTCTCTGATTGTAAGGCTAATTTTTTTTGGAAGTATAACATTCTTTTTTTCAAGGAATGACTCTTTTACCCAATCAACAAATATTTTTGGTTTTACATCTATTTCTTGTATAGTTTTAAATTGTACTAATTTTACATTCATAAGTTTTTATAGAATTAATTTATAATATATTTAATCGTTTTACACATTTAAAAGCTCTTTCCAGCAGGAAGAGAAACACGTATAATGTCTTCGTATAAAGGAAATAAAATCATGATTATATTTCCAAATAAAAATATTCTTTTTCAATATTTTTTAACGCTTCCAACAGCCTGTCGTTGTCTTCGGCTGATCTGACAGCGATACGGACATATTCTTTATTTTCAAATCCCATTTTAGAGCTGCAATCTTTTATTAAGATATCAAATTCGTTTAATAAATAGAATGTTAAATCTTTTGCTGTAAGGGGAGGCGTTATCTGACACAAAAAATAATTTGTCATAGATGGAATTACTTTAAGAAAATTTATAACAGATAATTTATTAAAAAAATCTTCCCTTGTTTGAATTATCCTATTGCACGCGTTTAAATAATCCTTTTCGTATTTGTTAAATATTTGCATGAAATATTCGGCAAACGAATTTATATTCCATATCGGAAGCTGTTTTTTTATTTGTTGAATAAACTGCATGTTACTGCTTGCTAAAATCCCTAATCTTATTCCGGGAACACCGTATGATTTTGAAATGCTTTTTATTACAAACAAGTTTGGATATTTTTCCAGTATATCATTTTTTAAAAGAGAATTTGAAACAGAGCCGTCTGAAAAATCAACAAAAGACTCGTCTAAAAGAAAAGTAATATTATTATCTTTTGTCCATGAAGCAATTTTTAATATATCGTTTAATGGGATAAAATTACCGGATGGATTATCAGGATTAACTAGAATAAAAGAATCTAATTTTTTATCATTAAAATATGATATTAAATCTGACGCGCTGTATTGATAAGAGTCGTTATTTACAATATAAAGAATAAAATCTTCTTTGTTTTTTCTTGCGTAATATTCCTCGAAAGCGGGGATAATGATGCCGGTTTTTCCGGGTAATAAACGCATTAATTCTTTTATTAATTCTGCTGCGCCATTTGCAACTGTTAAATAATTTGATTTTACTCCAAAAAATTTTGACGCTAAAAGACAATTTATATTTAAACTCGACGGATATTCGCAGAGCAGTGTGTCAAAATAAGATTTTAATTCGTCCTTCATTCTTATAGACGGGAAATAAGGATTAACAAGATAGCAGTAGTCCAGAAGTTTTGGAAAGCGCCAATAACCTCCGTAGCGTTTTTGGTAATTATAAGTAATATTTTCTTTGTTAGAAAATAAAGTTTCTGCAATATCAACATCCTGTATATCATCAATTTCATACCATTTTTGAAAAGAATTTATAACATGTGCCTTTAAGCTGGAATGATTTAAAAAAGAAATAACCCTTAAAACATCTTCGTAATATTCATTATTACCCATTGTGCGGGAATACGCTTCCAAAAAAGGCAGATAAATATTTTTAGAAAATGACACGCTGAATTTATATATATTTATGGTTTTATAATAATTACTTGCATTTGAAAAAATAAAATCTTTTTTTTGTATAAAACTTAAAATATTATTTTCTTCGTCAATTCTCAATACTGTTCCATCCATCCAGTTTTCATATTTAGCCGCTGCCGCTAAATTAGGATAAGGATTTAAAATTAAATCTTTTAAAATTGAATTCTCAAAAATTAAATCGCTCTCAAAAAGAATTGTGTCATCGCTTGTTAAATATTCATTGGCAAGATATAAAGAATAAATATTGTTGGTTGTTTTATAATTGAGGTTTTCAACATATTTAACAGGTATGCCTTTATAATTATTCCCTATAAATTTCCTTAATTTGTCTCCAAAGTATCCGACTACAAATACGATTTGTTTAAAATTATGTTCGCTAATTTGATCCAGCATCCGCTCGATCAATGCTCTTCCACAGATTTTAACCATGCATTTTGTGTTTTCGTTTGTTAATTCGCCCAATCGCCTGCCCATACCGGCGGCTAATATAATTGCTTGCATGTTGTTTTCTCTTTAATTATATCTCCTATCATACCAAGATAAACATTTTTAATATTATCCATTTGTAAATTCCTTAATTAATTCATAAACTTTTGCAGCTGATTTATCATATGAATATTTTTCAAAAAGTTTATCAGGGTTTTCTACAGGTTCTTGTAATAATTTATCCAAATCAATATTTGTATCAAAAGGATCGATGTAATGAGCGCAACTGCCGTAAATTTCAGGAAGGCTTGCAG
>JGI24695J34938_10003345_pt1 | contig 11279 bp, 7 predicted proteins | sample TergutCo191P3_FD_34938 | JGI IMG/M metagenome (IMG submission 34938) | reverse complement strand
AAAAAAGGTATATTGATTTCTGTTGTTTGCATCGAAGATAGTTCGATCTTTGCCTTTTCTGCTGCCTCGCGAAGGCGCTGAAGAGCCAGACGATCCTTTCCGGTATCGATACCTGTGTCTTTTTTAAATTCATCGATAAGCCATTCCATGACACGGTGATCAAAATCGTCACCGCCAAGGTGGGTATCGCCGTTTGTCGATTTAACTTCAAAAACTCCGTCGCCAAGTTCCAGAATGGAAATGTCGAAAGTGCCGCCGCCAAGATCGTAAACGGCGATTACTTTGTCTTTTTTTGAATCTTTGTTAAAGCCGAACGCTAAAGAGGCGGCGGTCGGTTCATTGATGATTCGTTTAACGTCAAGGCCTGCGATTTTTCCCGCGTCCTTTGTTGCCTGTCTCTGCGCGTCGTTAAAATACGCGGGGACTGTGATGACAGCTTCTGTTACAGTTTCGCCAAGGTAGTCTTCTGCTGTCTTTTTCATTTTTTGAAGAACGAAAGCTGATATTTCCTGCGGCGAATATTTTTTATCGTCAATTTCTACGCGTACATCATTTCCTTGTTCTATAACGCGGTACGGAACCATTTTTATTTCGTTGGATACTTCCGAATATCTTCGTCCAATAAAACGCTTTATCGAATAAACGGTCTTTTCCGGGTTTGCTGCCGCTTGATTCTTTGCCGGAGCGCCGACAATTCTCTCTCCATTTTTTGTAAAACCGACAATTGACGGGGTTGTACGCCCGCCTTCCGAACTTTGAATGACGATAGGCTCTCCGCCTTCAAGAACGGATACGCATGAGTTTGTCGTTCCTAAATCAATTCCAATAATTTTTCCCATAACTTTATCTCCTTTTGTTTATAATTACTTATTTTCCGTTTCAGGTATTAAAACTTTTACCTTTGCGGCTCTTATCACTCTTTCTTTAAGCATATACCCTTTTCCAAAATCTTCCTGTACTGTAGCTTCGGTTACTTCGCTTGATTTTTCAACCATTAGAGCTTCGTGCAGATTCGGGTCGAACAGCTCCCCTGTTGAATTAAAGCGTTTTAAACCCCATTTCGCTTCAAGCTGGGTAGTAAAACGCTTTTCAATCATCTTAACACCTTCAAGAAAAGCTTTATAGTCTGTTGAATTCTCTCCGGCTTGGATTGCTCTTTCAAAATCATCGATAATGGGGATTATATCCATGAACAGACTTTGGTTGGCGTATTCGATGGCGTTTTGTTTTTCTTGATTCATTCTTTTACGAAAATTTTCAAATTCCGCGGCTTTTCGCAGTAATTGGTCGTGAGTTTCCGCTAATTTTGTTTCCAATTCCTTTATTTTTTCCTCAGGAGTGAGCTGTTCTGCAGATTCTTTGTTATTTTCTGTTTCCTGAGTCGATGATTCTTGCTTTTCGCAGGTTTCTTGCCCATTTTTACTGTCGGTAGAGGTTTCTGCGGTATCTTTTCCGGCCATTTCCGGGCTTTTTTCCTGTAAATTGTCCGTTGAATCTTGTTTTGCCATTACTGCTTCCTGATTATCACTTTATTTAAATAATGGAAATAATTCTTCCATATATAAAAAATACAAAAAAATGTCTATAGGGTCAAGGAAATTCAATTGAAAATTATTTTATATTATTATCCTTATTTTACATATTATATCAATATGATAAAAAAGGGAATATTAATTTTTACTATTGTCAAGTTGGCGCTTAACTTGACCAGCGTTAAAAAGCCTGTTAATTTTAGATATCATGTCAATAGATATTAAAAACATTGTTAAAAATCTGCATCCTCTCGAAGTTCGAATTCTCCTTACATATAAAAAAGGCGATGAGCTAACCATCGAAAAAGTTGAACGTGAATTGGGTTTCAAATCCGGGAACGGGAATCAGGCGCTTTCATGGCTTACAGGCAAGGGGCTGATAAATGAAATTCGCCGCGAAACGGCTGTTTTTTACGAGTTGACCGGACTTGGTCAGGAATGGAACGAAAAGGGCAGTCCTGAAGAGCGGATGCTCAAATTGATTCGGCAGAAGTTCCTTGAAGAAAATGATAAACCGCGTGCTGCTTCATCTGTAAGCCTTCCTGAGATTGCGAATGAACTTAATTTGGAAAATAAAGCTATTGGCAGCGCTTTCGGCAGTCTTTCAAAGTCCGGCGTGCTTTCAATGGATGGTGAAAAGAAAATAGTTATTTCATTACCGCTTGAACATCTTGACGATCCTAATAAAAATCCGCTGCTTTCACATTTTAATCTAATGCGCGGTTTATTTAGAAAAGTTTTACTTGGAGGCGGTATACTCGCTGAAGCGGAATTAAATGATGAAGAAAAAAAAATCATATCCGGCATCGCGAGAAAACGCGGAGCAGCGGACGCGCCGTTCCGTCAGATAGACAGGGAAACAGTTTACTTTGGTTTTACCGTCATGAAAGACGGAAGCGTTCCTGCCGCCGATGCGGCGCAGGCGCTTAAAGCCGCGGGAATCACAGGCGACGAAGCCGGATTGCTTACTCAATCAATGCTTGAAGACGGAAGCTGGAAAGGGAAAACATTCCGCTCGTACAATGTTAAAACGCCGCCTGTTCGCCTAACGCCGGGGCGAAGCAATCCGTACGCGAAATTTCTTGAAAACGTAAAGGATAAACTTGTTTCTCTTGGATTTGAAGAATTTGACGGTCCGTTAGTTGAAACTGAGTTCTGGAATTCGGACGCTCTTTTTATGCCGCAGTTTCATTCCGCAAGAGACATACATGACGCGTACAGCATTGCAGACGGCAAAGGCGGCATCGCGCGCGCTAAATCTATTGATGAGCCGTGGCTTTCCAATGTCGCGTCAGCTCATGAGAATGGCGGAACTACAGGCAGCCGCGGCTGGAATTATTGTTTTGATCGTGATTTTACAAAGCGGCTCATCCTGCGATCTCAGGGGACTGTGCTTTCTGCAAAACAGCTCCCGTCAGCGAAAATCCCCGGTAAATATTTCGGGATTGCCCGCTGTTTTCGCTATGACCGCGTGGACGCGACGCATCTTCCTGATTTTTATCAGACAGAGGGCATCGTGTTAGGTGAAGACGTTAATCTTCGCACGCTTTTAGGAATGCTTGAAATGTTCGCCGTAGAGGTCGCGGGCGCGAAAGATGTTAAATATGTTCCCGGCTATTTTCCGTTTACTGAGCCTTCGATAGAAGTGCATATAAAACACCCTGTTCTTGGATGGTTCGAGCTTGGCGGCTCAGGTATTTTCCGTCCCGAAGTTACATCAAGTCTTGGAGTGAATGTTCCTGTCGCGGCATGGGGAATCGGAATTGATCGAATGGCTTTAATGGCTCTCGGGCTTAACGATCTTCGCGAGCTTTTCAGTTATGATATTGAAAATGTTCGTTTAAGAAGAGCGAAAGCAAGTTAGATGAAAATCAACAAAGTTTTTTCTGCTGATCGGTACGGTTACGATTTCATTCCCTCTGAGTATCTGCCGCCGGGTGAAAATGAATATTGGCTGCGTAATCTTCAGCAAGAACAGCTTTTCAATAAAAAACCCTCAGACTGGCGAAAATTAAAACCTGAGGAAATTAAAACACTTGAAAACAACAGAAATTATTGTTCAAACTGGGAAAATTTTCTTGTAATAGACCCTTTTGATCCTTTTTTAATACGCGACTCATATTTCTACGGCCTTGTGCGTATCGGTTCATTAAATAATGTTTTATTGAAGCATCACGATTTTTGCGTGCCTGCAGGAATCAGAAGCAGCACAATTATTTCCTGTGATATCGGCGATGATACCGCGGTTCAAAATTGCGCTTTTATTTCGCATTACATTATCGGAAATAATTGTATCCTTTCGGAAGTCAATGAGCTGCAGACAACCAACCACGCAAAGTTCGGAAACGGCGTAATAAAAGAAGGCGAAGATGAAGATGTCCGCATCTGGATTGATGTGATGAATGAAGCGGGCGGACGTTCCATTCTGCCGTTTGAGGATATGATTGCGGCTGACGCGTATTTATGGGCGGCTTACCGCGACGATACCGCGTTAACGCAAAAACTCGCCGAAATTACGCAGATGCAATATAGTCTTTCGGGCAGTGTTACGCGAATTAACGGCGAGTCAAAATCCTTCCGGGGCAGCTATGGAATTATCGGAAGCGGCGCCGTCATTAAAAGCTGTTCAATTATAAAAGATACTAAAGTGGGAGAGTGCGCTTATATTAAAGGCGCGAATAAACTTAAAAACATTACGATCCTTTCATCTGAAGAAGAGCCGACTCAGATAGGCGAGGGNGTTGAGATGGTAAACGGNATTGCGGGATACGCCTGCAATATTTTTTACGGATCCAAGGCAGTGCGTTTTATNATGGGCAGAAATTGTAATTTAAAATACGGAGCCCGCCTGATTCATTCTGTGTTAGGTGACAATTCAACGGTGTCATGCTGTGAGATACTGAACAATTTAATTTTTCCTGTGCATGAGCAGCATCATAATAATTCATTTTTAATCGCAAGCCTTATCCAGGGAATTTCTAATATGGCGGCTGCCGCGACAATAGGCAGCAATCACAACAGCCGCGCCAATGACGGCGAAATAAGAGCGAAGCGCGGTTTCTGGCCGGGGCTTGCTGTCAGTATAAAACATTCAAGTAAATTCGCATCTTTTGTTATTATCGCTAAGGGCGAATATCCGTCGGAACTAAATATTCCTATGCCGTTTTCGCTTATTAATAATAATGTTTATAGAAACCGGCTGGAAATAATGCCCGCTTATTTCTGGATACATAATCTTTATGCCCTTGAACGCAATTCATGGAAAACAAAAAACCGCGACAAGCGGAAGATTAAAATCCAGCGGATAGAAGCCGATTATCTTGCTCCCGATACCGCCGAAGAAATTATGACCGCGCTTTCTTTTCTTTGCGAACTTCTTGATGACGGCATTTTTTCTCCGACGGAAATGGCAAATGTCGACAGCGGCACTATACGTTTAATTCCCTGCCGTCAGTTTGAGCACAGTAAGCGCGGACAGGTAATAATGAAGCCGCTGGAAGCGGTTGCGGCATACCGCCAGATGCTGCGCTATTATTCTGTAAAAACTATTGCGCAATTTTTTGATGAACACAGCGGGTTAGATTACAGCGGTTTAACGGACTTACTTGATTTGCCGCAGCAGGAACGCATTAAAGACTGGGTTAACACCGGCGGACAGATTGTTCCTGCTTTTCGCGTTGATAAATTGAGAAAGGAAATCGGCGAAGGCAAGTACAAAAACTGGGGTGAGATTCATCATGTATATGATCTTTGGGACAAAGAATACACTCTTGATAAATGCCGTCATGCGTGGGCAGTGCTTTCTCTTTTGCAGGAAGATCACTTTTTTCCGGCAGTCATGGCGTCTGAAAATGAAGATTCACATTCTACGCAGCGCGCGAAGGAAACTGATAAAATTAACGCGCAGACAGGAAATTCAAGGATGAGCCGGTCTGTGTTCAAAAACGAATTAGCCGCAGTCCTTGAGATACGCAATTGGATAGAAACTCAAATTTATGAAAGCAGGGCGAAAGATTATCGCAATTCGTTTAAAACCGCCACCTTCCGCAATCATGAAGAAATGGAACTAGTGCTGGGTAAACCTGACGAAAACGCCTTTATTAAAATTGTCAGAAAAGAAACCGCCGCCTTCAATGAAATGATAGAAAGAGTCCGGGCCCGGCTCTCTTGAAAAAAAGTGATAAAAACTGATATTATCGGGTATATTTTTTAAATTTACTGTATATTTAAGTTAGACGGATTATTTTTTATTTAGATATTAATAATGCTGGCTTTATTAAGGTGGTATTTTATGAAAAAGATTGTTTTTTTTACATTAATTCTCGTTTTTTTATCAATTCCCGTATTTGCGCAAAATAACGTAAAGTTTAATTTTAATGTCGGAAATATAGGAATAGGAGCAAATTTTCCGTTAAGCAACGATTACGAATTTGAAACCAATTTTTCTTTGGTAAGTTTCGGAGTGGAAGACAGAAATACAGGTTTGGGTTTTTCTTTCAGCCCTTTTACCGCTTCATATTGGCCAAACAGCTATGATGAATATAGCGAATATTATTATAACGAAAATGAAATCGGAGATATTAGCTTAATTAATTTGAATGTCTACTGGAATATTTTTAGCGGCAGAAGTTTTTATTTTGGTCCGTTTACTTCCGTTAATTTTTTATTTGTTGATAGTGAATTTTACCTGGATAAATTAATTTTTGCCGCAGGTTTGCAAATGGGTATGCGGTTAAGTTTTAAAGGTTTTAATTATACTTTATTTTCCGTTGAAGCAGGATACCGTAACATTTTTGGGACGCCTAAATATTATGTCAGCGGAAAAATTGATATTCTTACATTGATTTTTTCGTTCTTACTTGCCTATGATTAAAAAAAAGCCTCATCTTTTATAGATAAGGCTTTTATTTCTTTAGTATTTAGTAATCAACCTAATCCTGATTTGCGGCGGTTATATACATCGTAGAAGACTGCCAATACAAGAACCAGCGCTTTAACAATATATTGATAATGCGCGCCAAGGTTCATTAGAATCATTCCGTTGTTAATTGTTGCCATTACAAGACCGCCGACTATAACTCCGATTACTGTTCCTATGCCGCCGCCCGCGGAAACGCCGCCGATGTAACAGGCAGCGATAGCATCCAACTCAAACAAATTTCCGGCTTGCGGCAACGCAGTGCCCATATCGCCGGTATGCGCCACTGAAGCCAGACCTGTTAAACCGCCCATGAAACAAAAAACAATAAATGTAATCATTTCCGAGTTGATGCCGGAAAGTTTCGCCGAACGGGGATTTCCGCCGACCGCATAGATATGGCGGCCAAGGACTGTATTATTAAGAATAAAGTGGAACGCAAAAATTGTTACGCCCAAAACAAGCACAACGATTGGAAGACCGCGATAACGCGCGAAGCGATCGGCAAGACCAAGAACAAGCAGGCTTATAAGGACTAGTTTTGTAATAAATAACGGCAGCGGGGAAACTTCAAATTCATTTGCGATTTTTCTTTTGCGTCCGGCAAATTCTGCGATAAAAAAGATAGCAAGTAAAACAACCGCTACTACAAAGGCCATCGGGAAATACGGACCGATTCTGTTTTCTATTCCAATTACCTCGTCTAAAATGCCTTTGGAAAAAAGTGAATAATTTGTATCTTTAAGACTGACAGGGCTAACGCCGCCTGTCTTTAATAATGAAAAACCATATGTCAGACCGCGGAAAAGAAGCATACCGGAAAGGGTTACGATAAACGCCGGCATTTTTCCGAATGCGACCCAAGCTCCCTGATAAGCGCCGATCGCGACGCCAATAATAATTGAAGCTATAATCGTAGCTGGCATTCCAATGCCTGTGTTGTATACTGTGGCGCTTAACATACCGATGAACGCGCACGCCGAGCCGACAGAAAGATCAATATTTTGCGTGATAATAATCATTACCATACCGGTCGCGAGGATTAATACATAACTGTTCTGAAAGAAAATATTTGTAAAGTTCCGCGGGTTAAAGTTTACTCCGTTTGTTAAATATGCAAATATTAACATAATCATGACTAATACGATGAACATTGAATAGTTTCTAATGTTACTCTTAAAAAGCGTTTTAAAATCAGAAGTGTGAATTGCTTTATTACTCATATTTTCTCCTTAATTGCCTTTGCTTTTATCTAACCAGAGCCAGATGCATAATTTTTTCCTGAGATGCTTCTTCTTTATTTAACACCCCTTTTATTTTTCCTTCGTTCATTACATAAATTCTATCAGCCATTCCGAGCGCCTCGGGCAGTTCGGAACTGACCATAATGACGCTCTTTCCCGCGGCTATAATATCGTTCATAATACCGTAGATTTCTGTTTTCGCCCCTACGTCAATACCTCTTGTCGGCTCATCAACAATAAAAATATCAGGATTTGCCAATAAGGTTTTGCTGACAGCTACTTTCTGCTGATTACCGCCCGAAAGGTTTTGAACATATTGGTTAATGGAAGGTGTTCTGATATTCAAATCTTTTCTGAGCCGTTCAGCTTCCTTTATTTCCTTTTGATTATCAATTATTCCGAATTTAGAAATTTTATCCAGGCTTGAATGGGTAATATTCGTTTTGACATCCTGAATTAAAATCAATCCCAGGTTTTTTCTGTCTTCTGAAATGTATCCAAGCCCTGAGTCTATCGCCATATGCGGATTTTTTAATACATAATTCTTGTCTTTTATTTTTAATTCGCCTTCGCTGCGAAACCCGTATGATCTTCCGAATATGCTCATCATTAATTCGGTGCGCCCCGCGCCCATAGGACCGCAGAATGCGAGAATTTCGCCTTTTCGCAGATAAAATGAAACATTATCAACTACTTTTATATTATGATATTCAGGATGATAAACAGTCCAGTTTTTTACTTCCATTACTGTTTCGCCCGGTACTGATGTTCTTTCCGGGAAACGATGTGTTAAATTGCGGCCTACCATGTCTTTTATGATCATTTCTTCCGTAAGATTATTGTTCTTAACGTCATAAGTACTGATGGATTTGCCGTCACGCAAAATTGTTACAGTGTCCGCGACCTTTAGAACTTCGTTTAATTTATGCGAAATCATTACAAGGGTAATCCCTTGTTTTTTTAATTCCAGCATAAGGTTAAGAAGTTTTTCGCTTTCATCATCATTTAATGAAGACGTCGGTTCATCAAGAATAAGCAACTCTGTGTTTTTTGATAAAGCGCGCGCTATTTCTATTAACTGCTGTTTTCCAACGCCTAATTTACTTACAATTGTTTTAGGCTGTTCATTTAAGCCCACTATTTTTAAATATTTTTTTGATTCGTTTAAATATTTATCCCAATTTATTATTCCAAACTTGGTTTCCATATGACCAAGGAAAATATTCTCATATATTGATAGATACGGGCTTAAGGCTAATTCCTGATGAATAATAGCAAGCCCTTCTTTTTCGCTGTCTTTAACGCTGTGATATTTTGTTTCGTGTCCTTTAAATTTTACTATGCCTTCGTAATCGCCTTTGGGGTAAACGCCGGAGATACAGCTCATTAATGTGGATTTTCCCGCGCCGTTTTCTCCGCAAAGGGAATGAATCTCGCCTTTTTTAATTTTTAAACTGACATTATCAAGGGCTCTTACTCCGGGGAAATCTTTTGTCAGATTTTCTATTTCTAGTATGTATTCGCTCATGAGGCCCTCCAAAAAAACCTGGCCGCTTATCTAAAAAGATAATTGACCAGGTTTTAAACTAACAAACCGTTTATCCGGCTAATAAAAATTTGATATTATCTCTTTTATCAACCGGATTTTTCAGGCTACCTCAACTGCGCAGCTTGCGCGGTAGTGTAGAAACCGGCATTTACCGGTATTAAAAGGTTATCTTTTGTAACCAGAATCGGGTCTAAAAGAAGAGTTTTTACATAGCCTGTGCCTGTAAACGCGATCTGTGTTGTATCACCAGCGGCAAGAACTGCGCCGGGGATATTTACAGGGCGTCCGGTGAGAAGCTGTTCAGCAAGAAGAACCGCGGCTTCTGCTAATTTTGCCGTGTCTTTGAATACTGTGCTGTACTGCTCGCCGTTCTTAATTGATACCATTGAATCAAATTCCGCATCCTGTCCTGATACTACCGGGATTTTTCCGGCATATTTTGCATCGGCTTTGCAAGCTTCGATGATTGCGCGGGCTAAGGTGTCATTGGGAGCAAGAACCGCGTCGAGTGTAACATTGGCGGCTGCGCCAATCAGGAGGGCTTCCATGCGCGCTTTGGCGATAGGAGCCTGCCAGTTTTCGGTCGCAATTTGCTGGAAAGCGGCTTCTCTGTAGTGCCTTGGGAAAGGACCTACGACATTCAGTACGCCTCTGTCAATGTACGGAAGAAGTACATCCATTGCGCCCTGGAAGAAGAAGTTTGCATTAGCGTCTGTCGGCGAACCGGCAAATAATGTAATGCTCTTTGGCGCCGCTGCGGTAGCTGCTGCAAGATTCAATCCCTGTACAATACTCTGACCCTGAAGCGTGCCGACTTTGTAGTTGTTAAATGTGATGAAATAGTCATAATCGGTTGTGCCCTGAATGATGCGGTCATAAGCGATTACAAGCGCTCTTTCGCGTCTTGCGCTTGCAACTGCAGCGCCAACGCCGTCATTGATATTGCCAATAATAAGAGCTCTTGCTCCCTGTGTAAGGAAGCCTTCGATCTGCTGATTCTGTGTCGGCTGATCCGCGTTCGCCCACTGGACTAATCCGGTATAGCCGCGTTTTTCAACTTCAGCTTTAAGTGAGTTTCCGTCTTTTACCCAGCGCTCAACATGGGTTTCTGGCATTGCAATGCCGACGATGATTTTTTCGCTTCTACTGCCTGCGAAGAGCGCACCTGCTACGAGCAGAATCATTAAAGAGACTGCAAATAGTTTTTTCATAAATTTCCTCCAAAATATAATTTATTTGTTTATGTATTATTTCAGAATTTTTCATAAAATGCAATATATATTGGCGTTTTTTTATAAAATTTTATTTTTTGGATGGCATAACAGCGCATAGACTTCAATATCAAAATTAAATATAATACCGGATATGCCAAAAATCGAAGTAAATGAACAGGTTTTCTATACGCTTGCCGGTTGTCCCGGCGGATGGAAAAATAGGGACGAATTTGAAGAAATTCTAACCTGCGCTAAAGCCGAACTTGATTCAGATCTTTGGTCTGCAGACCAAATGTCTGAAGATAGTGACAATAGCCTTCCTGAAGCGGAAAGAACATTAAAAATTGAATTAAATGATACAAACCGCCCCGATCTTTGGGGAACGGCAGGCTGCGCCCGGCAGCTTAGGGTTTATAACGGCGGAAAAATCCCTGAGTACGGTTTTTTCTCGCGGCCCGGCGATATTAAAAAAGTTAAAAACTGTGAAGCGGGACAGTATAAGGTAAAAGTAGAGGCAAGCGTTAAACAGGTACGGCCTTATATAACCGGTTTTGTCGCCCGTTTGACTGCCGGAGCAATTACCGATCCTATGCTTCGCGACATGATCCAGACTCAGGAAAAACTCGCATGGAATTACGGGCGTAAACGGCGCAGTATGTCGATGGGCATTTACCGTATTTCTAAGGGAAATGGCGAATCTTCTCAGCCATTAATTAAATGGCCTATAATTTATAAAGGCGTCGATCCTGATTCTGTTTCCTTTGAACCGCTGGCATGGGAAGGTAAACTAACCTTGCGTGAAATCCTGAAACAGCATCCCAA
>JGI24695J34938_10003343_pt1 | contig 11288 bp, 9 predicted proteins | sample TergutCo191P3_FD_34938 | JGI IMG/M metagenome (IMG submission 34938) | reverse complement strand
TACCTTGTAAACCGATATGGACTCGATGTCGGAAGCATGGTTAAAAAAGCGAAAGAATTGTTAAATTAGCGGCTGACGGGAGTCGCCTTCCAACCCTCAGCATCCTGCTTCGGGTTTCCAGGCCGTCTACGCCGCTAAACCGGCTTCCTGCCGGTTTGCCACAAAGAAGCATTCGCTTCTTTGCAGCCGCGGCTCCGTTTCGACTCCCGAATTTATTATTTTTAATATATTAGCGGCTGACGGGAGTCGAACCCGCGTCACGAGCTTGGGAAGCTAGGGTAATGCCGTTATACGACAGCCGCGTATCTTCCATGGAGTTTCGCGAAGTGAAACTCCCAAGTTAAAAACCGCAGGTTTTTAACAATGATCCAGGGCTGACTCGAACAGCCGACCTGCCGCTTAGGAGGCGGCCGCTCTATCCCCTGAGCTACTGGACCGATGTAATGAGATTATCACCCCTACTTTGTAATGTCAACTTGACGAACTTTGCCAAAAATCCTACAATAAAGCAGAGAAGTATAAAAACCACCGGTTTTTAATAATTAATCTTAAGGGGTTTGCTGTGACAAAACGAGGGATTTCCCTGTTTTTTCTGTTAATATTAGGTTTTACTTTACTATCAGGACAGGAAATAATAACTGCAGAAAAATATTTGGAGTTAGTGTCGGATAACTACGCCGCTATCAGAGATTATGAAGCGAATGTTAATATTCAATCCGGCAACAGTACAATGGTCGGAAAAGTAAGTTATTTAACGCCGGGGTTTATTCGTATCGATTTTACCCGCCCTGCGGATCAGGTAATCGTTTTTAACAGAAACTCATTAACTATCTATCTTCCCGAATTCAGAGCCGTATTAAATCAGGAAGTCAGCGGAACAAGAGCAGCCGGTCAAGCGCTTGCGACATCGCAGGGGCTTTCAATTTTAAGAAGAAATTATGTTCCCTCCTTTGTTACAGGTCCGAATCCTGAACCATTGGACAGCGGCTCGGCGGAAAGAGTGATTAAACTGCGTCTCTCGAGACGTTCGGTTTCGGAAGGATTCAGGGAAATTACTTTAAGCATTAATTCCGAAACAAGATTGATCCGCAGAATCGAAGGAATAACAATTGCGGGAGGCGAAGTACGTTTTGATTTTACGAGTATCAGAACGAACCTAGGCATTCCCGAAGCGCGGTTTATTTATGACGCTCCGGCTTCCGCAAATATGTATAACAATTTTTTATTCAGAGACGCTGATTAAAGAACAAGGGGAATTTAATGGAATCTCTGGGGGATAAATTAAAAACCACCCGCAATGAAAAAGGTTTAAGCCTTGATCAAATAAGCCGCGAAACAAATATCTCGATTCGTTTTCTTGAAGCGCTTGAAACAGAAAATTTTTCTGTTTTCCCCGGAGAACCTTATGTTATCGGCTTTTTAAAAAATTACGGCGCGTATCTGGAACTTGATCCGCAGAAAGTAATATCGCTTTACAGAGCTCTCAGAATTCAAGAACAGCCTGTCCCTGTTGAACAGCTTCTGCGGCGCACTCCAAAAGTGCCGAAGTTTCTTCTTCCTTTATTGATAATTTTAATTCTTGCGGGCGGAGCCGGTTACGGAATTTACAGATTGATATTGCACGCGCAAAGCAGAATTGTGATCACAGTGCCGGAAACCCGCGTTCCTTCGGAATACATCATGGAAAGCAACACCATGGAACGCCGTTTATACAAAAACGATACTGTTTTAATTCCCCTTAATAACGAAACTTATAAACTTGAACTTTACAATCTTGGCGAGACTGTGACGATCCGCACTCCCGGAGGGACAAGAGGTCTCGATTTGGGGCAGGACATCACTATCGATCTTAACAATGACGGCATTCCTGAATTGCGCATAACGGTTGCGGATTTTGAAAAGAACAAACCCGAAATGGGAGCATTGCTTCATTTTATATTGATGGATGCCGATGTGTTCACCGGCACGGAAATTGAGCGTAATCCAATTTCGATAATGCCTGCTGTAAGCGCGGCAAGCACTACAATTATTCCCGGCACTATCAGCGCGTATCCGTTTACGCTGCAGATAAGCTTTCAGGGGTATTGTATGTTCCGCTGGGAAATTCTTAACGAACGAGATCGCAGGGGAACGAACCAGCGTTATTTCCAGCGCACAGATCAGCTCGAAATCCAGGCGCAAAACGGAATTCGCATTTGGGCTTCAAACGCGCAAGCGGCAAGATTTCAGGTTATCGGCGGAGGTCGCACGTACCCTGTAGAAATCGGCTCGTCAGGTGAGGTTGTTGTTACCGATATACGCTGGGTTAGGGACGATGAAAACCGCTACCGTTTAATTTTGATCAGGCTGGAAACCGGAACTTGATAAAATCATCCGGGCTTTATTATATCGATCCTTTCGGCTGCGTAAAAAATCAAGTCGATGCCGAAAACATGATGGCTCACCTTAATAATTCGGGCTGGAAAAATACGACCGACGCCGATCTTGCGGATATTATAATTGTAAATTCCTGCGGATTTATAGAAAGCGCAAAAAAAGAATCAATAGACGCTGTTTTACAATGGCGCAGGCTTTACCCCCAAAAAAAAATTCTTCTTGCGGGCTGTCTTTCACAGCGTTATGCGCAAGAACTCCCCGGTGAATTACCGGAAGCCGACGCGTTCATAGGAGTTGAAAATCCTGCAAAAATAATTGAAATAATTTCGAATAACAAATTTACAAAGAAAAAAAACAAAGTCTTGCGTACGGGAGAGCGGCCGCTGTTGTCGCTTCCGGGATCGGCTTACGTAAAAATCAGCGAAGGGTGTAACAACAATTGTTCTTACTGCGCCATTCCGCTGATTCGCGGCGGTCTTGTTTGCAGAGAAATCCCGGAAATAGCTGAAGAATGCCGCGCACTTTTAAACCGAGGAATAAAAGAGTTATGCATCATCGGACAGGATATCGGCTCGTATCATGACGGATTACAAAAATTATTAAAAGCCATATCCGCATTAGAAGGAAATTTTTGGGTGCGTCTGCTTTATATTCATCCCGATCATTTTCCGGCGGAGATTCTTGATTTAATCGAAAAAGATACGCGTTTTCTTCCGTATTTTGATATTCCGTTTCAGCATGCTTCGGAAAAAATTCTTGCCGCGATGAATCGCCGCGGCAATTCCGAAAAATATTTAGAGCTGATAAAAAATATCCGTGCGCGGCTTCCGAACGCGGTTATTCGCTCAACCTTTTTACTTGGTTTTCCCGGCGAAACAGAAGAAGATTTTTCCGCGTTACTCGATTTTCAGCAAAAAGCAAAACTTGACTGGCTTGGCTGCTTTGCTTTTTCGCGTGAAGAAGGAACCGCCGCTTACTCGATGAAAAACCGCGTTCCGGCAAAAACAGCGGCGGCGCGGAAAAAAATTATCGAAGAAAAACAAATCCCGATTACCGAAAAAAATACGGAACGTTTTGTTAATCAAACCTTGGATGTGTTAGTTGAAGAAAAATTCACGGGAAACGGCGGCGCGGAAAACTGTGAATATATCCGGCTGGGAAGGCTTTACTGCCAAGCTCCGGACATAGACGGAGCGGCGGTTATAATCACACATGAAGAGAGCGATGAAAAACTAAAATTGGGAACATTTATAAAATGCAAAGTTGCCGCGCGCCGAGGATTTGATTTAGAAGTTCATATTTAATTTTAAGTAGTGCCTGATAATAAATTTTGTTATAATAAAATATGAGCGAGCCGATTCCTTCTTATCTTGAACAATTGAATGACGAGCAGCGCAAGGCTGTCCTTCACACCGGAAAACCCCTGCTGATACTTGCAGGCGCGGGATCGGGAAAAACAAGAGTGATCACGACAAAAATCGCGTGGCTCATCAGGGAAAAAGGAATGGATCCGCGATCTATTCTGGCGGTGACATTTACAAATAAAGCGGCAAGAGAAATGGCGGAACGCGCAAAGCAGATTGATGAGCGCGCCGGAGATGCTATGCTTCGGACTTTTCATTCATTCGGCGCGTGGTTTCTGCGCCGCAACGGAAGCCTGGCAGGTCTAAATTCCGGTTTTGTAATTTACGATGACGACGACGTTGTTTCGCTCTTGTCATCAATTATTGAAAATCTTCCAAAAGCGGAAGTGAAAACTATTGCGCATAACATTTCCAGAGCGAAAGATTATTTTTTAAAGCCCGATGATCCGGAAGTTTCAATTATCGATCATCATAAATATTTCCGCGAAATTTACAAACGGTACGAAGAGCGAATGGCGCAGATCGGCAATGTTGATTTCGGAGATTTAATAAAAAAACCCGTGGAAATTCTCCGCACACAACCCGAAATCGCAAGGCGTTTCCGCGAAAGATTTTCTGTTATTATGGTTGATGAGTATCAGGACGCGAATGTGGCGCAGTTTCAGCTTTTAAAAGAATTATGCGGCTCGGACACTTATGTCTGCGTAGTCGGCGATGACGATCAATCCATTTATCGTTTCCGCGGCGCGGAAGTAAAAAATATTTTAGAGTTTCCCGACAAATTTTCCGGCGCCGATATTATCCGCCTTGAACAAAATTACCGTTCCACTACTCCGATTTTAAAAGCCGCATCCTCGGTAGTTGATTACAACCGGGGAAGATTGGGAAAAACCTTACGCGCTGAAAAAGGAAACGGTCCTTTGCCGGTGCTCGCATATCTTCCAGATCAAAACGCGGAAGCCGCTTTTTGCGCGGACAGAATCGAATCCTCGGTAAAGAAGAAAAAAACAAAATGGTCTGACTGGGCAATCCTTTACCGCACCAATGCGCAGTCATTGGGATTTGAAACATTATTTTTAAAAAGGGGTATTCCCTGCCGCGTTGTAGGTTCATTAAAATTTTATGAACGAGAAGAAATAAAAGACGCGCTCGCGCTCCTTGCCTTTCTTGTAAATCCGCGTGACGAAGTCGCGTTCCGCCGCGTTGTGAATAAACCGGCAAGAAGCGTAGGAGGAATAACTGCCGACAAAATAATAGAAGCCTCGATCGCTGACGAAGTTGATTTAATTGAAGCAGGTGGAGAGCAAAAAACAAAATTGAACATCTCCGCAAAAGCGCGGAAAGGCTTAAATGAATTTTTTAAAGTAATATCAAACGCGAAAATAATATTGGAAGGAGAAGATACTTCCGGGAAAAATTTAAAAACTCCGCGTCCTCGCGCCTCAGCGAAAAATAAACCGGAAAGAATTTTAAGATCGGGCACGGGTCTTTCGATTTGTCTTGAAAAACTTTTAATCGACTCGGGAATCGCCGAGTATCACAGGATGCAGGATGAAGCCGCAGGCAACTCAAAAGTAAATAATTTACAGGAACTTTTAAACGGAGCAAGCGAATATCCGAATAATTTTGAAGGGTTATTAAAATTTTTAGAAGATGTCGAACTTGATCGATCGATGAATGAGGAAGCGCAGCAAAAACAGCTTGCCGATAAACAAAATAATCCTTTGGACTTTGTAACGCTGATCACTTTTCATAACACGAAAGGATTGGAATTTAAATGCGTTATCATGACCGGACTTGAACAGGGTATCTTCCCGAGAGAAGATAAAAAAGCTGATGAGCTTGAAGAAGAACGCCGCCTTTTTTATGTCGGCGCTACCCGCGCAATGGACGAGCTTTATCTGACAACATGCGCGGAACGCCGCATGTACGGAAGAACGATGCAGTCTCAGCCGTCATTATTTTTGCGCGAAATAGATAAAAGCAGTCTGCGTATTGATCAAAATATTTCGAGAGTACCTTCCGTTGAAACACAAAGGCGTGAAAATCGCGGAGAGTATCAAAATCAATTTTTTAATAAGCGCAGTTTTAATCCTTTGAATCTTCAAACAGCCGCTGTTACCGAAGTTGAAATTAATGCGGGCTGGCGCAGAGGACAGAGATTGTTTCATGAAGACCACGGATACGGAGCAGTTATAAACGTGAAAGACAGCGATGACGGTCCCCTTGTGCATGTACGTTTTGATAACGGACAGGAAAAACGTTTTTTAAGCGAGATACAGGGAAGAGCATATGAAAAAGTCGGAGAAGACGCATGACAGCTAACGACAAATTTTATCTTTTACGAAAAGTTCCTCAGGTTCTGCGCGCAAGAGGTTATCGTCTTTATTTATCTGACGGGCGGCGTTTAGTTGATTTGTGGCTGAACGGCGGCGCGGCGGTCATGGGGCACACTCCGGCGAATCTGTTACGCGAAATAAAAAACGCCGCAAGCCGCGGCCTTTACGCTCCTTACCCGCATTTTACCGAAGAGCGATTATTGAAGGCGCTTTTAAAACTTTTCCCCGGATATTTTTTCCGCCTCTACGCCGCGCCGCCCGATAAATCGGCTGAAGTAAAACTTTGGCGGCCGTTTGTTGATCCTAACGCACCGTTCAAAATTGAGGATGCTTCAATATTAATTCCCGTAATACCGGGCATACAAACTTGGCGTGACGGTCTACCGCTTGGGTTATTTGTTATTGCCGCACAATCAGAAGATTTGATGTCACAGTTACCGCCAAGTGATCCTTTATCGCCGATTTTAACGGCGGCTGCCGCAAGAGGGATTTACGATTTGCTTGCCGCGCCGCAGAGAGCAAAACCGAAACTGCCGCGGGTTTTTAAAGCTTTAAAAAACAGCCGATGGCAGCGGCATGGAATTTATATCACTTTAAAAGAAAAACCAGCGCAGCAAGAATGGGAATCGCTTTTTATTAAATTTATAGAAGCCGGATTTTTGCCGCCGCCTGCTCCTTTTTATCCGTTAATTCTTCCCGGCGAAATGTCAGACGGTGAAGAAGCAAAACTTGCAGATATGATTATTAACCTATAATAATTTCTTGACCAAATATAATTTTTAATTTTTTTATTATTTTTAAAGTCAGGTTCGCGGTTTTTGGGTTTTCTAGTGTTCTGTCCTATTCGGTTTCCAATATAACAATTTGCGTTAATTCCTTACTACATTCGGAAGTACCATTTCGCATGACTGAAAAATAAAATATTTTAGAAGAATTCTTACCACGAACTCCACAAACCAAACGAACCTGTTGTCCGAAATCTTTGTATAATGATATAATCGGTGAGGCTGACTGCGGCTGCGCAGGCAGGCAAAACCATTTTTGCCGCTCCTCGCGAAAGAAACTCAGCGCAACATAAAATAATAATAATTGGGTAGCTATATAAAAATAAAAATAAAATCCTGAGGTTCTATAGCGAATTCTTAGCAAAGGTTTTGCATACCTGCGCAGCCGCAGTCAGCCTCACCGCTTACGATTGATTAAACTCCTGAGGTTCTATAGCGAATTCTTGGCAAAGGTTTTACCCGCCTGCGCAGCCGCAGTCAGCCTCACCAATAGCGCATAATGCGACTTGAATTTCCCCGGAAAATCCACGATACTTTTACCGCATGAACAAATTTATTTTCGTCTCCGGCGGCGTTTGTTCCAGTTTGGGAAAAGGTGTGGCTGCTTCTTCGATTGGAGCTTTGCTGGAAAGCCGGGGGCTTAATGTCCGCATGGTTAAATGCGATCCTTACATCAATGTTAACGCAGGTTCAATGAGCCCTTATGTGCACGGCGAAGTTTATGTAACCGATGACGGCGCGCAGACCGACCTCGATTTGGGAAACTACGCTCGTTTTACGAAAGGCCGTTTAAGGCAGGCAAACTCGGTAACCACCGGACAAGTCTACAATGAAGTTATCCGAAAAGAGCGCGAAGGCGAATACGAAGGCAAATGCGTTCAGGTAATTCCTCATATAACCGACGAAATAAAAAATCGAATCCTTGCAATCGCAAATGAAAATAACGATACCGATGTTGTCATCGTCGAAATCGGCGGAACTGTCGGCGATATCGAATCTGTTCCCTACTTCGAAGTTGCCCGCCAAATGATTCACGAGCTTGGCAGAAAAAACGCGATCTCTGTCCACCTTACGCTTATCCCCGAAGTCGCAGGCGGTGAATTAAAAACTAAACCCACGCAGCACTCGGTAAAATCAATGCAGGAAATGGGAATCCAGCCCGATATTTTAATCTGCCGGTCTCCTGTGATGCTTGACGAGCCGACATGCAAAAAAATCGCTCAATTTACAAATGTCGATCTTGACGCTGTTTTTTCTTCACCTAACATTACTACGACAATTTATCAAATACCAATCATGTATTTCGAACAAAAACTCGATCAGGTAATTTTAAGAAAAATGGGCGTCGAAAGCCGTCATGCCGATATGAGCCCTTGGCATTCGGTGATGGACAGATTTTCAAAAAGACAGGGAAAAGTCCGCGTCGGCGTTGTCGGCGAATATATCGACATTCACGATACTTACACTTCGCTTTACGAAGCGCTTTTTCACGCGAGTCTTGAATGCGGAGTCGAAGTTGAATTTGAAAAAATCGAAGCTTCCTTTCTTGATAAAACGGATGATATCGATTCTGTTTTAAAAAACATGAACGGCATTCTTGTTCCCGGCGGTTCAGCCGAACTGGGCATCAACGGAATGATTAAAGCCGCGTCATGGGCAAGACTGAATAAAAAACCGTACCTTGGAATCTGTCTTGGCATGCACATAATGATTATCGAATGGGCGCGTAACGTACTTGACTGGAGCGGCGCAAACTCCGCCGAGTTCGAACCTAATACAAAGTACCCCGTTATCAGTCTGAACGAAAACGGAAAAAAAAGGCTCGGCGCAAGCGACACTGTAAACGAGGAAGGCACGCATATATTCGCGGCTTACGGCGAAAAACTAATAACAGAACGCCACAGGCATCAGTATGAATTTTCAAATCAATACCGCGATGAAATTTCAAAATCGGGCTTAAAACTTACGGCGTTTACTCCCGATAATAAATTTGTCGAATGTGTTGAGTGGAACAGCCACCCTTGGGGAGTTGGAGTCCAATTCAAACCGGAGTTTAAATCCAAACCGACAGCGGCGGCTCCTTTGATAAAAAGTTTTATCGCCGCCTGCAAGAAAAACAAATGAACAAAAATACTGCCGCGGTAAACCGGGCGATTTGCAGTTTAATTTTTCCCGCTGCCGTGCTTTTTATTTTTGTTAGCTGCACATTTGATTACGGCGAATCAGGTTCTTCGGGAAACGAACTGCCCGACCTTATTATGGTCAATGTCGAATATGTACGGGTAAGATCGTCAGACCCGATAGCGCGTTTTCAGGCGGAACGCGCGGAACGTTACGACACCCAAGGCGTAATGAAACTAGAAAATTTATCTTTTGAACAATACGGCGAACGCGGAGAAACTACAAATGTCACGGGAAACGCAGGGTTCGCGTCGGTAAACATCGAATCGGGAGACATCCACCTGGACAACGGCGTCACACTGGAAGTTGAATCCGAAGACATCGTCATCGAAACAATCCAGCTTGAATGGAAAGACGAACCGCGCACATTGGAATCAGGAAAAGAAAACGAAGTAACAATTTTAAGACGGAACGGAACAAAATTTACGGGTGTCGGATTATTGGTAAACGCCCGCAAACGCGAATGGGAATTTTTAGGCGCCGCTTCCGGCACTTATATTCATGATGACGATGACGACGAATTTCTGTCAATAACAGAAAACGAGTAAGATATGTCGAATAATGGTATATACGGTTCGTGGTTAATTCTTATCTTTATACTCTGTACGCAATCAATATCGGCTGATACATTTACTTTTAAAGCTGACAGGATGTCGGGGTCGAGAGCGCTGGGCAGAGAAACAACCATATTAATAGGGAATGCCGAAGTCCGATCCGATAATCTTTTGCTTCGCGCCGATCGAATAGAAATACAAGGAGACAACAATCGTTTTATAACTTGTATCGGAAATGTGTGGGGGCATGAAGAAGCGAAAAATATAATGTTCTTCACAGAAAGAATGCGTTACGATCGCAGATTAAAGATCGCAAGAATGGAAGGACCTTCAACTCTCGAAGACAGGCAAAACGAAATTGTAGCTCGCGGAAGAATTATAGAGTACGACGACATGAATGAAATCGCCGTTTTTCAAACTACAGTGCAATTATTCAAAGACGATATGGTCTGCCGCTCCGAACACGCTATTTACCGCCGCATCGAAAAAACGCTCGACTTAACAGGTTTTCCGGTTGTGTTTAAAAAAGACGATGAATTCCGCGCGGACAAGATACGCGTAGATTTAGAAACTGACGACGTGGTTATGGAAGGTTCCGTCTCGGGAACAATAATAAACTAAGGTGACTGGTGCCGATGGAAGAACAATTCCTTGAAATTCCTGATATAAAATTCGATTGGGAAAAATCTTCATCCGGAATTCAAGCCGCCGAATGGCCGATAGACGGTCCTCTCCTCGAAGAAGAATACGCTCCCGATGAACACACCCTCGGCGTATCAAACATGTATAAAAATTTCGGAAAAAAAGCGGTTGTTAAAGGGGTCAGTTTTTTCATGAAAAACGGCGAGGTCGCGGGTCTCCTTGGACCGAACGGAGCGGGCAAGACAACAATCTTTTACATGATTGTCGGTTTTTATCAGCCTACAGCCGGAATAGTTAAAATGGATGACGCCGATATAACGCCGCTGCCGATGTACCGCCGCGCGAGAATGGGTATCGCTTATCTCCCGCAGGAAGCTTCGATTTTTCGTAAACTGACAGTCGAGCAGAATATTTGGGCAATCCTCGAAAGCCGTCATGATATCGGCAAGGAACAAAAAAAATACAAACTGGAAAGCCTGTTAAAAGAATTTAATATAGGAAGGATACGTTCTCAATTCGGATACACGCTTTCGGGCGGAGAGCGCCGCCGCACCGAAATTGCCCGCGCTCTTGCGACAGAGCCCAAATTCCTGCTTCTCGACGAACCCTTCGCCGGAATCGATCCTATCGCTGTTTTTGAAATCAAGCAAATAATCCGCCGCCTCGCCGAAAAAGGCATCGGCGTTTTGATAACCGACCACAATGTCCGCGACACACTCGAAATAACCAACGAAGCTTTCATCATCGCCGACGGCAATATCTTCGCCAGAGGAGATCGAGAAGCCATTTTAAACAATGAGATGGTCAGAAAAATCTACCTTGGCAGTGAGTTTAGAATGTAATAAAGCCGCTTACTATAAATTTGTTAAGACTTTTTCTTGACAATATTACGTTTTTGGTCTATTCTTATAAAGAATTTGAATATTCTTCGGTAAGGGGTGAAGCAATGACTTCATGGATATGGTTTATTATCCTCCCTCTTGCCGGGTTAACTTTAGGCTGGATAATTAGATGGCTTTATGCCAGATTTCAACNTACGGCATCGGA
>JGI24695J34938_10003342_pt1:10000-11288 | contig 11288 bp, 9 predicted proteins | sample TergutCo191P3_FD_34938 | JGI IMG/M metagenome (IMG submission 34938) | reverse complement strand
TTCGTGCAGGTCGGAACTTACCCGACAAGGAATTTCGCTACCTTAGGACCGTTATAGTTACGGCCGCCGTTTACTGGGGCTTCGGATCATCGCTTCGCCTTGCGGCTGACGAATCCCCTTAACCTTCCAGCACCGGGCAGGAGTCAGACCCTATACATAGGCTTATCGCCTTTGCAGAGTCCTGTGTTTTTGTTAAACAGTCGCTACCGCCTATTCTCTGCGACCCCCTTCAGCTCTGTCTGTTCGACTCACCAAAAAGGGCACACCTTCTTCCAAAGTTACGGTGTCAATTTGCCTAGTTCCTTGGAGGAGGGTTCTCTCAAGCGCCTTAGGATTTTCTCCTCACCCACCTGAGTCGGTTTGCGGTACGGACATCCTATAAGCTCCACGCGAGGTTTTTCTTGGAAGTTGAGTATCAGCGTATCGTACTTGCGTACTTTCACTCGGCTCTCGGGGATAACTGCCTTGCCTTTTATTCGTACAAGACACCCCTACGGCTTTGGACCAGACACCAACTGCTGGCAACGCCTAACTTGCTCCGTCACCCCTCGTTTCAACGCTTATAAGATGGCGCAGGAATATTAACCTGCTTTCCATCGCCTACGCCTTTCGGCCTCGGCTTAGGACCCGGCTAACCCTGGGAAGTTTAACTTGACCCAGGAAACCTTGGGTTTACGGCGAGAGTGTTTCTAACACTCTTTATCGTTACTCATTTCGGCATCAGCACTTGCAACCGCTCCACCAGCCCTTCCGGTCTGGCTTCACCGCTGTTGCAACGCTCCCCTACCGCCATACAAGCCTTCTTGTATGACCCGAAGCTTCGGTACCAGACTTAGCCCCGTTACATTTTCGGCGCGGCTTGTCTTGACCAGTGAGCTATTACGCTTTCTTTAAAAGATGGCTGCTTCTAAGCCCACTTCCTGGTTGTCTGTGACCTACCACATCCTTTCTAGTGTTCACTTAGTCTGGATTTGGGGACCTTAGCTGTCGGTCTGGGTTATTCCCCTTTTGCCAATGGACGTTATCACCCACTGACTGCGTCCCGAGTTAACAGTTACTGGCATTCGGAGTTTGGTACGGTTTGGTAATCTGGTGAGACCCCTAGCCGTTCCAGTGCTCTACCTCCAGTACAGAATTCCTCGAGCCGATACCTAAATATCTTTCGGGGAGAACCAGCTATCACGGAGTTTGATTGGCCTTTCACCCCTATGCACAGCTCATCTCAGAGATTTTTAACTCTCACGAGTTCGGTCCTCCACGTAGTTTTACCCACGCTTCAACCTGGCCA
>JGI24695J34938_10003342_pt1:0-7500 | contig 11288 bp, 9 predicted proteins | sample TergutCo191P3_FD_34938 | JGI IMG/M metagenome (IMG submission 34938) | reverse complement strand
CGTCCTCTCAGACCAGCTACCCGTCGTTGCCTTGGTGAGCCATTACCTCACCAACTAGCTGATGGGCCGCGGGCTCATCTCGAAACGGCAGCTCATAAAGCCACCTTTCCCAACAAAGTCCATAGACTTCGCTAGTCTATCCGGCATTAGCCAACCTTTCGGAAGGTTATTCCAGTCTTCGAGGCAGATTACCCACGTGTTACGCACCCGTGCGCCGCTCTACTCGCATTGCTGCTTTCGCGCTCGACTTGCATGTGTTAAGCACGCCGCAAGCGTTCGTTCTGAGCCAGGATCAAACTCTCCAAATATGTTTTTTAATCTGGATAGTTATTCCCGACGCGCTGCCAACGGCTAAAGTCGACAGCTACAAGTTTTGAACAACTTGCTCGTTATTATTTGTTTGTTTGTGTCACTTCCAACAACATCGTTGCCTTCTATGACACTGAATTGACTGCGGTTTCCGCAGTACCATAAAGTTTGCTATCTGGTTTTCAAAGAGCGAGTACTGCAAACCGCCTCCTCCTCACCGACCCACCAACCTCCTCCCAACACCGTCGCGGCTGTCTACTCCTTTTTTTGAGCCTTGCAAGTACTTTTTTGCAACTTTCAAAAACCCACCTGCCTGCCCCAACCGCGAAGACCCACCTTCTTGCCAAATCCACCTCCCTGCGTCAAGACTTTTGTTTGCCTATTCGACAAACCCCCATAAACCCTCCCGTTTCCAAAAAACCGGAAATACCTCCCAAAAACCAAAACCACCGCCTTAACCAGGTCGGCGCTTCTAGGTGGGTGTGGGGACTTTGTCAACTCGCAAAATACCTTTTTTTTTGCATCAATCATTCCCCATGCTTGGAAGCTTTTCCGCCTGCGCCAGGCGGCTTCGACGACAACCCTCCGCAATGAGAATGGATTTCAGACGCTCCAGTGCCTTTGAAACCTCGTCGTTAACAATAATGTAGTCATAAAACTCAAGGCCTTGGCCTATTTCTGCCCTCGCTGCCTCAAGCCTTCGCGCTATGCTCCGCGCATCGTCCGTGTGCCGGCTCCTCAAACGACGCTCCAATTCCTCAAACGAAGGCGGCATGACAAAAACCAATACGCAGTCCGCCTCCTTCTCGCGCAGCCTCCGCCCACCTTGCGTGTCTATGTCGAAAACAACCAGGCTGCTCTGCGCTCGCGCATGCGTTACTTCGCTCCGGGGACTGCCATAGCAGTTGCCGTGTACCTTCGCCCACTCTATGAAAAAACCCGCACCCGCTTTCTCCATAAATGCCCCCTCCTCTGTGAAAAAATAGTCCTCCCCCTCCTTCTCCCTCCCACGCAAAGCCCGCGTCGTTGTACTCACAGAAAAACGCGCCCCCTCCGTCTGCGCTACCAATGCCCGCGCCAACGTCGTCTTCCCCGCCCCCGAAGGAGCAGACAACACCAACAACAAACCTCCTGGAAATGTCGCCATCTTCTTCTCCTCTCCTCTTGCCTTAGCTTCCATGTTTCGCGCCTGCACCTCAAAACACAATTTTTGGGCTCCTTCCCTGCTGCTTTTTGCCAGCGGAGCTAAAAAAAACGGGGGCAACGGCCAACTCGGTATTCAACAACAAACCTCACAGGCCCAAAGCATAGGCGACAAAAACTGCCCTTTGGCAGTCGGGCACTGCCCCACAAAACCTTATACAATCTTGTGGGTGCCACCTTTATAAATGGCATCCGCAATTTGGTGGGCAGAAGTCTCCAGCCGCCCAAAAGCATCTTGTAGGGTTTGGAAGTTGTTGTCCTCAAGGCATTTTTTGAGGTGAGCAATGTCGTTTTTAATGGCTTCTATGTCTCTGGGGGAAAGCACTTGGGCATATTCCTCCAACGCATGCTCCGTCATCAACAAAAGTCCCTCGGCATTGTTGCGCAACTCCGCCAGAGAGCGCTTCTCTTTATCTTGGTTTTTTTGCCACTCAGCCTCGGAGACAATACGTTTTATTTCATCCTCTGAAAGCCCTGAGCTGGAGGCAACACGCACCTGCTGCTTTCTGCCTGTGCCCAAATCCTTCGCACTCACATGCACAATACCATTGGCGTCAATGTCAAAACTCACTTCTATTTGAGGGGCACCGCGCGGCGCAGGCGGAAGGCCCACCAACTCAAAACGCGCAAGGCTTGTGTTGTCTTCTGCCATTTCACGCTCACCTTGCAAAACGTGCACGGAAACCAAGGGCTGGTTGTCTGTGGCCGTTGAAAAAATTTGGGACTTTTTGCATGGAAGCGTGGTGTTGCGCTCAATAATACGCGTAAAAACACCTCCGGCGGTTTCAATGCCCAAAGAGAGTGGCGTAACGTCGAGAAGCAAAACATCCTTTATTTTTCCCTGCAAAACACCCGCCTGAATGGCGGCTCCCAAAGCAACCACTTCGTCTGGGTTGAGTTTTTTATATACATTCTTGCTAAAAAAATGCTGCACCTTTTGCTGTACCAAAGGCATACGCGTCATTCCTCCCACCAGGAGGACTTTGTCCACTTGCTGCACGGTAAGTTTTGCATCTGCAAGTGCGCTGCGGCAAGGCTCCAAGGTTTTGTCAACCAAGTCCTCAACCAAGGCTTCAAAAGTTTCGCGCTTCAAAACCTCGCTGAGGTGTTGGGGCCCAGAAGGGTTGGCGGCAATAAAGGGCAGGCTAATGTCGGTTTCGCTGACGCTTGAAAGCTCCTGTTTGGCCCGCTCAGCAGCCTCCTTGAGACGGTGCATAGAGGTGCTGTTCTCGCGCAAGTCCACGCCGTGCAGCTTTTGAAAGTTGTCGGCCAAAAAGTCAACAATGCGCTTGTCAAAGTCCTCGCCCCCCAAAAAGGTGTCCCCTGAGGTGGACATCACTTCAAAAATGTCACCACTCAACTCGAGAATAGAAATGTCAAAAGTCCCCCCTCCCAAGTCATAGACGGCAATCCTCTCGCTTTTTTCTGGAGAGGACTCCAAAAGGCCATAGGCCAACGCAGCAGCCGTAGGCTCATTAATAATGCGCAAAACGGAAAGCCCCGCAATACGTCCTGCGTCTTTGGTGGCTTGTCTCTGCGCATCATCAAAATAGGCAGGCACCGTAATAACAGCTTCCGAAACCGTTTCGCCCAAATAGTCCTCGGCAATTTGCTTCATTTTTGACAGCACACAGGCACTCACTTCTTGAGGGCTCAACTGCCGCCCGTTAACTTCAAGCAAGGTGTCACCATTGCTTGCGGGAAGCATTTTGGCATGCATACCTTGGGCGATGCGCTGTATTTCCGCCTCGTTGAATTTGCGGCCCATGAGGCGTTTGACAGAAAACAGCGTGCTTTCTGGCCGCATCGCCGCTTGGCGCTTGGCCGCATGCCCCACCAAACGCTCGCCGTCGTCCAAAATGGCTACCACAGAAGGCGTGGTACGCATGCCCTCACTGTTTGGAATGACAATGCTTTGGCCCCCCTCTATAACAGCTACGCAGGAGCTGGTTGTCCCCAAGTCTATGCCAATGGCTTTGCCCATTCTCTTTTCATCCTATTCGCAGAAACATATTTCAGCTCTTTTTTATGTCGCCTCCTCCAGTTTCATGAGGGGCCCTGGGACTTTTTTCTCTCAAAAAAAACAAAAAACCAATAAAATAAATAGGGTTAGAAAACATTTTTTTGAAAACCCCAAAAACGAGGAGGCGGAGGAGGTAGGGCACATGTGGGGAAAGCTCGGCGGAGGAATGGTTGACGACTTGGCAAGTTATGGGTTGCAGGTTATGCAAGCATATGTTTGCCAAACGTCCGCTTTGTTGCCTTGTGTGCCTTGTGGCAGGGGTATTGTGCCTGCTGGCTTGCCCCAAATCTCTGCCCGCCGCTTTAAGGATGCAGGAGAAGTACCAACCTGTTGATGACAGAGACGCTCAGGCTGCTTTTGAGCAGGCCATGGGCATATTGGAGGCGCAAGGCGCGGGTCCGGGGCTAACGGCCTTGTTTGAAGTTGCGGAGCGTTACCCCAAGACTTTGGGTGCGCAGAGGGCATTATGGGAGGCGGGGCGTTTGGCCTATGCGCGTGGGGACTATGCGCTGACGAGGCAGTTGATGAGTCGTTTTATGCCGGGGGCCGCCAACGCTGAGAGGGAGATAGAGGCGAGGCGCCTTTGGGGCATGTCGGCTCTGCACCTTTATGCATTGGAGGAGGCACAAGCTTTGCTTCGTCCCATTTTGTCGAAGCTTTCAGCGGAGCACCGTGCGGAGGCAGAGAATGCTTTGGCCAGGGCAAATGCTGGGGGCAACGCCGGGGACGCCTTGGTGCTTGCGGCGGACGCGTGGGCGAAAGCGCCTGCTGAGCAGACTTACCAGGCGTTGTTGGAGGAGTTGGAGTTAAGGGCCGACATGGAGGCGGTTTGGCATGCAAGCGCGAAGTTGGGCCCCGGCCATGCGGCATGGCCGTTAATTCAATGGAAGCTTGGAAAGTTGTTTTGGCACATAGGTGAGCGCAACAAAGCCAAGGAGTGTTTTTCGTTGTTGGTGCAAAAAGCGTCCTCTTCGCCCTTTGCGCAGCAGGCGCAGGCTTTGCTTGCGCGTATGGAGCATATGGAGCAAACAAACCCGAAGCGTATTGGCGTCCTTTTGCCGCTTTCTGGGCGTTTTCGTGCTTTGGGAGAAGACGTCCGCCGCGGGTTGGAGTTGGCTTTGAAGGGGAGTGGTTTGGAGTTGGTGGTATTGGACAACCAGGGGGACGCAGTACTAACAGGGCAGCAGGTGGAGCAGCTGGTGGAGGCACAAGCAATAGCCATTATAGGCCCTCTGTTGGGAGACGACAGCCGCCGTGCGGCGCAGGTTGCTGAAAGTTTGCAGGTACCGTTGTTAACGTTGTCCCGGGCAGACAACATTACGCTGTTGGGTGGCTACATATTCCGTAACATGTTGACGGCGAAAGCGCAGGTGCGAGCCCTTTTGGAGTGGAGCCGGCATGAGCGTGGGGCCAAGAGTGCGGCGGTACTTTTCCCAGGCATTCCGTTTGGGGAGGAGATGGTGGAGGCCTTTTGGGAGGAGGCGTTGAAGGCGGGCATTCCCATACAGGGGGCTGAGCGTTATGCTTTTGACCAGACGACATTTTCCGATGAAGTGAAGCGTCTGGTAGGCCGCTATTTCCTCGAGGAGCGCCACGACTATATAAGCGAGTCCACGCGCATACGGCAAAGCACGACGGATGATTTTGGGCGTCGCAAAGCTTTTGAGAAGTTGCGCAGTCAGTTGCCCCCCATTGTGGACTTTGACGTTTTGTTTATTCCCGACAGTTGGCAGCGGGTGGGGCTGATTGCCCCTGCGTTGGCCGTTGAGGACATTATTACGAATGCCTGTGACACCAAGGATTTGGAGCGCATTCGCAAGACAACCAAGCGGAGAGACTTCAAAACCGTCACTCTCCTTGGGCCGAGCACCTGGGCTTCTCCCTATGGCTCGAGTGGGCAGCCTTTGTTGTTGGAGCGCGGCGGAAAATTCGTCATGTGCTCCATATACGTGGATGGTTTTTTTGAAAGCAGCCAACGCAAGGCGACGCGTGTTTTTTCCAAGGCCTATAGAGACAGTTATGAGGGCAAGGCGCCGAGTTTGTTGTCGGCGATGGGGTTTGACAGTGGTTTGCTATTGAAGGCGGCCTTGGCGACGGGTGTACAGACGAGGGAAGCTTTGCGGCGTGCACTTATGGACGTGAAGGTGGACGGGGCGGCGGGAACGAAAGGTTTTGACGCGCAGCGTGAAGCCAAGAGGGAGTTGTTTTTTCTTCAAATAGGCCCCAAGGGTGTTTATGAGATTCAGATGAAGGGAGAGAGTTAGTGAGGACTGCTGCGCTTTTGGGTTGTGTTTTTCCAGTTGTTTTATTGGCCGGTGGTTTGTCGGCCTGTGTCACCTTGTCCCCAACGCCCGCGCACATTATACAAGCGTTGCACCAAACTCCCGAGGCCTGGGTTGTCGGCAGCCCCAAGGGGCTTGCTGAGCCCATTGTCCTCAACAACAAGGACTTCATATGGACGGTTATACCCCTCCCTGCCGGGCAAGAGGGCGCGGCTTTTTCGCGTATGGCTGACAAGCACATGTCTGCTGCGTTGTGGACGCTGGAAAGCGAGGCGGAGCGAACCTGGGGCAAGTTAGGCTGCGAGTTAGCGTTGAATGAGACGGAGTTTGACATAGAGGGCATGGCGTTTATGCCAAAGGGGGACATGTTGTTGGCGGTGTCAAGGAACGGCAAGCTTTATGTGGTGGACACAAAGGCATGCAAGCGGGTGCAGGAGGTGAAGTTTGGCAAGCCTCTGGTTTGCCTTGCGGTAGACGCGGGTGGGGAGCGGGTGGCAATAGGGGCAGCCGACGGCAGCCTGGGGGTTTTCGCTTGGCCGTTTATGGAGGGGGGTGGCACGCGGCTATTGGAGAAGGTACACTCGGACGAAGTGAGGGCCCTGGTTTTTGACAAGGTGGGGCATTTATATTCAGGCGGGTTTGACAAGCGTATTGTGCAATGGCTTTTGAAGGAAGGTGAAGGGGGCTTCACATTGGAGAAGCAGAAGGAGTTTGCGTTTGAGGCCTATATAAACGACTTCAGCCTTGACGCGCAGGGGAAGACATTGGGCATAGCGCTTTCAGAGGCGAAGGCTGAGCGTACGCTGGAGGTATACAAGCGTGAGAAGCGTGGTGAGAAGGAGCCTGTGCGCGCCGGGGACGGTGGAGCTCTGTTGAACATAGAGACGGGGGAGCAGAAGGCTTTTTTTGCACACCGCGGCACGGTGACGACAGCCGGTATTTCTCCGGACGGGCAAATGTTGGCCACCGGGGGTTTTGACAAGCGTATTTTATTTCACCGTCAGGGGGAGAAGGCATGGGAGCGGGAGTTGGGTTGGTCCATCCGCCGCCTGAGGTTTTCGCCCAATGGCCGTTATATATGGGTAGCCGCGTGGACGCCGCAAAATGCCCAGGCCAACAAACCCAGCAAACCTTCTGCCCTGGCCTATGAGGTGGTATTTGGGGAGGATGCGTTTGTATACGCCTCCCCTCCCCCTCTTCCCATAGCAAATATAGAGGGAGAGGGGGCTCCCTTGGAGAAAAAGCCTGCGGAAACCTCGCCCCCCTGAGCGTGGAGCGTGTTGCTGTTCTCTCCTGGGCCATTTTTTGAAATGTTTCTTTTCGCCCTCCGGGCGGGTTTATTTAACTGAAAACGTTTTTATGGGCCTGCGGCCCGGGCCATTTTTGGAAAGGGCTCTTTTTGCCCTCCGGGCGGGTTGTTTAACTGACAATGTTTTTAAGGGCCATGCGGCCCGCGCTTTTTTTGAAAACGTTTCTTTTCGCCCTCCGGGCGTCGTTCTCTTTGGGCCTGCGGCCCGGGCCATTTTTGGAAAGGGCTCTTTTTGCCCTTCGGGCGGGGGTTTTTAACTGAGAATGTTTTTATGGGCCATGCGGCCCGGCTTCTTTCGCCCTCCGGGCAGGTTTTCGCCTCTCGGCGAGTCACTTTTTTTTTGCGCGCGCAAAAAAAAAGTAACCAAAAAAAAA
>JGI24695J34938_10003341_pt1 | contig 11289 bp, 24 predicted proteins | sample TergutCo191P3_FD_34938 | JGI IMG/M metagenome (IMG submission 34938) | reverse complement strand
TCCTGAGTCCTCAACAAACGCCGGGTTTCCCATTCTGGCTTTAAACGCGTCTATACTTGTTCCCCATGTAAAACTGTTGAATGTAATCGCTGGGACACCACTTACAGCGCCGCGGTTTCCGGCGGATGACGCGCTGCCGGTCATACTCTGGGTATATAATACAGTTGTCAAAAACAGCAGGGTAAAAATTAATAACAGTCTTTTCATGGCAGACCCCCATATAATTATCGGTAAAAACGGAGGTCATGATTAGTATTTTTCAGACGCTCATTTCAGCCCAAAGATGATTGACAGGCGAAGTGAGAGTCGTTGCATCTCATAAGGTTATTGCCAACTTTTTTCAAAAAAGGTAAAATACAGTATAAACGCCGGCGTGGTGGAATGGCAGACACTGGGGACTTAAAATCCCCTCCTAGCAATGGGGTATGAGTTCGAGTCTCATCGCCGGCATATGTATATTTCTTTATGTAGTAAGGAATTATACAGAGAACTACCCTACGGAGGGCGTTCTTAATCATTGCATTATGCGAAAACGACACATAAAAACGACACATAGAATCGTTTTTCAATGTCGTTTGCAAGGATTAGGACATGAAACACGCCTTACCGTTTTCTGTGTTTAAAAGAGCGGATCGCCCTTGTTATTTAGTGACATTTAAAAATGAATCCACAGGGGAATATTATCCCGCAATAAGCACTAGGCAAAAAACAGAACCGGAGGCGATAAAAACAGCCTTCGCATGGCTGCGGGACGGCATACCTCATAAGCGAACATCAATCAAAGTACAAGACTTGTCATTAAAGGACACAGCGCGGCAGATAAAAACAAAAGAAGAGGTTGAAATTTTATTAAAAGAATTGAAGCGGCTTGGCTGGGTAAAAAGTTATGTTTTGACAAAAACAATCGCGGCGCAAGCCTTCGCGGAATTCCTATCTGAATTCTGGACATGGGAAAAATCCGCTTATATCGCGGAGAAACGCCGGAGGAATCACGGGTTACATCAATACCATTGTATGAGACAAAAAAGAGCAACAGAAAAATATTGGGCGCCGTTTTTTAAAGACCGCTTTCTTGGCGACATTACAGCCGCCGATATTGACGCATTTATAACGCACATGGGAAATTTGCCGCTCTCTGCCAGCAGTAAAAATAACGTGATAATCGCGGGAACTAAACCGCTTCGATGGGCATTTTCAAAAGGAAAAATAGAAACCGATCCGACAAGGGGGCATATTATGTTTTCAGGAGAACAGAGAGAACGCAATGTATTGACACCGGCAGCGGCTGCGGCAATATTCCGCATGGAATGGGAAGATGATCGCGCAAAACTTGCAAATATGTTGTCTGCAGTTACTGGCATGAGGCAGGGCGAAATTTGCGCTTTACGCTTGCAAGACTTAGGGAATGAATGTCTTTATGTTCGGGGCGCATGGAACAGAATAGACGGCTTGAAACTTCCTAAAAATAACAAGCAACGCACGATTGAACTTCCCTTCCCGGATTTAATGCAGATGCTGGTAAACCTTGCACAAAGTAACCCATGGGGACTAACGCCAGATAGTTTTATTTTCTGGACTGAAAACAAAAAAGACGCGCCGATGCGCCCTATTGGATTTTTAATAGGTCTGCGGGACGCGCTTATAAAAAATGGCTTCACAGAAAGCGAAGCGAAAAAATATGATTTTCACGGTTGGCGGCATTTTTTCACAACATATCTAATGGGGAAACTTGAAAAGAAACTTTTAAAATCACAGACAGGACACAGGACAGACATCATGCTTGAGCGATATGGAGAACACTGGAAAGACGGTGATCGGCAATTAATACAAACAGCGCAAAAAGAAATTTTTGGCGGGTTGATACCGTCCGGGGCAATCAGTATTGAGGAGGCGGCGCAATGTGGGTAACAGTCAATGAAAAAGAAACAGAAGATATATTTATTTGTTTTCCTCAATTCAAAGAAGATTATCCGGTGTTAGAAGAAAAAGGTATAATAAAACGTATTGCCATTAATCATTACGAATGGACAGAAAAAAAAACAAGTCTTGCCGTATATTTTAGATGGCTTGGCGATACTGCAAAAAAACAATTTTCAACCACTGGCGGTTTTTGGGCGCCAATATCGACAGTATTCAGGGTGGACAGTCAGACACTTAGTAATATGGCAAGCAGATATAATGATAGAGATAAATATAAACCATTTATGAAGATTAAAAACCTTGTAGAGCCATACAGAGAAAAAATTAAACAACAGAAAGAACAGGAACGCAAGGATAGAGAAACTTTTTCCGCTATTAAAAAAATCATTGATGAAACAAATGGCAATGACATAAAAGAAATCAGGGCAGCATTGGAAAATATTAAAACATTTTAATTTATAGTTTTTCCGTTATGCAAAACTGTTGGTAAAAAAAAGCAATATAGAAAATATGGAAGATATGGAAATAAAAAAATAAATTCTCCTACACATAAAAAACAACTTATTAAGTATAATTAAAACACAATAAATCTTATTTATGTTTAGGAGGGTATAGTAAATGCCAGCAACTATTCAGAACACAAAAGATATTATGAGCCGCGCACAAGCTGCGGCGTACATCGGTATCTGTACAACAACATTGGACACATGGAATATTCCCAAAATAAAAATCCGGCGCAGGGTGTTATTCCAAAAAGAAACAATTGACAAATGGCTTTCACAAAACCAGAGCAAAAAGGCGAAAACATGAGTAAAAATAAAGCTGAGACGATTGTTATGCGCCTTTTATCAAACGCTGCTGGGCTTCAATACGGTTCTGTTTCAGTTACCGTAAAGTTTCACAATGGACGGATCATGGACGTTACTCATACGATAACAGAGAGTATGAAGGACAAAATAAAAGAACCTGACGAGACAGTCAAGCAATGAGAATGGAAGGGGAACGCACACTATGATCAAACCAACAGAACTTGAAAACGCGGAAAGAATTATGGACATTACAATAAAAAACGGTATGTCTGAAATAACGCCTGCCTGGAATATATATACACGTGAGTTCATAGAAAAGGGTAAAATTAAAAACTTGTCTAATCAAAGCCCTTTCTTTCTAAATCGTTTAATAAAATCAAAAGACGGAAGAATATGTTCTTTTGTTATTCTTCCTTCCGATACTTCCGGGGCGTTTGATATTTTCAAAATGTGGACAAAGGAACAGGCACATTTCCAAGTATTTTCTATCCTATTTAACGGGGAACCTGATCGTTTAGAAAATATGTCTGACATAAAATCAACGGAAATATAATCAGGTTATCAGGTAACCATGCGGGAAACTACGGGAGGGATTAATGGGTGAAGAATTCGAAATTGTTACATTGACGTTTTTCAAGGAATGGCATGAGCTTGCTAAAAAATATAAATTGACAATGGAACAATACGGCGCGGTTGTTTACACCTTGTTTGAACATGGTTTTTTTGATGTTAACACGAAATTGGAGTATTCCTGATGACTGAGAAATATGCCATTTTGATTAAATACAAATATCTGGACTACATTGAAAGCGCAAAACTTTCTGATACTGATGCGTGGAATTTTATGAAAGGAATTATTGAGTATGACAGGACAGGGATAGAACCTGAATATTTGAATCCTGTTTTATCAGGACTTTTCGCAGTCGTGAAAATCGATCTTGATAAAAACAGAGAAAACTATGAAGCGGTATCGCAAGAACGGAGCAAGGCAGGAAAGGAAGGCGCAAAAAAAAGATGGGGCAACAAGGAAAGCAGAAAAGATAGCAATTGCCAAGAAAACATGGCAAAAATGGCAAATGCTACAGTTTGCCAAGAAAACATGGCAAAAATGCATGGTAATGGTAATGATCTTGATAGTGATATTGATCTTAAAACTACTTTTACTACTACTGCCGACGCTTTCGCATCGGCGTTGTCTGCCAATATTTTAGATTTTCAAAATGAATGTTCAAGACTGGGATTCAAAATAAGCCAACACAGAGCAAAAACCCTTCTGAACGATTATGTAAAGGGTTTTGAAAATTTTGCTGTTGACATATACAAAACGCTTTACGGACCAGACGGTTTTACGGAATTTGTATCAGAATATGTTCACGATAAATATAATCATAAACCGCAAAATGAAAGATTGAAACTATTTTTATCGCTTATAGTAAATCCGGATAAATATAATGAATATGTGGACAGCTATAATAACGATTGAAAGCCTTGCCCTCTCAGTCTACTTTCAGTATTTGAAAGTCCGGGGCTGGCAGGAACTTGACGAGGCGTTACATGAAGCGAACAATGCCCCGCCGTATGGCGTGGTAAAAAAAATAAAAGTAGATAGGAGAATTAAACATGAATGAATTATCAGATCATATCCGTATGAATTTTGAAGAGGAAACAGATTCCTCAGAAAAAATGGAACGGCTTGTAGGAAAAATAATAACGCTTGCCGCAGAAAAGGGCTTTTATGAATTTGTCCCTGGCTTTTATGTTGTAGACAATAAATGCTTGCAGGAATGGCAAAAAAAACACCGTGATCTTAAAGATAAGGACTTCACAACTTCCCCCTTCTGGATTATGCAAACAGAGGCTTTATGTCCATGTATTGACCCATTAGATATAGCGAAAATAATACTCATGACAGGAGGCGAGGGCATAGAACACTGGGGAAAAACTCATGGAACTGACGAATAAACACATAGAAGAGCTTAAAAAAGCCGCGAAAATTGTTGAATATGGCAGTGTAACTTTTCATATTTCCCCTACTTCCGGACATCTGGACATAGAGATAAACAAGCGCATAAGGATTGAAGCCGAACCAGCAGAACATAAAAAAAATTTCGGTTCCTTTCACGAACGCAAAGGCTGCGGGTTGCCATGACCCCGAAAAGCCTCTACACACCGGGGGAAAAATGGCGGTTATCTTATACGATAAAAACAATATTTTAGGAGGATTAAAATGTCAGAAAGAAAAAAGGTTACGACAAAAAATGAGGCGGTAGATGTTTCTCAAAGCATTGAAGGGGAAACAAAACAGAAAAGGCAAACGGTAACAACCGCAGAATTGGCCATGCTGTTTAATCTCTCTGTTCCAAGCATAAAGAAACTCAGGCAGGACGGCGTAATAGAACCTTTACCGAATAACGGAAACAGGAAAGCCGGCAACGAATGGCAGCCGCTGCAATGCGCTTGTAAGGTGATAAGGAATTATCAAAAGATGGTTGACAGCCGCAGTTCAAAAGAATCAGAGGAAATGAAAAAGGCGCGCGAACGCCAATTGGCAGCGAGGGCAGAAAAAGAAGAGCTTGAACTTGCCGAGCGCAAAGGCGATCTGCACAGGACAGCCGACATTGAACGAGTGATGGGCGCGGTGTTGACAAGGTTGAGGATAAACCTGCTATCAATTGCAAAGGGCGTTTCTCCGCAGTTAAAAAACCAGTCTGATGTAAACCTTATTGCGGAAAAAATACATGAAAGAATATGCCGGGCATTGAGTGATGTTGCGAAAATAGATTTGGATGAATTACTTGCAAATGAGGAATAAAAGCACATAACACGGTTGATAAAATCATAATTATTTTTTATAATGAATATGCGTATATTAACGCTCCTTTTTCTCCTTTTCTTTTTTGCCGTTGTTTTCACCCTGTAAAACAGCGGCCTTTTTTTTCGGAAGCGGCGCAGTTATTAGTTATCCGCTGCGCTTGCGCTTCACTTCATAGACCTGCGCCGGAAGCTCTGGCACGGACCATATCAGGAAACTTTACGAAGCGGGAAAAATCGGCGCGGCTTATTCCTGCCATGACTTCCGCCACTTCTACGCGATAACAGAGTATAAAAAAGACCATGACATTAAACGGCTTCAAAGTCTTTTGTTTCATGCCGGAATACAAATCACTGAAAGATATTTGCGGAGCCTAAACATAAAAGACTAAAAGATTTTAATTGACATTATTTTTTATATTTGCGACAATTTAAGAACCGATGTTCCAAAATGTATATCGGTCATTCATATCGGCTGACCGAATACGCGGAAGCCCGTAGAGAATTAAAAGAATACCTTCCCATGAAAGGTTTTTTTTCAATTTCCCTGCGGGCTTTTTTTATTGTCATTTACAGGGGGATAAAACAATGACAGAAGAACAGTATGAAAATTTAATGTATGCGATTAGTACATTGATCGGGGTTATAAAACATGAAGCAAAACCCGCACACAATGGAAACATGGATTTAAAAACTTTTGAGTATATTTTTGAAGCACAAATGAAAGATGAAGCTGACAAAGTTTACAAACAATTAACAGGTAAACTTCCTGACAGTAAATGGGATTTAAAAAGCCGGAGACGGAAGGAGAAAAAAAATAATGACATACCCATTTTATCAACCAAAAGAGATAGCCCCGGAAGAATATGCTGCCGATAGAGAAAACGAGCGCAGAATCATGGCAGGGCAAAAAAAATCCGGATATACGAATCACAAAGGGATAAGAACAAAAGACGAAATTTTTGCGCAGCGGGTCTATAACGAAAAAATGTTAAAATTTCTTGACGACCGATAAGGGAATCAATACATGGTAAGTAACGGGCCAAGACTAATGACACCCGCAGAAGTTAAAGAACAATATGAAAACTGGCAAAAATCATATCACCAGAGAAAACTGGCGCAGGCGGAAGCGGAAGCGGAAACGGTATATGGAACTGTTCAAAGTATTGAAAGCATGAGAGAAAGCAAAGCAGCTTATGAAAAATGGCTGGCTTCATGTAACGAACTGAAAGCGCAAAAACAAAGCAGCGTTAAAACGGCAAACACAGGAATAAAAAAAATTCCTGTTATGCCGGGGATTTATTGGAGTTATCAACAGCCGGAAAAACAAAGGCCGCGGGAAACTGAAATAAAATCAAAAACGGATATCGCTTCACAGGCTGCGTATAATCAATCAATTTTATCTATTCTGAATAATCGCTAGGTGGGGATTATGAAAAACACAATGTATGTATTAAACGGATATGTGAAACTTGTCATTGACCATGTTACATATCAAAACAAAGGAGGGGAAAAATATACTGTTATTCCTGTTCATAAAATCGACAAAGACGAGCTGAAAAAACTTATTGCTGACGGGCATATCAAAAAAATGTCTTTTGACGAATAAAAAGCAATAAGGCGGTCCGGCATGGTTGCATTAAAAGTTGACCTGAAAAATTTTGAACCTGTTATAAAAGAAATGAGCAAAATGGCAGACAAAAAAACAATGAACACAATTATAATACGATCCGCAAATGATGCGGCAAAATCTGGCGCCGCTGAATCGAGACGGCAAATAAGAGAAGAGTATACATTGCCATTATCTGAATTAAAAATTCGAGTAAAACCATATTTAAGTGTTAGAGAATTATGTGCCGGAATAAAAATGAACGGAACGCCGATCCCGCTTGCTGAATTTAAATACACACCGAAAATACCGAGTTATCAAAACCCTGCACCAATCAAAGTAGAAATAAAAAAAGGACAAAAAACAATTTTAGGAAAAAATTCTTCCTCCGGTATATCTCCATTTATCGCTATTATGAAATCCGGTAAAATGGGAATATTCCGCAGAAAGACAGAAAAGCGGCTGCCGATTGAAAGTTTTCCTGGACCGTCCGTCGCAGGTTTAATAAATGCAAATGAAGATGTTCAAAATAAAATACTTGACTACACGTTGCAAAAATTTGAAGAGCGTCTGAATCACCATTTTGATCACCTTGTACTGAATAGTTAAATTCACAGGGGGAACTTTTGACTTTTACAGATAATCCCCTGAGCAATCTGTTGTCTGCCGTTATCAATCGCGCGCTTGACGATATAAAATGCGTAAATAAATGCGAAAGAAGGAAAAGGGAAACGGATCACGCTATGGCTTTTATTTTAAGTGAAACCTGCGAATCATACTGTCTTTATATAGACCTGAATTATGAAGAATTAAAAAAACACGCCGCCGAGCTTTACAGGGATTTTATAAAGACAGACCCTCCAGAATACAGGCTTAAAAAACACGTGAGAAGGAGCGCAAAACATCTCAAACGTGTCCAAGTACGGAAAGTAACAGGAAAACGCCGTATCGTTACCGATAGATAGGTTTTAAGGCATTTATGAAAGCCCGCAGACAAAGAAAAAAAGCCCCGGAAAGCCCTCTATCACTAGTGATAACAAGCGCAAAATAAAAAACTGGTATCTGCACACCAAAAAACAAAAAGAAACGCTTTACGGGTTTTTTTTCAAAGTCAAAATTCATATGACTGCGGGGCTTGCTGCCTGGAATTGGAAATTGAACGATCTGCAAAAATGCGGCCGGAAAATTACAGCGAAAGAAGAAAAGCCCGATAGGGGCGTTATGTGAATATTCCGGGGCGGTTCTTGCGTCCTGCCTACTCAGTTCCGGACAATCGTATCTCAGGAAGGGTTATGAAATTTATTCCTTGCAAAAAGTCAGGTAATGTGTTATATTTTTAATCGGCGGGGATTATTCCCCGTTCGTCAGGCTGCCGCCGTTGTCTTTTATATAGACGATGCCGTCAGCCTTTTTTATTTTTTCAATCACTTCCCGGCGTTTTCGCTTATAGGTAGATATGGCGATCTTGGTTCCTTTAATATCCACTACTACCGATACAATAAGATTTTCCTTCATGCCTTCCTGGGCGGTAAATGACTTTATAAAGACATCGGCAAGCCGGGTTCCTTCCCGTTCCCTGACAATGACTACTGGATCGGCTAGGGTTTGGCGCATGGCTCCAATAAGCCCCTGTCTGTTTCCTCCGTCTTTTTCGGCAAGTTTTGAGAATTGGTTCTGCCCGACTTTTACCTCTCCTATCGGTGTGGCAACAGTTCCCCGAGGGAAAACCTTGTTATATTCCTCATTGGTAAAATCCCGTTTGTCCATTGGAACGGCAAGAGAAACCAGTTTTTCAAGAATATTCTCAACTGTCTGCATATTGTTCATTGGATAGTCCAGGGCGTTTATTTCTTGTCCTTGCCTTTTTTCTTATTTGTCTTTTTTGCAGACACTGGTTTTTTTTCGACTTTCTTTTTTGCAAGTGTATTATTTGGTTGAAATCCTTTAGGTTGAAAATCGCTTATTTGATCAAGTACAGCCATTTCATAGAGCGCGTCTTTACAAAACGGCTTTATACCACGCTGGTACAATCGTTGCTTTACGGTATTAGGGCTAATTCCCAGTTTTTCGGACATTTCTTTAATTGTTAATCCTTGCATATCTTTCCCCTATATCGGACATTCTAACCTAAAAGTTAATAAATAACAACATTCAGAAGCAAAAAAAATCTTTTTTTATTAAATGCTTGACACATTCTAACTTATGAGTTATAATGTAAGTATAAAGAGATAACGGAGGTAACGATATGACAAATCAGGAAATGAAAAGCAAGGTTTTTTCCTTGGGTAATCGGCTGGCCTCAAAAATGGACGGCGACAAATCCGCCGCTTTCATGCGGGCTTGGGTAATTGTAAAAGCTGGCGGTCTTGAACTGGCAGTCAAGGGCGTTACTGTCGGGAACAGGCAGGAAGCATTGAAAAGGCTTGCCGCTTATAACCCTGACCAGATCAGGGCGGTACTTGTCCCGGAACCGGAAAACAAGGCTGACCCTGCGGCGGTTGCCGTGCGTGTCGGCGTTCAGGGTGGGCGCGGCCTGTTCACTCTTGGCTACGTTCCCAAAGAACTGACCGCCGTTGTCGCGGTTATCGGCGCAAGGATTCCGGCGCTTCGTATCGTTTCGGGTTCTTGGGGCTTCGGCAAAACAACCTTCGGGGCGCGTGTCGCTCTGGCGGTTTAACAGGAAACAAGGGCGGGGCGTATTGCCCCGTACCAATAAAATACAAACGGAGGATTGAAGTATGAAAGCGAAAGAGAAAACAAGACGGCTGAAAAATAGCCGTGTTCAGGAAACAATTTTTTCAGAAGTGAAAGAATCGGACATGACCGCCATTGACCGGAAAATTCATGACCTGCTTATTGCTGAGGGGTATTATACAGCCGACACCCAAAAACTTGAGGGCATGAAACTGAATAACTACACCGACATAAACCGCATTGAATACAGGCGCGGAGAACGCGAGCGGATCATTATATCAACACATGAGCCGGCGCATAAAAAAACCGCATGACCGAAACTATCCCGGGGCTTTATTGCCCCGGAGAATAAAACCACACGGAGAACAGCATGACAGAAAAAATCTTTAACGAAAAAATTGAACGCATGGGCGGAACTGTCGAACTGCCTGCCGCCATTATCACGCTTCCGAAAACATTAAAACTAAAAACAAAAGCGGAAGCCCTGGATTTATTAGATGTTCTTTTGTTTTGCAATAATCCCAAAGCGCATGAAGCAAATGACATCTACCAAATAAATAATGAAGAATCCGCTTTCAAAGCATTGAAAGAATTTATTAAAAAAATGGAGACAGCATGAACGAATTGACAGGAAATGAAAAAAGGGAACTTGCCGTATTTTTTAAGCGTTTATGTTTTGACCATATCCTTGACTGCACGGACGGCAATAATGATAAAGCACAAGCATACCGGATTATTGGCGCAGTAGAGAAACTTCAAAAAGAGCTTGCCGGGCAAGGCTTCAATCCGCGATAAGGAATAATGATCATGAGGAAATATAAGGCAAACACAGACAGGAACGGAAGCAAGCCCCGGAAATAAAACGCCGTAAAACGGCAATGGAGATAAAAGAAATGGGAACAGTAATTGAAAACGTAAACAAAGAAAATAAAAAAACTATAATTGTAGAGATACTTCCGGGGCAAGAACTGCCGGAAGGTTATGCGGATTACAGGACGCTCTTACAGCGGGACGGGCTTATTCTTTACGCATGGGAATTCCATAAAAATAAAATCAGAATCGTATGGATAACCGCAAATCAGAGAACGTATAAATATCAGACATGGGCAGACAACGAAAAAGACCTTAAAACAATCTGCCCGAAAGAAAAATATGAGACAGTCCCCTTCCTCAATAAGGAACCTATTGCAAACAAAGCGGACTTTATTATATACGCTGCGCCTTCTGTTTTTTCGGCAAATATGAAAACCGCATTTATAGCGAAACTAAAAGAAGCCGGATCAACTGTAAATTTTGATTATGATTTTTCCCTGGGCAGAAAAAAGGCGGAACAGGAACGCGCAAAACTTGACACAGCAGAAAAAACGGCAATTGGAGAATACATGAGAACCTTGTTAATGAATCAGGGGGAAGCATGAACGCAAAAAAATTCACCCGCACCGATAT
>JGI24695J34938_10003340_pt1 | contig 11294 bp, 10 predicted proteins | sample TergutCo191P3_FD_34938 | JGI IMG/M metagenome (IMG submission 34938) | reverse complement strand
GTCAGGTTTTTATGCCCTTGATAAAATCACCTCTGGTTTTCAAGGATCAGAACTGATTATAATAGGCGCGCGCCCGGGCATGGGAAAAACCGCTATCGCGTTGAGCATGGCGGCAAATATCTCCCTGCGGCAAGGTGTACCGTCCGCCTTTTTCTCACTTGAAATGTCTGAACATTCGTTAATGCTGCGTCTTATTTCATCAGAGGCAAACATTGACTCCCAAAAATTGCGCACAGGCTTTTTCCAGCAGGCTGACTTTCAGCGTATTTTCTCTGCCGCCGATGTCGTTCACCAGGCTCCCTTTTTCATTGTTGATACGCCGAACATGACGATGCTGAACATTCAAGCGATGGCGCGAATGCTGCGTATTCAGGAAAAAGTGGAAATTATTTTTATCGACTACATTGGTCTTATCGCATCTGATAACAAGATGCTTCCGCGCTGGGAGCTGATTTCTGAAGTTTCGCGCTCGCTTAAAGGTCTTGCGCGGGAGCTGAACATCCCTATTGTTGCCCTTTCGCAGTTACGCCGCGATGCGGAGGAAAAAAAGCCCGGCCTTGCAGACATTAGGGAATCAGGTTCTATAGAGCAGGATGCGGACATGGTTATGTTTTTGCACCGCGACAGAGAGGTGGAAAAAAGCGTTGAGGAGCAGTCAAGTGAAATCGGGCAGAAAGTTCAGCTTATGGTTGCGAAAAACCGCAACGGTCCGGTCGGCACAATCGACTTAACGTTCCTGAAACATATTACAAAGTTCGTGCCGTTTGCAGACAGCTAAAAGATTGGGCGGATCATACTTTTTCATTTTTCAAAAATATGTTATGCTTTCGGGAATGCGTTTGACGTATGCGCAGGACTGAACTTTATTTTTTACGAGGTGCGTATGGCCTTCATGGACAAGTATGATTTTGAGAACTTGAAAAATGACGGAGAAAAACTGGTTTTTCAGGAGCTTGGTCGCCAGCTTGAGGCGCTGGAAGTCCCTGGCTGCTTGTGCAATGAATGTATTCTTGATATGGCAGCAATTTCCCTTAACTCGATAAAACCGCTTTATCAGGTTTCTCTTTTGGGTTCCTTATATACTTCCTCTACCATGGATAGATCGGAGTACGGTGAAAGCATCAAAGCCGCTGTTGCAAACGCCATTGAAAAAGTTATGGACAACCCAAACCATGATGTCAGAAGCGAGCCGGAAGACGACATCGAATAAAAAACCGGTTCTTTCCGGGCTTTGTTTGGAGGAACTTTTCGCGCTTCTAAGTGATTACCCGGCTTTTCGCGCCCGCCAAATTCACCGCTGGATATGTTCAGGGGTAAAATCATTTGAAGCGATGAATAATGTGCCGCTTTCGCTACGCAAAGAGCTAAGCGAAAAGTATGAGCTTTATCCGTTTACGCTTGTAACCAGCCAAAAAGATTCTGACGGAACTGAAAAAATAGGAATCGCCCTTGAAGACGGCAATGTAATAGAGGCTGTGTTACTACAAGACGGGAAAGGCAGGCTGACAGCCTGCCTTTCCACTCAAGCCGGCTGTCCTGCCGCCTGCGTGTTTTGCAAAACAGGATCACTTGGCTTTAAGCGCAATCTTTGCGCCTCTGAAATTACAGGGCAATTTTTGCTTTTAAAATCTTACAGGGAGCAAAATACAAAAGAAAAAGAGATTTCCCACATTGTTATTATGGGGATGGGCGAACCGCTTTTAAACCTTGAAGAACTGCGAAAAGCGCTTTTGTTTTTTTCTGAAAGCGAAGGGCTTAATATCTCAAAGCGCCGCATAACCATTTCTACCTGCGGTATAGAAAAAGGCATTATTGACTTGACCGAAAACGGTCCTGATGTGCGCCTTGCCTTATCACTTACAACGGCAATTGAGGAACTAAGGGGGCGACTTATGCCGCTCACAAAAGGGAGTTCCCTGTCTTCCATCAGGCAGGCGCTGATTTACTATCAGCAAAAACGCAAGCGCCGCCTTACACTGGAAGTGGTTTTACTGAAAGGCATAAACACAAGCCAACGCGACGCGGAGGCAATTGCAAAGTTTATAAAAACTGAACCGGAACTTGACGCAGTGGTAAACTTAATCCCTTGGAATTCCGTAGACGGCTTAATGTTTGAAGAACGCCCGTTGTGTGCGCCTTCAGCAAAAGAACTTGCGCTTTTTGCAGAAGCGCTTGAGAGCCTGCATATTACTGTTACAAGGCGCTTCAAAAAGGGAACGCAAATTTCAGGCGCGTGCGGGCAGCTTGGGGTGGTAGTTTAGCCTGTAAGCAGTGAAAGAATGACCTGGGAAAAACCAATGAGCGCGCCCAAAACAGCACCGAAAAAGTTAATCCATTTTAATTGTCCTGCCATTACGCCAAGCACTATTTTTTCCACTTTTATCATGTCAAGTGAATTTATGCGGTCGCTGACAAGCGCTTTTATGTTGACAGAGGCAAGAGCGTGTTCGATGTTATCGTTAAGAGTTTTCTGTGTTTTGTGCGCCAAAAATGAGTCTGTTTCGTCTTTTTTGGCGTTTGACATGGAAAGAAACTCCCTAAGCGTAATGCCAGGATACTTTTTGACAATATTTTCCAGAGACTGCTTGTAAAGGGAAGCCTCACCCGGATGGGATTTTTTTATTTCGCTGAAAATGGAGCTTTTTATTATGTCCCGCGCAGCAGGAATAAAAATTGAACTTACATCACGCGCGCGGGATTTGAGCCAAAGCGAGAACGGATCATCGCTTGAACGGGAGGAAGGCATTTTTTTTGCCGCCCATTCTTTTATAACCTCTTCCAAAAACGAATTAAAAACTTCAGAGTTTACGAAGTCTTTCAGCAATCCGCTTACCGGCAAGGTGCTTCTGTCTTCAGAAAGCCAATAGGAAAGCGGGCGGGAAACAAGCGTATCTGTATATGCGCTTATCGCCGTTTGAATGTTTTCGCGGACTTCAGGTTTTGCAAGCCTTTCCCGTAAAACACCTGCGGTAAGCAGCTCGCGCTCAACCATGTCGCCTATGTTTTCAGCAAGCTTACCGCGCTCTTTGGGCAGAATACCGGGAGTAAACGGCAAGTGGATGCCGAAAATGTGCACCGCTTGCAAGGGGCGGAAAAGCATTTTAATTGCGACAAGATTTGTTACATACCCTATAAATGCCCCGATGAGTGGGGGGAGTATCCAGAATAAGGGCGATGTCATTGCCCTATGGCTCTTGAAGCGGTAAGCGCCCTTGATTCCCTGTCGAACACTTGAAGGTTGGACTCCAAAAGCCAACCGCTAAAAGGCGCGGCTGGGGGTTCCGCACTTGTTTGGGCAAACACCCACGATTGAGGGTTTCCCAAGTGAGTAATTTGGCGCCGTTCAATGATATGCACAACAGTTCCCTGCCGCAAATGCACTTGAGAGACACCTCCGGTTCCTGGTGCGCTTAAAAAGTGGGTAAATGAAACGTTCACCACGCCGTATGCTATTGCCTGCCGCGCAAGAGGGTGAGTTGCCGGAGGAGTAACAGGCAAAGATCGAGAACCGCCGCCGCAGGAGGAAAACTGCAAAACAGCAAAGGCAAAGAAAAAACTTAAAATTACACGATTGTGTTTCATCGCACCTACAGTAAAAGCACTCTGGGAAAGAGGAAGTGCAGAACAGCCGAAACAATGGCTGCAACACCTATGACCTTTTTGTTTGCCGCAAGCAAGCGATCAATTTTCGCTACATGATCTGTGGTTTCCAGAGACGTGCGGCTGCGGTAATATTCAAAAATCAAAGTGAAGCCCGCAAGAATGCCTGCAACCGCCGGAAGGAGATCGCCAATGACAGGCACATCGCCTTCAATAACCGAAAGAATTTTCATAAGCCCGACAAGGCTGGAAACCACGCCAACCACGAGTTTGAAAGTCTCATCGTTTAGGGAAAAACCGCTCCTAAAAACTAAAGGCCCCTCTTCGCTTCCCGAGATCAAAATGTATCCCGCCAAAGCATTCAGAGCAATTGACAGAAAATAAAATTGCAACATCGAAAACTCCCTCTCCCGAATTATAACATCTTTTCATAAATTAAGCAAATGTCCAAGTTATCTTGCCCTATGCGGCCAGGGGCGTATAAAGGCACTTGAATGTGTGGAACGAAAAAGGTTTAAGATCGCTCCGCTTTCACCAAGATTTAACGGGCCAATAAGGATTTGGTAAACTTCCCCATGTACAGGGCTTTCGGCCCGCATTATAGCTCGCGGGAGGCTTGGGTCAATGCGTGAAAGCTCAAGGTACACCTCATCAACAAATTGTGTACTCAGCGCGGAAATCTGCACATAGTATTTTCCTGCTTCCAGGCTTGAAATCATCGGAACAGGATAAAACGGCTGAGGAGGTCTTTCAGGGGGAGCAAAAAATAACGCAGGCGCAGGAGGCTGCACAGCGGGAGGTACCATCATCGCAGGCGGCGCGGGTGCTATTGCGGGTGCCACTGCCGGAGGCGGCCCATGCCCAATGGGAGGAATGAAATACGCAGGGTCAGGATACATTCCAGGCTCCTCCTCAGGCGGGCGCGGTTCGGCAGGAACAAATATAAGCGCGTGACCAGGCGGAATGCCAAGCGGTGCAGGGGCTGCCGNAGGAGGCGCGGGCGCGGCTAAAGGTGGTGGTGGTGCGGGAGTCAGCACCGGCGGCGGTTCATAGTCAGTGTATGGTGTAAAATACGCAGGGTCAGGATGTATTCCAGGCTCCTCCTCAGGCGGGCGCGGTTCGGCAGGAACAAATATAAGCGCGTGACCGGGTGGAATACCAGGCGGCTCAGATGCTACCGGTGCCGGTGTGGGCGAGGCTAAAGGTGGCGGCGGTGATACAGGCACGGGTTCCACAAACGGTATCTCCATAGGAGCGGGCAGAGGCGCAGGCGCTGCGACAAAAGGAGCCGGAGACACAAACGGCGCAGGTGAAGCGTCAAAAGCGCCCAAATCAGAAAATAAACTGCCACTTCCAAAATGTGAAAGGTCAACGGGTGAAGAAGATTGCACCATGCGAATTCTCCCAAGGCTGCCGCTGCCAAGACCGATCGCCTGAGCCGCTTCCGGCGAAAACAGAGCCATAAGACCGGGCGCCGCCTCCAAAGGAGCGGCAATTATTACGTTTACTGTCATTCCGTTTTCAAGGTTGGTAACTTCCACAACGGTGTTTGCCGGAAAGGCGTTTGTCGCAATGTAAGGCCCGCTGCGGGGAAAGTCGCTGTGACCTGCAACGCCAACAGCGCCTTCCCATATAGCGCTGCCTGAAAAAATAAAAAGTAAAACAACTACAAACGCAAACAACCCTGCTTTTTTCATAATAAGTCCTTATCTGTTTAACATACGGGAAATCACCATTCTGCCGGCATCATGGGCTAGCTGCAGTTCTTCGCTGTTGTTCCGTCCTGTCCCTGCCGGAAAGCTTTGCCTGTGAATGCGCTGGCGTAAAACCGAATCATATATGTACAGTTCAATTCCAACCGGCAGCGCTCGTCCTTGCACATTGTTATACTGGATAAATCCAAAGACAACGTAGGAAGCACCCCCGCCAAGAGCTTCGTCAATACTTGCTGTAATGAAGTTGTCCAGATTTAACTCCGCCACTGCCTTCACCCGCGCTATCGGCTTTGAAGTAACAATGTATCCTGCATCAAAAAATACTGACATAAGTCCGCTTTCCCAAAGCTGCGAATGGTGCCCGCTTGAAGCTGCATAGTCAATACCGGTTTCCACAAGCGTGAATGTTACCAATGATGCCGAAACGGGAAATGTAAAAATTACCATCAACGCCGCAATAGTTCCTAATCGTTTTCGCATAATAGATGCCTCCTCTTTCCCTATCGGCAAAAAAAAGGTTCAACTATAGGAGTTGACTTTAGCCAAACATACAATAAAATGTCTGTAGGGATATAGGGATATATGAGTAAAAAATTTGATCCGGCTGCTTTGTCCGATTTCGCCCGTTATTATGGTTTTCACTATGACCGCATAGACAGCTTCGGCTTGATTGAAGATGTGCTTGTCGAAATGCAGCGCGGTCTTGACGGACGCAGCTCCAGCCTGCCGATGATTCCTGCGTATATAAGCTTTGGCGCAAGTGCGGAAACTGCCGCAAATGAAAAAGCCGGGAAAACGGTCATTGCCCTTGACGCAGGCGGAACAAACCTTCGTTCCGCGCTTGTGCAATTTGATCAAAACGGAAAAGTTATTATCACCGACAGCTTACAAGCGCCAATGCCCGGAACCTACGGAAGGCTTGGTGAAAAAGATTTTTTTTCAAAGATTGCCGACGTGACAGTTCCTTTAATTAAAAAGTCAGATTCAAAAATTGAAGGGATTGGTTTTTGCTTTTCTTATCCAATGGAAATAACAAAAGAAGCTGACGGAATTTTACTTGCGCTAAGTAAAGAAGTTGATGCACCTGAAGTTATCGGGAAGCCAATCGGTAAAAGTCTTAAAACCGCGCTTTCAAATCAACACGCGGATGTGCCTGAAAAAATAGTATTGCTTAACGATACAGTTGCAACACTGCTTTCAGGAATGAATGAGTTTCATGGGGATTTCAGCCGCGCTCCGCTTGTCGGCTTTATTTTGGGAACGGGATTTAATACNGCGTATCTGGAAAAGCGCATTGACAAAATTGGCTTTGACGGTTCAAATCAATCTGATGAGCAGCAAAGCCGCCAGATTGTTGTGTGTGAATCGGGAAATTTCGCTCACCGCTACATGGGATTTCTGGACAGGGAATATGATGCAACCACGAAAAACTCAAACTCATATTCACTGGAAAAAGCCGCTTCCGGCGCGTACTTGGGGCCGCTAACATTTCACATAATAAAGCAGGCAATCAGAGACGGTGTTTTTTCTTTTTTGCGCATGGATGATTTTCTGGCGATCCCCGCTTTGCAAACCAAAGACTTAAATGCCTTCCTTACTAATCCGCATGATCCTCATAATTCTTTGGGCTCTCTTTTTGGCGCTGACGAAAAAGGCGCGCTTTCAAGCGTAGTGTACTTAGCCTCGATTGTGACTGAACGTGCAGCTCTTTTATCCGCGGCAATGGTTGCAGCTGCGGTGGAAAAATCAGGTGATTGTTTTGACCCCTTTGCACAAGGCGGAATAGCAGTTGAAGGAACGACTTACATACGCTATTCGGGAATGAGGCGCGCATTGGAGTCATACCTTCACGTCATGCTTAACCGAAAAAAACCGCGCCCGTATACGATTGCCCCTGTGCAGCAGGCTTCGCTTTTGGGCGCGGCGGCTGCGGCGCTTTCATAGATGACTTAAGAGTCAACAAGAAATTACCGTTAATAAAGTATAATGAAAATTCTATTGATCCATTCTGAAAAAGACGATACGCTTGTTCGGCACATTTGCCCGTTTTTACAAAAAGTAAAAGCACCTTTTAACGTGCTTCCCGTACAGCAGCTTAACAGCACAGATGGTGACATCAAAAAACAATTTGCGGATTTTTTTTCCACTGCCAATTTTAGTGAAAAGGACATAACACCTTCCAACACGCTGACTCATTTGTTTGTCGTTTCACCTATTGCACAGCGCTGGCTGGATTTCCTTGCGGGCTTTTCGTATGGTTCAAATTTGCCGCTGATAATTTACGGTGCAAAAGCAATAGCCGCTGTCCCTGTGGAATTTTCTTCATTTTTCAGATTGCTTAATTCCCAAAAATCACTTGAGGAATATATATCGGCAGAAACTGAGGCATCTGAAAAATGGAAAAGCGCTAGTGTAGTTATTCAGGCGCGCAACACGCTTTTGCAAATGGGAATTCCTGTAACAGGAGAATCTTTATCTGTCTGCACAGGTGAGGGAAGTGAACGAGAAGTTTCACTTTTTCTCGCGGCAGGTTTTTCACCGGACACAAGAAACAAGGCAGGGACTCCCCTTTTAAACATTGCTGCACGCAGCGGCAGCAAGGAAATACTAAGACTTTTAATCTCCTCAGGTGCACAGATAAATTTGCAGGCTGAAGACAGAGGCACATCCGCCCTTATTGACAGTGCCATGCAAAAAAACATAGACATGGTACGCACGCTCATAGATGCAGGTGCGGATTTAAATATTGTGAGTAAAGACGGACAGACAGCTTTAATTGTCGCTGTAGGTATCGGTGACACCAAAGTTGTGGAAGCACTTTTGAAGGCAGGTGCGAATCCTGATATAAAAGACAGTATGGGAGTAAGTGCGCGTAAGTATGCTGAACTTTTCCACATAGATGATATAACTTCACTTTTTCAGACCTACGCTTGAAGCATTTATAAAACCGGCATTGGTATTGAAGGGGGAATACGATATATGGGCACGATTAAAGAACTATACGAAAAAATTACAAAGGCGAAATACTTAACAGCTTTTACCGGTGCCGGAATCAGCACGCTTTCAGGAATCCCTGACTTCAGGGGGAAAGACGGGCTTTATTCAAATGCTGCCGCTTCCATGCAAGTGGAACCGGAAAAAATTTTTGACATACAATATTTTAAGAAAGATCCTTCGATTTATTACAAGGCAGCTTCTTCCCTCATTTACGGTGCCGGCAGCGGTGAAGAAAAAAAGCCGTCAATTGTTCATACAGTTTTGGCGGAGCTTGATAAAAAAGAAATTTTAAAAGCGGTGATCACGCAGAACATTGACTTCTTGCACACAAAAGCAGGATGCCGTTTTGTATTTGAAGTTCACGGATCGCCGAAAATTCATTATTGTCTTGTATGCTCAGGNGTNGAAATGCCATTTGAAAAAGCGGCGGAAATTGTGCGTCAGGGCAATCTCCCGTTATGCGAAAAATGCGGCAAGGTGTTAAAACCCGCGATCACATTTTTTGGCGAAATGCTTCCTGAAAATGAGTTTGCTCAAGCGGTTAGCGCCGCATCAAAAACTGACCTTATGCTTGTTTTGGGAACAAGCCTTACCGTGCATCCTGCTGCCGCAATTCCGCAACGTGTTTTGGCCTGCGGCGGGGAAATTATAATTGTGAACAATATGCCTACACCTTTGGATGACATGGCGGTTATGCGCTTTGAAGATCTAAAAGAAACATTTGAGGACTTAAAAAAAACAATGGAGGAAAGTTTTGAAAATACTTAAAATATATATAATCGCGGTTATTGTTACATTCGGCGCGGTAAGCAATCTGAACGCACAATTTCAATCGGGGATGAGCTTAAGCGGGGCAACCGGGCTTTTGTCAATTCCTTCAGGGCGAATTGGCTGGGAACGCGGGGGGCCTGGCGCGACAGGATTTGACTTTGGCTACCATGCCATAATTTCAGGCGGGAACGCGGCGCATATCCCAAAAATAGCGTTAAACTTTTTGAACACTCTTGAATTGAGTGCGGCTTTTGACATACAACCGCAAAATCATCCTTCGGCATTTATCGGCGGAATGAAAGTGCAGTTGCCGCTGCGCAGAACCGCCTTAGCCATTGGCGGAAATTACCAGATTATCAACATTGGAAGAAACGAACACCTGTATTTTGCCGGGCAGGTTTATGTTGCGGTTACGTATGCGGGCAGTTTTTTTGAAGCGCCAGCTGAAACAACAATTGTTATAGGCAGAACATTCCGCGAAGGCGGAAGGGGCGCAAGTATAGACTTTGGCATGGGCTTTGATATGCGGCTTTTCCCGGGAGTATTTGGCAGCCTTCTCCACTGGGTTACTGACTTTTCAAACTTCTCTTACAGCGTACGCCCTTTCCGCGCGGATGCATACCACCGCGGCGCACTTAACACAGGCATCCGAATTAACCTTTCAACAATCCCCGCATTTTCAAGGCTTAGGTTTTTCGCCGATATAATGCTGGTTGACATCCTGGATCAGAACCGGGCTTTTGCCGCGGGTGTTACTTTTGGCGTGCCGCTTCATTAGGAAGGGAATATCTCCGGGATTATAGTGTAAGAATTTCCAGTAAAAAACCATAAAACAATTATTATGTACAAATATATAAAACAAAACCCAAAATTCGATCTTGAAGACAACATATAATCTCATAGACAATATATATTTTGTAGAGTATAGTGGAGCAATCACAGCGGGGGTACTTCAGTATGCGGAATATCAATTTAACTATCAGTTTTTTATTTGTTGCTGTGCTGACTATTGCGGTCGGCGGTGTTGGTATTTTAGGCATGATGAGGATCTCCGAATCCGGTTTGTACCTTAAAGAGCGCATAACCGAACCTATGCCGCAATTGGCCTTTACTGAAAGAACCCTGCTTACCATAAGGCTGCATGTGCGAGAGATGGTCATGGCATCGCTTAAAGACGATTTTGAACTGGTTGAAACCGAATTTGGCAACATTGTAAGTTTATTGCCTGTGCTGGATGAACACATGGATGCATACAGGGGTTTAATAAACGACCCCAAAGTAAAACGCCTTTTTGACGAAGCCAGAGCGTTATTTGAAAACTATCTTGTACCGATTGTTGTGTCTATATATGAGGCGTCGCTAATAGCGGATGTTTCTGCTATTACCAGTGCGATGGAATATTGCAGGTATTACAGCGAAAGGATTCTGGATGATTTTGCGCAGAGCTTTGAATTATTGATATATCATGCGCAAGCTGCGACACTGCACGCAACAAACATGACGCAAACTTTACTTATCATGATTATTATAGTGCTGTTTGTCTCGGTAGCCACTACCGTACTTCTGGCTTTTTATATATCCGGTATGATCAAAAAACCTATAAAATATTTGACTTCCGCGCTTGAAGATGTTGCAAATGGAGACTTAACAAAAAGGCTTGCGGAGGGAGGACTTAGCGAAGTAGCCCAGGCTTCCCGTCATTATAACAAGACCATGGAAGAACTCAAAATGATGATCGCTATGATCAAAAGCCAATCGGAGAAACTGTTTGATGGCGGCAACGTTCTGGCGGATAACATGAACCAGACCGCCGTTTCGATTAACGAAATCACCGCGAATATCAACACCATTAAGGGTCGCGTCATAAACCAGAGCGCCAGTGTAAGCGAAACCCACGCAACAATGGAACAAGTTGTGGTAAATATCAATAAACTTAACAACCATGTTGAAAAACAAAGCGGCAATGTTTCCATGGCTTCTGCGGCCATTGAGCAAATGGTTGCCAATACCCGTTCCGTTACCGAAACGCTTTTTAAAAATGCTACCAATGTAAAAGCCTTAAGGGCAGCGTCTGATGTTGGACGCAATGGCTTGTCTGAGGTATCGTCTGATATTCAGGAAATTGCCCGGGAATCCGAAGGGCTTATGGAAATAAATTTGGTCATTGAAAACATAGCAAGCCAGACCAATTTACTTTCGATGAACGCCGCG
>JGI24695J34938_10003337_pt1 | contig 11298 bp, 10 predicted proteins | sample TergutCo191P3_FD_34938 | JGI IMG/M metagenome (IMG submission 34938) | reverse complement strand
TTTCAAGAATGGGGATCTTGATGGAACTGTTTCTAATTGATTGACTCAATCGGTCAGTCGGAATAACCGCCCCTTCTGTGTCATATAACTTAACTTCTACAGTAGAGCTGATATCATTCGCAAAATTCGAGACATTAAAGCTTGCCTTTACCGAAGCAATCTGATTTATTATGGATTCAGGCCCGCTGACAGTTACTGTATTGGGTTCAATCGTAATATCTTCGGGCATATAAATATATCCTTCCGCGACATCACCTTCCGCGGCTGCCTGAATGTAGAAACTTTGCGATTTTTTATTTTCTATATTTAGTTTTAATCTATCTATCGTTCCATAGATATCATTAATTTCATTCTCCGAAACATTATCAACTTCTAAAGTAATCGCAATCGAATCAAAACTGCTTATTTCATTAATATCTGCTTTTGCAATAATATTAGCATGATTTATCCTGTAAATTACAGTTCGCGGAGCGCGGACTGTAACCCTGGGGATGATATCGGTACCGTCCAATACTTCATAAACACGCCCGCTCTCATCAAGCATGTTGGTATTAATAATTTGCACCCTAACATTGTCGAAAGTTTTATAATCGACAGGGTCATTAATATTTGTTACAATTATCCACATAAAGGTAGCGAATATTAACGATGCTATTTTTAAACCCAGATTTTTTGTCAAAAAAGATTTCAATTCTTCTTCCTCAATTTACCGTTTCTGATCAATTTCTTACGGGATTTTTTGTCTTCTTCAGGTTTATCTTGAATTGATATCAAATGATTTTTGAGATCATCAACATCAATATTACGTTCCATTTCACCTTTATAAGCAATGCTGATACGGCCGCTTTCTTCGGAGACGATAATTGTCATTGAATCAGTAATTTCCGATATCCCGATTCCCGCGCGGTGCCTGGTACCGAGTTCCTTACTTAAACCTCTGTTATCGGAAAGCGGAAGATAGCATGTCGCAGAGACAATCCGATCGCCGCGAACCAGTACCGCGCCGTCATGCAGAGGGGTGTTATGTTCGAAAATATTAATCAGTAATTGACTGGATACCAGCGCATCGATATCAATTCCCGTTCTTTCATAATCATTCAAGAGGTCTTCTTGTTCGACAACAATCAAAGCCCCTGTTTTTGCCCGCCCCATTTCAATACATGCTTTCGCTATTTCATTGATCGTCCGATCTGAGAAGCGCCCTGTTTCTGATTTGATTGAGTCAAAAGGTAGCATTGATGTCAAAATATTCTTACGCCCCAACTCTTCAAGCGCTTTACGTAGTTCAGGCTGAATTATTACAATAATTGCAATAATCGCAACACTGATAATATTTTGTACAATCCAAAGAATCGTATTCATATTGAAAACAGCCGCCAAAAAAATAAAAACGGCAATTATCACAACACCTTTTAGCAATGACCACGCCCTAGTGGTTTTTATCCAAACCATTAAACTGTATGCTAAAAAAGAGATAATAAAAATCTCCACGAAATCTGTCCCCTTTAAATATTTGGGGAGCATAATCAGGTTATTATTTAGGATGGTATCCCATAGATTTATAAGGAACTGCATGGATCTTTGAATTCTCCCTTTAATGCTAAAAACTTACCTTGAGCTTCTCCCCACGGTACTTTGCCGTGATGAATGAATTTTTTTGACCGTTCTTGACGGAGCGGCAACGGTTATCTTGGGTATTGCTTTTACATAATAATAGTATTCATCATCTTCAAATTGGACACTTTCGGCACGATTATAATCAACATGGTAGGCAAAAAATTCTACCACTTTCGCTATTCCGATTGACACTGTAAGTCCAAGAATCGCTCCGAATACTGACACAGTCGTATCCCAAATCAGATCACCTAATAATAAAACCATGATATTAACCAGCGCTCCTGTAATCGTGGCAATAATCCAGTTATGATCGATCGGCATCCGCCGAATGAGATAAACGACAATTATCGTTGCGGAAAAAGCAAATATCATCACTAACATGGCTCTGTTACTCATCAGGCCATCAATGATAAAGCGGAATCTGACTGCCATATCATCAGCCGCCATTCCTGACAAAGTTATAACACTCCCTGATATATATGTGATCGTATAGTAAGTGATGATACCGCAAGCCGCTGACACAATTGACAAAGGGGTACCCATTAGCCCCAAAACAAGGGGGATCACATACGGGATTTTTAGCATGAAACAAATCGGAGTAATTAAGATTACCCATGTATCTTTAGGAGAAAAACGATAATAAATAAAAAACATAAGTAAAAAAATCGCTAATACGACTACCGCACATTCCATTGAAGCTTCATAAAAATGCGCAATAATAAATCCGCCTGACACGATAATGGTAAAATTGGGCGGCATAAACGAACACATTAAAGCCACAACAAAAACTATCGCCAGACTGTTTAGTCTCGGCATAAACCCTGTTGCTCCGTTCACAAACAATAATGCTATAAAAGCCATCAGGAACTTTCCCAGCGGATGAAGATAGACTTCATATCTGGCGATAAAATTTTTGATATATTGCTTTGCAACTAATAGACCGGTCATTAAATAAATGCCTTTCGATTTTTATAATTCTACGGTGCAGTTCTTTGGCATCCCAGAATTATTCTTTACCATCATACATCTGTGTTAGCTTGCGTAAATGCTGATAGTAATTTTTCAAACTTTTGCGGGCTTTATGATAGCGGTAGGAATAAACGGCATAAGATATGGCACAATATACTCCCACCAAAATCAAATAATACTTAAGTAACTCCTTACCTGTTTCAATCAAATCAAGCTGATAAATATCCTGCATCAAATCTTCAAAGTGGTAAAATAAATACACACCAACCACGATGGCAAATGCCATCGTTGCACAGATTGCTGACTTTAAGATTTGAAATCCTATATAATCACTTCGGAAAAAACTGCTGATTGCAACATTTTTTTTCCCCGGACCGCGCTCATACGATGCTAATTTCGTCATCAGGATCACGCGTTCTTCATTTATCATTTTAACCTCTCATGCCGTGCTATAAAAATCTCATTTTATCTTTATCCGGCGACTTCTTAACAGGTTCCGGGGCAGGCGCTATTTCTTTCTTATATACGTTACTTAGAGTATTGGTCATTTCTGATTTACACTTCTCGCAGAAAGTACCGCTGCGAATCATCTCGCCGCATTTCTCACAGGAAACACGAATCGGTGAATCATCAGCGAACTGTAACCGCTCTTCTCTAATCCATTGATTGATTTGCTTGATATCAACTTCACATTCTTCGGCGACAACGTTAATCGCCGCACCGCGATTATCCTGTACGAATTTTTTTACTTTTTGAAATTCACGCTCTTTTTCGTCCTTGCATAAAGGGCAAATGGGAGGGCCCATTACATGATTAAAGAGTTTTTTGCAATACCTGCAATGACGTACATTCATCCTTAAACCTCCTCAGCATAACTGTTTAAATTAATATTTACCGATTGATAATGCGACAAAATAGACTTTTTTGACACCAATGCGCCTAAGTTCCTCGGACATGGCATCAATCGTACTCCCTGTCGTAAAGATATCATCAATAATTATTATTGTATTTAATTTTACATCATTCCGCTCAATTTTGAAAGCTTTTTTCAAATTATTTTGTCTTTCTTGCAAATTTAAATTCTTAAGCGGTTTGGTCGGGCGCACCCGCCGGATTATTTTTTCATTAAGGGGAATATTCAGCCGCTCAGAAATCACTTTAGCAAGCGCGGTCGCCTGATTATAACCGCGGGTACGCAGGCGCTTTGCGTGTATCGGTACGGGGATAAGGCAATCGGGTTTCAGCCTAAGGATATCTTCGCCTAATTTGCCGCAAATTTCCGAACCAAAGAAATCGGCATATTCATGACGCCCTTTATATTTAAAGCGATAGATGGCTCCCGCAATACTCTGATATTCAAAAAGTGCCATCCCCCGATCGAAAGAGTGACTGCGCGCGGCACAGTCCTGACAATATTCGGCTTCATTATGTAACTTTTTCCCGCATTTCAGGCAAGTCGGTGAATCTAAATATGAAATTCGCGTTAAGCACGGAGGACAAATCAAGCCTTTCCCGAATTTAACGGGTTCATCGCAGATCGGGCAACGGCGCGGAAACAGTAGGTTGAGAAGCGTATCCCGTATTTCTATGAGCATTTAACTTCGTTTATCCTTTCGTGAAGACTGCTGTAACGGGTATTGGATGAAACGTTTGAAACCATGTCGGCAATCGTCTCGCGTAAACCGAGAATTGCGACCAAACGCTTGGCTCTGGTGACCCCTGTGTAGAGCAGGTTTCGGTTAAAGAGCATCCGCGGTCCGTTTAGTAAAGGCATTATGACGGCGGGATATTCGCTTCCCTGGGCTTTGTGAATCGTTATGGCATACGCCAATTCGATTTCATCTAAGTTCGAAAGCTGATATGTTACGCGGCGGCATTCATCATATTCAACTACCAAAGTACCGCTTGATTCTTTTATTTCTTTGATGATTCCGCTGTCGCCGTTATAAATGCCCGTACCGCTATCAATCGCGATATTGTATTTGCTTAATATTTCCCACTCAATCATGTAGTTATTTTTGATTTGCATTACTTTATCACCCTCACGATAAAGTATTTCACCGCTTTGATATTCATTCTTATTTTTTCCCGGCGGATTAAGATACTTTTGCAAAATTTGGTTCAGTATCACAACGCCAAGCGGGCCTTTCCGCATCGGAGTGAGTACCTGGATATCCCACGGGTCTGCTTCGACATAAGCGGGTAATTTTTCGGTTATCAGCTGAATCATATGTTTATAAATGACATTCGTGTCACTTCTTTCGAGGAAAAAGAAATCGCGGCTTTTATTATCAAGGACTAATTGTTCGCCGTGGTTTATGCGATGGGCGTTTAAGACAATATCGCTTTCCTTTGCTTGGCGAAAAATATTTTTCAGGATTACGGTTGCGAAAGCGTTACTGCGAATAATGTCTTTAAGGATTTGACCTGCCCCGACGCTGGGAAGCTGATCCATATCGCCGACCAGAATCAATCTTGTCCCGGGGCTGATCGCTTTTAGCAAAGCCGCAAATAAATTAAGGTCGACCATCGACATTTCATCGACAATAACGACATCAGCTTCCAAAGGATTTTCATCGTTTCGCTCGAAGCGGATATTACGCATGTCATCGCCGGCATTTGTTCCGTTATCTTCGTTTTTATTTGCCCCCGCTTTAACTTCAAGTAAACGGTGAATTGTTTTCGCCTCATATCCTGTGGCTTCGGTCATTCGTTTAGCCGCTCGCCCTGTCGGAGCCGCTAAAAGAATATTCCGTTTTTCGGCGGCGAAAAATTTGATGATGCTGTTGATTGTCGTCGTTTTTCCTGTACCCGGCCCGCCTGATATAACCACTACCCCTTGTCGGATGCTTTCTTCGACAGCTTTTAATTGCAGTTCATCAGCTTCGATTTCTTGCTGATAAAGGATATCTTCCAGTTTTAATTTAATTTTAGTCCATTCCTGAGTATCTATGGGCGGGATGCATAAACTCAAATCGACTAACATTTTGGCGCATTTTAGTTCCGTGTAATACAAAGCGGCATGGTAGATTAAAGCTTGATCATTATTCTTGCGGATGTAAATTTTCTTGTCCATCAGCATATGTTCTAATTGATTTTCGATGTGGTCAGGGAGAACCTTAAGCATTTCTTCACATTTTGCTAAGAGTACCGATTTAGGTAAAAATGTGTGCCCATCGGCGGACGCCGTTTGTAAAACAAACATAATTCCGCTGCGAATGCGAAATTCTGATTCTATACTAACCCCTGCACTAAGAGCAATATCGTCGGCAATCCGAAAGCCGATTCCGCTGATATCTTCCGCCAGTTGATAGGGGTTTAATTTCATGATGCTATATAAACGGATGCCGTATGTATTGTATATTTTAACCGCCATTGTGCTTGATATACCATATTGCTGCAAAAAAACGAACGCTTCGCGCATTTCCTTTTTTTCCTGCACTTGTTCGGCGATGCTCATCGCCATCCGCTCGCTGATGCCCTTTATTTCACTTAGCCGTTCAGGCTCTTCTTCAATAATCCGAAAAGTATCGGCGCCATGATATTTAACAATCCGCGCCGCCAAAGCTTCCCCGATTCCTTTGATTGCGCCTGAACCTAAGTATCGCTCCATGCTTCCTGCATCCGTCGGAACTAAGGTACGGTATGATGAAACTTTTAATTGACTGCCATAAACGGGATGCGTGGCAAAGACTCCCTGTACCTCAATATTTTCACCTTCGTCAATACCGCTTAAGCTTCCGATTAAGATCGTTTCTTCCCCGTCAGAACAAAGCGATAAAACGGTATAACCGTTTTCGCTGTTCTGATAGATAATATTCTCGACATACCCTGTGATTGTTTCCATGATGTTTTAGAGGTTATAGTTTCTTTTCATTTGCTCGAAAAGCTGTTGTGCCAGACCAAGACCCTGAGTTTCGGTTGAATCAGCAGCAATTTTTTGAATTGTCATATCTTTAAAATAATTGACTAACTGTGAGGTGGGCTGATCTTTTTTGTCTGATAAAGCATCCACGGATTTTTGCATTTCTTTAAATACCATTTCCAGAAAAAATGCTTCAAACTCTTTACAAGCCGCCAGCAAATCTTCATTCGATGATTTCGCATAATCGGTGTTTTCAAGTGAGTTTTTTAATTTTGACGTATTCTTATTTTCGATTGCACGTATGTCATTAAGTGCCGCTATTGAACCGATGTCCATTAAATATTCTCCCGTTACCGTAACAATTAACGTTTCAGGTTATTAGCTGTTTGCATCATTTCATCAGAGGTCGTGATGGCTTTAGAGTTCATCTCATATGCGCGCTGGGCGACAATAAGATTAACCATTTCATCAGCAACATAGACATTGGAGCCTTCAAGATAATTCTGAGCGACCTGACTGCGCTGAAGCCCGACAGAAGTAAGTTCGTTCATCGCCGGACCGCTGGCGGCTGTATCTCGGAATAATGTGCTGCCAATCCGCTCTAAACCGCCGACATTAGCGAATTGATACAATCCGAAATGCATATTTAAAGGAAAATCAATTCCGCCAAAGAAGTAATTGACACCGCCATGAGCGTCAATGGCAATCTGTGATGAGACAAGTGATAATGTATTTAAGTCCGCCATTGTTGGCTCTTGTAAATCAGGATTCTTAAGTGTTCCATCAGGATTAGTATTATTTGCTCTCCATGTCGCTAAAAAACTATTGAAAGCAGTCGTATAGCCGGCTCTAATCGCATTCATATCGACAACCATCGGACGGCCGTTAGTATCCAATACGGCATTTCCATCGCTAGTAGTCAGCATCAAACTATTATTTCCCGAAAGAGCCCATGTGAAATCACCATTACGTGTATAGTGCGTTTCCCCGCCCGCGCCTTGGATCGCAAAGAATCCCGCGCCCTGAATGGCTACCGCGGAGACTGATTGTGACGATAACATCGCCCCTTGGGTGAAGATATTATTTATTGAAGATGTTCTGACACCCAGACCGACTTGAGAACCGGTCGGCTTCGGGTCGCCGTTAGCAGTAGTTGTCGGTGTCTGTAGATTTTGATATAAAAGCGATTTAAATTGTGCAACTTGCGCTTTATAACCTGTAGTATTAACATTCGCTAAGTTATTGGCAATGGTGTCAACATTTGTTTGTTGAGCGTTCATGCCTGTTGCCGCACTCCAAAGACTTCTGACCATATTTTACCCTCTCATTCCCTTTTCAGCAAATTCCATTATCCGCCTAAACGTCCTAATTGATTGACGGCAATATTAAGCGCGTCATCAATCGTCGTAATTACCTTTTGATTAGTGTCATAAGCACGTTGAACACTTATCATGTTGACCATTTCACTTACCACAGAAACATTGGCTGTTTCGAGATGTCCCGCGTAAACTTCCGCCGGAGCAGCTGTTTCAACCGCCCCTTCGATAGCTTCATACATATTCTCGCCGAAATGTTTTAGATAATCATAATTTTCAAAATCTGTTACCTGGATTCGGGCGACGACTGCTCCGTTTTGGATGATTTCGCCGCTTGTATTAATCGCGGTATCCAAAATCATCGGGTCGATTGTAATATGTCTGCCATTATTATCCAACACGAAATCACCGTCTTGGGTGACTAAAGTACCATTGTTCGTTAGGGTAAAATTCCCGTCGCGGGTATACTTCGTAGATATCTCACCGCTTTTGTTCATATATTCAATCGCAAAAAATCCTTTGTCAGTTAAAGCAAAATCGTAGGGATTATTTGTCGTTTTAAGCGGCCCTTGAGAAAAATCCGTATAACCTTCACCGATTTTTACCCCCGGATTATTATTTCCGATATAGCGGGATAAGCGGCTGTTTTCGGAAGCGTCCTTAAGTTTGTGGGTGTACATCGTGCTGAATGACTGGCTGGTGGTGCCTTCTTTCTTATAGCCGTTAGTATTGACATTGGCTAAATTGTTGGTCAGTACATCCATCCGGTTCTGCTGATGCATCATACCTGTGTACGCGGCATATAAACCTTTTACCATTTAAATTCCCTTTCTTGCAATCCGTTATAATTACGCCATTACCGGATTCGACACAAATCTAGTTCTCGCGGTATCCTGCGAGGAATTCGACGTATTTCCCTGTTCCGACAGCTACGGCGGTCATCGGGTCTTCGGCAGTCATCGTATTGATGCCGGTTTTTTCGGAAATCAATTCTTCCAGTCCTCTTAAGAGGCTGCCGCCGCCGGTTAAGACAATACCGCGGTCAGCTATATCCGCCGCTAATTCAGGCGGGGTTTTTTCAAGGACGCTATGGATAGTCTCGATAATCTGCATCGTAGTTTCTTTAAGGGCTTCTTCGGTTTCTTCGGAAGATACTTTTACAGTCTTCGGTAAACCTGTAACAAGATTCCGTCCGCGGACATCCATATAATCTACTTCGGGGCGTTTAAAAGCTGAGCCGATTCGTATTTTGATATCTTCAGCGGTTCTTTCACCGATCAGAAGGTTATGTTTCTTCCGCATGAAGCGGACTAAAGCATCATCAAAGTCGTCTCCGGCGATTTTGATCGATGCACTGACGACTGTTCCGCCTAATGAAATAACGGCAATATCACTTGTTCCGCCGCCGATGTCAACGATCATATTTCCGCAAGGTTTGGCGATGTCAATTCCTGCTCCGATAGCCGCGGCGATCGGCTCTTCAATAATCGAAACTTCACGGGCGCCTGCCTGCATTGTTGCGTCTTCTACCGCTTTCTTCTCAACTTCTGTGACACCGCTGGGTACACAGACGGAAATTCGCGGCTTGCGAAAGCTTTTTCGCCCCATCGCTTTCTGGATGAAATATTTCATCATCTTCTCAGTGACTTCATAATTAGAAATAACTCCTTGCCGGAGTGGTCTGACAGCGATAATATTTCCCGGTGTTCGCCCTAACATCAGACGAGCATCTTCGCCAATCGCTTTAATTTTATCTGTATCGCGGTCAAAAGCAACAACTGAGGGTTCTTTCAAAACAACTCCGCGCCCTCTAATATATACTAATATACTGGCGGTTCCTAAGTCAATTCCAATATCTGTAAATTGCATTTTCTCTTCCTTTCATGATGTCTGCCAATTCCAGCCATCTGCTATGCCGATGAATCGCATGTTTTGGTCGATAGACATGCTTTCATAAATTACATTATATACTAATAGAAAGGAATTTCAAAGTAGTTTAATAAAAAATTAATATAAATTTCCGATAGCTGTTAAGAAATAGTATTATTTTAATGCTGAAACCCTTAAAAGCAAGGACACGAAATAGGCGCATCCTTGCTATTATTAATGTATATCGGTTGGTTGTGGGAGAAACTTTAGGGGTGGAATGAAAAAAATTGAAAAATATATATTTTTATTAGTATCTATAATTCATCCTCTACAACAACCGCAAAAACCGCCGCCATAAACAATTTAATCACTTTACCGCCGTCAATTTCGGACAAAGGAAGATTCAACCATCGTGATTCGCAAGCTAAAAACGAACCGCTACTCCGAAGAGTAGCGGCTTAATCAGTTTTCGGATTAACCGATACGATTATACTATTTCTCTTATTCAGGCTCTTAAGCCTCGAAAATCGTAGTTTTTACCCACATAGCCGGGAAAATTAGGCCGCGATTGGTGGATGACGACGAAAAAGAGAACTGGAAAGCGCTGCCGGTATGAGCAATCGCCCCTACCGTATCTTTAATCTCGCCGGGGGAACGCAGCCACAATCCGTAGCCATAACCCGCGGACAGGTCAATTTTTTCGAAATTACTGCTCGCCGCCGCGCTGCTGTCATTAAAAGCGCCGCTGCCGTTGGTGGAATAGCTTTTAGAAGCGAAATTGGCGGATTCCGTAAAGCTTAAGGCGAACGCGACATCCAGCGAACCGGAAGGGATAAAGATATCCGTGGGTTGGCTGAAACCGTTGGTCAGGCCGCCGGTGGAACTGCTGCCGGTTCCGATGCGGTCGATAGCATTGTTTTCTACGGTAAATTTACGTATTCTGGCGTTCGTGGGCAACTTATCCGTCACACCGGCGCCGGTACCCTTCCACCACGCGTTGATAAATTTCCGCACCAACGAACTGCTGTACTCGGCGGAGGAACCGAAACTGGTATACTGCCAGGCCGGATCGTTATAGTAACCGTTATAAATATTAATAAAGTGCGTGCGCACGATCAACGAATAGTCGCCGTTTCTGGCGATTTCGACCCACGCCGCGCTATCTCCTGTTTGCGACGGGGAAAGGGTGCCGCCCTCTACGCTCTCCGGTGTATCCTTAATCGGCAAAGGTGGTTTGGTGGTGGTAAAATTACCGTCTTTGTCTTTGTAGAATTTAGTATCGGTATTTTCCAACGAATTTTCCGTACTATCCAGTTTCCCGTTACCGTTTACCGGGTTGTCGCCGTAATAGTAAATATCGTCGCCTGAGCCAAGCGGGCCGACATAGTACTTGCCGTCTTGCGCCGTGTTGTCATAAATTTTCATAACCGGATCAGTGGTAGGATCACCGTCGGGCCCGCCGCCGGTTAAAGGATCGAGTTTGTTCTTATCGACCTTTTTCCAAACATTCTGACCCATATGCCTCCAATAACTGCCGTCGGGGAACCCGATTACTTTCTTGTCGTCGCCGGTACCGAAAATTCCGTCTTCCCCTCCCCAGATCGCGGGGGTGTCCCGGAGATTACCGTCCTTGTATACTTTCTTGTAAATATTGCTGCCGGC
>JGI24695J34938_10003335_pt1 | contig 11301 bp, 5 predicted proteins | sample TergutCo191P3_FD_34938 | JGI IMG/M metagenome (IMG submission 34938) | reverse complement strand
AAGATGGCAGCAGGGAAGCATTACGGCGGCTGCCGCGATTTCCGCGGAGAAGCAGACAAGAAACAGCATAAACGCAGCTCAAAGAGAAACAGCTAATATCATTTTAAGATTAAATCAATTTAATGCCGAATCCGATGCTTATTATAAAATTACGCACATATCAAATACGGTTAAATCAATAGACGCTCTTCGGGCCGGTTTTCAAAAGGACGAACTTCAGTCCGTGTACAGATATTATACAATTGCACATAACAGCCTGAAAAGCAATCTGAATACAAGAAAAGAAGAACTGGAAAGAGGCAGGAATTTTCTTAACGGAGAAAGACGCGAATATGAAAGCGGAGTTACAATATATTACTATCCTACTGAAGCGCTTGAAGTTTTAACAAGAACGTTAAACGCTGTTTCCGCCGATCTTGCGGACGGAAATTCTATTCTAGCAGAATACAGGAACGAAAGGCAGACAATATCGGCTGACACAGAACTGTCGGCTATTCACGCAAATTATCAGGCGGCGGTTAACGAAACGGCTGAACTCAGAAATCAGGCGCTTGCTCTCGCGGAAACAGCGCGTTCAAGATCGACTCAAGCCGAAGCGTTCAAACAGGAAGCGGATCGCCTTTACAGAGAAGCGCAGACGGCGTATCAAAGGCAGAACTTCGAAGCCGCGCGAGAGAGAGTTACGCAGGCATCGGCAAGAATAAATAATTCGCTTGAAATTCAGGCATCCGCTTCTCTGCGCTCAACATGGGACGCCCAGCTCCTTAATTTAGGAGAATCAATTTCCCGCGCGGAAAACGAATTGATAATTATTGAAGTGCGCAATCTTGTAAACAGCGCGCGCTCTGCATATTTCGCGGGCAGCTTCCAGCAGGCGGAGGATAATCTTTTAAGAGCGAGAAGCAGATGGCGCGTAACAAATTCCGAAGAAAACGACGAAGTTATTTATTGGCTTGGTATTATCCGCACAGCTTTATCGGCGCGATCGGGCAGGGTAATTCCGGCGACAGCTCCGCTTTTCACCGAGATGAGCCAGCTATTAAGCCATGCGCAGAGAAGCTACGAAGAGGGAGTCCGCCACATAAACGCGGGCAGAAGAGCTCAAGGCCTTGCCAAATTTGAAGAAGCCCGCAGAATGACAAGAGAAGTCAGACTGATGTTTCCTGTAAATCATGAAGCAGGTATTCTTGAACTCAGAATAGAACAATTCACAGATCCGGCTGCGTTTAACGCTTCGTTTGAACAGCGCCTGAGAACTGCTGTCTCCGGAACGAGGCTGCGTTCTCTTGAATCGTACGCTGATCTTCAGAACCTTGCGGAAATTAATCCAAGGTATCCGAATATAAGGGCGATTTTAACACAAGCGGAAATTGACATGGGTTTCCGTCCGCCGCCGCCAAATCCCGCGAATATCGAGCGTTCAAGAGAACTGACAGCTTCGGTAAACCGTATTATAGAAGGAAATGTTTCAACATTATTCGGAACTGCCCTTGTGCAGATTGACGAAGCTATTACGCTGAACCCGGAAAATTCCGAAGCGACGCAGGCAAAAGACAGGCTTTTAAGCAGAATGAGCGTTCCCGGCACAATTGTTCTTTCGCGTGAAGACGAAGAAACTTATCAGCGCGCAATGCGGGAATTACAGGCAGGCAATAATCTTATTGCCCGCGCATTGGTAGAAAGGCTCATGGAAAATCCGAGGAACCGCAATATTACAAAGTTAGTTGAATTACAAAGAAGGCTGCAAATCTTATGAGAAAATTATTTACATCTTTATTGCATTTAACATTTTTCTCAATTTTTGCCGTTTCCGCGCTTTATGCGGAAGACCTCTACTGGGAAGAAGCCGTTCCTTTCACATCACGCCAGGGTAAATATCCCGTAAGCGTATTCTCCGATGACTTTTCCGCAGTCGCGTGGCAGGAAACCGCGCCTAACAGAAACCCGCAGATCGCGGGCAGCGGCATAATCAATATATTTCTGGCTGTAAAAGAATCAAGAGGCGAATGGCAGCAAAGAGGCATAGTAGCAGGTCCTTACGCATTTTCCGGCACTGAACCGTCTATCACAAATATCGTTATTGATAACAAAGGAAGGATAATTATAGCCGCGGCAGGAGGCACGGAAACAGAGATATTGATTTCTGAAAACAGAGGAATAAATTTTTCACGTTATACGATCAATATGGGAGCTGAAAATTCGGTTGCTCCCCGCATCTTTGTGCGCGCGGACGGAGGGTATCTGCTTTTTATTTCAAGAGGTTCAGCGCAGACAATGTCAATTTATTATTCCCGATCAAATGACGGAATAACATGGTCGCCTTTTGAATATTTCACGCCGGAAAATACTCTTTCTCTCAACTTTCTTCCGTCTCACGCAAGCATAGGGCGCAGAGACATTGTTTTCTTCCAGTCGCTTACGATGGGAATCGACGCTATTACGACATTTCAGTTATATTACAAAACCAGCGATGACGGCGGCAGAACATGGTCGCAGGCAAGGCGTTTTACTGTATTTAACGATCCTGTAATGCAAACGCAGGCTAACGCAAACAGTTTTGACAATCAACGCCCTCATTTAATAAAATACGGCGGTAATATTTTCATGGTTTGGGAACGGCGCTTTGCAAATCAGCCGCCGGGCATCTATTCAGCGATTATTAATTCATCCTGCGCATTAACAGCTCCTGTTGAGCGCGTAAACAACGTAGACGCGTACTGTCAAAATCCTGTCGCTTTTATATATAATTCAGCTCCTACGGTAGTCTGGTTTGATAACCGCAGCGGAAACAACAGAATACTTCTCGCGCAGCGCGGCGGCTATTCATGGGAGAACAATGTGTTATCCGGCATTTCTATGGAAGCTTCCTTCGCAAGACCTGTAGTAACAAATAACGGCGCGTATGTTTTCTGGCAGGCAACATCACGCGACACAGGACGCATTTTTATTCTTGCTCCAGATCATTCAGCCGCAAGCCCAATATTGATGGCGCTTAACTTTACTCCTTCGAGAATTTCGCGATCCGAAATAACCAGAGTAGCGTGGAATATTCCGTCAGATACTTCAGGCATTTTCGGATTTTCATGGAGCTGGTCTCAGAATGAAAATACGATGCCGCCGGAAAATGTGATGATTTATAATACAGGCAGCGCGTCAAACTTAAATATGGAAAATCACGCCGACAAAGACGGCTTATGGTATTTCAGCGTACGCGCGCGTGATTTTGCCGGCAACTGGTCTGCGCCGGCGAGAATTACATATTACAGAAAAACAGAACCGCCGCCGCCGGTAAAAATTCGGGAGCCGCAGCTTGACGGGCAGGGATATTTGCTTTCAAATACATTCAATATGACATGGGAACCCTCGTCTGATCCGTACATTGCGGGTTACACATGGAATCTGCAATTCATGGATTCCGGCGAAAACGCGGCTGTTCCCGTTCCGCCGTCCGGCATAATGGGAATGAATAATCAGGCTAATTATACAAATCAGGAAAACGGCGTTTGGGCGTTTACGGTCGCCGCGGTTGATCAGGCGGGGAACATCGGACAGCCGTCCAATATTATTTTAAGAACTAATAAATTTATTCCGTATACAAGCATTAATTATGTTGACGCGCAGCAGGATGAGCAGGGAGTCCTGTCAATACGCCTTATCGGACGCGGATTTTCAACTAACGGGCAGATAGTATCTGTAACGCTTGAATACGAAGACAGAATTCGTTACGCGGAAAATTTTAATATTACATCGGATCGCGAGATAGACGGAATAATTTTTAACAACATAGAAGAAGGAAATTACCGTTTAAAAATAGAACACTCAACAAGAGGATGGTTTACAGCGTCTCCGTTCATTACAACTCAGAGAACAGGAACAGTAAAATTCGGCGACTATTCAAAAGAATGGAAACCTTCATGGAACGTTCAAAATAACAAAAAGATTATTTTTAATCCGATTATAGCGCTTGCAGTATCATTGATTCTTTTATGCGCGCTTGGATTCTTTGCCTTAACCCGCGGCTTAAGCGGAGTTATCGCGGAAAGCGCGGCAATCAAGCAGGAAGCGCTTGCTGTCATTACAGGAGATTTTATGCCAATGGAAAAGAAACAAAAAATAGTAAAAATAAAAAGCAGAGGAAGAGGCTTAAGCTTTAAGATAGCAAGCTTTACAATTGCTCTTGTCCTCCTTGTAGTCATAATGATTTCCACTCCTCTGTATATCATCATGACAGACAGACAGCGCGAAACTCTTCTTGTCAGCTTACAGAACCGCTGCAGCGTTTTGCTTGAAGGAATCGTTTCCAGCACAAGAACATATATGCCGATTGCGATTCAATACAAGGGAGAAGGAGGCGGCGTTCTTGAAATGATGTATCTTCCGTCTCAGTCATCGGCTCTTAAAGAAGCGAATTATGTGACCATCGTCGGCTACGGAATAGATTCAATTAATTCAAATCATGTCTGGGCGTCTAACGATCCTGATATTGCTTCTAAAATTGATACGGCAGATTTGCGCCCGGGCGTTTCTCAGTTTAACCATGTCCTTACTACGCTGTTCAGTCAAATAAGCACCGGATTAAACGCGCGGGCAAGAGAAACAGCCGGCGGAATATCACAGAGCATCAGAGATCTAAATCAGGAAGCGCAGTCGATTCCCACAACAGAAGCAAACATGAGCCGCATTATGGATATTCAGGGAAGAATAAATCAACTGGAAATAAACCTCACGGAAACGCTCGCTGATGTTTCAGGAGTTATCGGTTCGTATCCTCAATTTTCCACAAAAAATATTTATAAAGATTCAGATAAATTTATTTTCTACAGACCGATAATGTACCGGCAGGGATCAGATAACAATTTCTTCCGCGGCTTTGTGCTTCTTGAAGTAAGCCTTGAATTGATAATAAAAGAAATACTCGAAGGGCAGATAATACTCTTGCAGATAATCGGCGCTGTCGCTTTAGCCGCGCTCGCGATCGGAATTCTCGGAGCGTTGATGCTCTCTTCTTTGATTGTAAGACCGATCCGCAAACTGGTAAAACACATAGAGATTATCCGCGACACGGAAGATAAATCAAAACTCGCGGGAGTGGATATTAGAATTTCTTCCAGGGATGAATTAGCCGTATTGGGCGCCACCATCAATGACATGACGCACGGACTTGTTAAAGCGGCTCTTGCAGCTTCCGATCTTTCAATCGGTAAAGAAATACAAAAGAAATTTATCCCTCTTGAAGTGGACAGTCAGGGAAACAAGCTTACAACAGGTTCCAAAAAAACGCCGAACCTCGATTTCTTCGGGTATTACGAAGGCGCAAAAGGCGTATCAGGGGATTATTTTGATTACAGAGATTTAGACGGGCGTTACTACGCAATTATAAAATGCGACGTAGCGGGAAAAGGAATCCCCGCGGCGTTAATTATGATTCAAGTAGCGACAATGTTCCTCGGCTATTTCAGGCGATGGAAACTAAGCAATCAAAACTTACAAATAGAAAACCTTGTTTATCAGATCAACGACTTCATAGAAACGCTCGGATTTAAAGGACGCTTTGCGGCATTCACTCTCTGTCTCTTTGATTCGCAAACCGGAATTGTCCGCTTCTGCAACGCAGGAGACAACATCATCCATCTTTATGACGCGTCCGAAGGCCGGATAAGAACCATCACTCTTCCTACAACTCCCGCAGCAGGCGTACTTCCAAACTTTATGATCGAAACTACAGGCGGTTACAAAGTGCAAACCGTAACGATTGACAAGGGCGACATTCTTTTGCTTTATACAGACGGCATTGAAGAAGCAAAGAGAAAATTCCGCAATAACAAATTCGAGGAAATACTCTGCACTGAAGGACCTGTCGATACTCCGCATGAAAACCATTCATCTGGACAAGCAGATGAAGAGATGACTCCCGAACGCGTAAAAGATATTATTAACGCGGTAATGGCAAAAGAAGTTTATACTCTTCATAAATTTCACAATCCGGAAATTTCAGAAGAATCACCGGAGGATGACGAGCAGGATTCCGATCCCGAAAACAGACGCGGCAGAAAAGGAGATTTACAATTTGATTTTTCAACCTGCGAAGGCATGGCGGATGATGTAATCATGGCAATGGTATCGGTAGAAAAAATGTTCCGCTGTTACAAACCGGCAGGCGCAGACGAAGACGCCCGCGTTCTTGTTGACAGGAAAATAGACGAATTCCTTAAAAACCACTTTCTTCAGTACAGGCGGTATTGCTCGCATACGCGGGAATACCCTGAAAATCCCGCGTATATGTATTATACTCATATTATGGAAGATGAGCAGTATGACGATCTGACCATCATCGGAATAAAAAGAAATTAAGGCGGTTTTTAGCGCCAACCAAGGAGTAATTATGACTTTTAGCGAACGAATGAAAAACCTTTTTGAACAAGGCTGGACAGCTTCAAAGGACTTTGCCGTGAAAGCCGGCGAAAAAGCGCAGGATTTAGGCGAAAGAGGCATATTGATGTGGGATATCAAACAGCTTGAAAATCAAGCCCAAAAATTAATAGCCCGTCTCGGCAGCGAAACATACATTGCGTTTACAGATTACGATCAGGAGACAATAGGCCGCAACTCGATAGAATTCCGGACTATTTTAGAAGAAATCGCGCTCATTAAAGACCAGATTGATAAAAAAGAAACCGATCTTAAGAACAGAGGATAATTGCCGAAAAAACCGCTGCCCTCTTGATCATTTTTTTATTATTTATTATAAGTATAGAAGCTCTTTTTTAGAGCATGGGCCGCTAGCTCAGTCGGTAGAGCATCGCCCTTTTAAGGCGGTGGTCGGAGGTTCGAATCCTGCGCGGCTCAAAGAATAACAAAAACAAGCGCTGTCGAAAGACAGGGCTTGTTTTAATCTGCACTATTCACAAAATTATTTATTTTGTCAAAAAATTAAACATTGACTTCTAAAAATTTTGAGGGTAAAATTATTAAATGAACCTCAAGACAGTAATCAGCACAGATACTATTAACCTTCACCTGAAAGGTAATACTAAGAAAGAAATTATCAACGAATTGCTTGATATTCTCCATAAGGCGGGGAAAATTCAGGACAGGGAAACGGCGTACGCGGCAGTGATGGACAGAGAAGAAAAAATGTCCACCGGAATGAAGCACGGAATCGCCATCCCTCACGGAAAAACTGCTACTACTCAGGATTTAGTCGCTTGTATCGGGGTTTCCGATAATCCGGTAGACTTTGATTCTCTGGATAAACAGCCATGCAGGATTTTCATTATGACTCTTTCGCCTGTGGAAAAAACCGGGCCTCATTTGCAGTTTTTAGCGGAAGTCAGCCTGTTATTCAAAAGCGCGGAAAAACGCGAAGAAATATTAAACGCAAAAACACCAGAGAAAATTCTGGAAATATTAACGGAATAAACTCCCGGTCTTTCACATAACAGAGGCGTCTGTTAATAAAAATTATTATCACATAACGCATATAAATACAGAGGGGGAACTATGTATATCAAAAATAATTTAATTTTTGATGATGCCGGCAGAACCTTAATCTTGCGCGGAGTAAATCTTGGAGGAGATTCAAAAATACCTTTTGGTCCGCCGGGGAGCGAAATAGAATCAGAATTTTTAAATCCCAAGAATAATGTTTCTTTTATAGGAAGACCGTTCCCTCTTGAAGAATCGGAAATCCATTTTAAGCGGTTAAAAAAAGCGGGCATGACTTTTTTAAGATTGATTGTTACATGGGAAGCGATAGAACACGAAGGTCCGGGAATTTATGACGAAGCGTATCTTGCGTACCTTAGAAAAATTTTAATTGCTGCCGAAAAAGAGGGTGTCTCAGTTTTTATCGATCCGCATCAGGATGTATGGAGCAGATGGACAGGCGGAGACGGCGCTCCCGCATGGACAATGGAAAAACTTGGAATGAATCCTGATGTTTTTGATAAATGCGGCGCAGCCGTTACGCGACAGCGTTACAGCGCCGAACATAAAAGTAAAAAATATCCTGACGGCGAGCCGTATCCGAAAATGATATGGCCAAGCAACTATAACCGTTACGCGGCGGCGACCATGTTCAGTTTATTTTTCGCGGGAAATACTTATGCGCCTGATTTACAAATAGACGGAGAAAATATTCAGGACTGGCTTCAAAACCGTTACATTGCCGCTTTCCGTCACGCGCAAAGGCGGCTGAAAAATTGCGCGGCAATCGCGGGCTGGGGTTCAATGAATGAGCCGCACTACGGTTTTATCGGGCATCAGGATTTAAGAGCCGCGGAAGACCCTATGATTCCAATCGGGCTAAGACCGAGCCCCTGGCAGGCAATCTGCGCCGCGTCAGGATATACGGTAAATGTTCCAAGATACAGCATGATCGATCACATTCTAAGCGGCGGAAAAGAAAAGAAGAAAGTTTCGTCTAACGAAATTTTTAACAAGGATAAAATTTCTATCTTTAAGGAAGGTTTTACCTGCCCGTGGAAACAGGCGGGCGTTTGGAAAGACGAAAGCGGAGAGCCTCAGCTTCTTCGAAGCGATCACTTCAGCCGGTATCAGGGAAGAAAAACAGAATTCGCCGATGATTTTCTAAAACCATTTATTATCAAATACATCAGCGCCATGAAAGAAGCGGACGAACGCTCTTTATTTTTCATTGAAGGACTGCCGAAAAGCACGAGAGAAAACGCCCATCCGTCATGGAATAAAAATGATCCTGTTAATACGGTAAACGCGTTTCACTGGTACGACGGTTATTCCCTTTTTACTAAAAGTTTCCGTACGTGGTATAATTTCGATACTGATACAGCAAAACTCATTCTGGGCAGGAAAAAAATAATCTCATATTTTACAAACTGCATGGCTCATGGAGTCGGCATAACAAAGAAAAAAATGGAAAACATGCCGTGCCTGCTGGGAGAGTTCGGTCTTCCCTTCGACATGAACAATAAAAGCGGTTTTAAGAAAGGCGGTTACTCGCTGCACGAAGAAGCGCTCACCATGTACTACGACGCGTTAGACGCAAACCTGCTCCACTCGACAATCTGGAACTATTCCGCGGGCAACACAAATAAATACGGCGAAAACTGGAATGAAGAAGACCTTTCGATCTTCTCCGAAGGAAAAGAACGCGCCGCCGCCGGCTGGAAGCGCCCCTACCCTGCGGCAACAGCGGGCAAACCGCTCTCCTTTAAGTGGAATCGAAAAAAACGCGAATTTATCTTTTTTTATAATGCAGATAACAGCATCAAAGAGCCTACGCTAATCTACCTTCCTGCGGAATATTTCGGCGCTTCTCCGAAAATTACAATAAACCAGCCGCTGAAGCATGAATACAAATACGAAGAACAGCTCTTGCAAATTTTTAACAATGATTACAGCGGGGATGTAAAAGTAACTGTCCGCGGTTAATTTCTCTCTTCTCTGCCCAGCTTTGAAATAAAACGGTTTTCAATATTTTGGCGGTTATCCAAAATACGGCTGATGTAATTCAGCGTAACATGAGGAGCTCCTGTCGATCTTACCCTTCCGGCTCCTGCGTTGTACATCGCAAGCGCGGATACTTCGCTGCCTCCGGTGTCAAGGCATTGGCGGAGATAGCTTATTCCGTTACGTGCATTTGTTTCTATTTCATAAAATGAAAGAATTTCCATCTGCGGAAAGGAACGGTTGTTAAGCTGAAATAAACCGCGGTCGATGCTGCCGTCCCGGTTAGCGCGGTTTATCGCGCGGGGATTAAACCTGCTCTCCTCCCAGCATAGCGCAAAGGCGAGAGCGGGCGGCACATTAAACCGATCCGCATTCGCGAGAATCGCCTGCGTTATTTCCCTGTTTGAACATATACCGAGAAAAAAATCGATCACCCATTCTTTAAATTCGGGACTGCGGTAATATTCCAAAACAGAATCGGGAGTTTTTATTTGAGATGAAAAAAGAAAACTTTCCTCTTGTACATGTATTACTTCAATTATATTTTCTTGTATTTCAGGCTGCGGAAAATAACCAAAAGCGGATGCTAAAAATGCGCAAAGATAAAGAGAACATAATACCCCTGTAAAAAGAGGTATTATAAGTTCTGTTCTGATATTTCTGATGCTTAATTCCATTTTATCCGCGCGCGGGAAACTTGCTATTTTTCAACAACCCGTACCCGGATTATTCCGTTAACTTTACGAATTTGATCAAGTACGGATTCAGGGATTGGCTGCTCAGTGTCAATGATGTTAAAACCGTACTCATCGCGGTGATGATTGATTAAGTCCTGGATATTAATGTCAGCCGAAGCGAGACTGGTCGTAATCTGCCCTACCATATTGGGAATGTTCCGGTTTATAACAAGCAGTCTGTACGGATAACGCTGCTCAAGTTTACAGTGCGCGAAATTAACAGAATTGCGGATAGCGCCCGACTCAAGATAATCAATTATCTGCTTTACAGCCATAATCGCGCAGTTATCCTCGGCTTCAGGCGTTGACGCGCCGAGATGAGGGATAGCGATAACTTTTTTGCAGCCGACAAGCTCCGGCGTAGGGAAATCTGTCACATAACAGGAAAGTTTCCCCGCTTCAAGCGATTCAACTACATCCTTGTCTTTTACAAGCGCGTTACGCGAAAAGTTTACAATACGCGCGCCCTTTTTCATGATACTGAATTTATCAGCGTCTAAAATACCTTTTGTCGTCTCGCTTTGAGGAATGTGCAGGGTAACGTAATCAGATTTTACAAGCAGGCTCTCAAGGCTGTCGGCGCGGGCGACATCGCTGGAAAGATTCCACGCAGCGTCAACTGAAATATACGGGTCGAACCCGATAACTTTCATGCCGAGAGCCATCGCGTCATTCGCGACCATAACGCCGATAGCGCCAAGACCGATTACGCCCAAAGTCTTTCCTTTGATTTCAGGTCCCGTAAATTTTGACTTTTCTTTTTCTACAAGCTCGGCGATATCTGGCTTGTCCGCCGCGGAAACGGTCCAGTTTATGCCGCCTACAATGTTACGCGAAGAAATAAGCAGCGCCGCGAGAGTAAGCTCTTTGACAGCGTTGGCGTTTGCGCCCGGAGTATTAAAGACTACTATTCCCCTCTCGCTGCATTTTTTAACGGGAATATTGTTATACCCTGCCCCGGCTCTCGCGATTGCCTGCACGCTTGCCGGAATCTCCATTTCGTTCATGTCGGCGCTGCGCACTAAAACCGCGTCAGGGTTGGGAATGTCGCTTGCGATCTCATAATTATCCCTGCTGAACAATTCCAGCCCGATAGGAGATATTTTATTAAGTGTTTGAATACGAAACATAACTC
>JGI24695J34938_10003330_pt1 | contig 11311 bp, 12 predicted proteins | sample TergutCo191P3_FD_34938 | JGI IMG/M metagenome (IMG submission 34938) | reverse complement strand
TCCTTTGGAATTTTATAAGCTGATAAACATCGTTGCCGTTATCATCAATAGTTACCTGAGCCGCGGGTTTTGGATTGCTTGACCTGTCCGGTTTTATGACAATTTCCTGCGCTGTTACGCGAAGAACTGTTCCGCCTCTTCTTGATTTTACAAGAACGCCTGAGTCATAGGCGCACTTTGCTTCCATTCCGGTTCCTACGCGGGGAGTTTCCGGGAACACCAAAGGCACTGCCTGACGCTGCATGTTAGAACCCATCAGCGCGCGGTTCGCGTCATCGTGTTCAAGGAACGGAATTAAAGACGCGGAAACAGAAATAATCTGCTTCGGCGATACATCCATGTATTGGATTTCATCGGGTGAGCGCGTAATATAATCGCCCTTATTGCGGCAAGAAACTTGATCGCCGTCAAACGAACCATTCGGGTTAATTTTTGCTGACGCCTGCGCTATAATGTTGCGGTCTTCATCCATCGCCGAAAGATATTCAATATCTTTTGTGGCCACTCCCTTTGTTACTTTGCGGTAAGGAGTTTCCAAAAAGCCGTATTCATTGACGCGCGTATAATTCGCCAAAGAGACTATAAGACCGATATTCGGTCCTTCGGGAGTTTCGATGGGACACATTCTGCCGTAGTGGGTATAGTGAATTTCGCGCACATCAAAACCGGCGCGTTCGCGTGAAAGACCGCCGGGGCCGAGAGCGTTAAGGCGTCTTTTGTGGGTAAGTTCAGCTAACGGATTTACCTGATCCATAAACTGCGAAAGCTGGCTGGACCCGAAGAATTCTTTAATAGCCGCGACAATCGGTTTAATCGAAATTAATTCCTGCGGCTTAATGGTATCGGTTTCTTTAAGACTCATTCTTTCTTTCGCGATTCTTTCCATTCTGCTGAAAGCCGTTTTCATCTGGTTTGCCATCAGCTCGCCGACAGAACGAATACGCCTGTTGCCAAGATGATCGATATCGTCAATAATTTCATCGCCGACATAAACTTTAATAAGGTGTTTCATAGTGGCGATAATATCGTCATTCGCCAGCGTAAATTTATTCACAGGAAGATCGAGTGAGAATTTTTTATTCAGTTTATAGCGGCCGACTTTTCCAAGATCGTAGCGGCGGTCTGTAAAGAACATTCCGATCAGATCCTTTTCAGCCTGCTCCGCCGTAATGGATTCGCCGGGCATTAGAACAGAATATACATTCATTAAAGCGTCTTCTTTTGACGGCTCGCCGCCCGATCCTTCTTTAAGGAATTTAATATCTTCGCGTTCAAAGCAATTTAAAAGCATTGTCGAGTTAAGCGATCCTTCGGCTTCAAAGTCGATATAACAAATTGATTTAATATTATTTTTTATAAGTTCGTCCACATTATGCGGATGGAGTTTATCGCCTGCTCTGTAGAGCTGCCTTTCTTCTCCTTTGGTATTTTCTTCTTTAACAAAAATCGGCTGCGCGAGAATTTTCCCGGAAATTTTTTCCTTGGTTTCGCGGTCATCTTTAATTTTTAAAGTATCGGTTTTATAAAACGCCGCGATTATTTCCTCTCTCGAATTAAAACCGAGCGTGCGGAGAAAAATCGTTCCGAGTATCCGTTTTTTTCTGTCAATCTTCGCGTAAATTAAATCGCGTTTCTGGTCGATTTCAAATTCAAGCCAGCTGCCGCGATATGGAATAATGCGCGAAGAGAAAACGCCTTTTTCATGGCTGAAAATTACGCCGGGTGATCTGTGTATCTGCGATACTACTACCCTCTCCGCTCCGTTAATAATAAAAGTTCCTCTCTCTGTCATAAGAGGAATGTCGCCCATATAAATATCTTTCTGGCGGATTTCGCCGGTTTGTGTAAAAGCAAGATTTACGCGCGCTTTAAGCGGTACAGAATAGGAAAGCCCTTTTTGCTTACATTCAAGTTCCGTAACTTTAATATTATCTTCATCAAAGGTGTAATACTCAAATTCAAGCCGCATATCTTCGCTTGGGCTTTTGATCGGGAAAGTGGATTCAAATACTTCCTGAAGTCCTTGAAGGGCGAGTTTTTCGCCTTTGTTAACTTTATCTCTTTGTAAAAAACGCTCGTAAGAATTGAGCTGAATATCAATAAGATCAGGAAGATCCATCACATCCTGAATATCTTTCCCTATATAAGTTCGCTTGTCGGTTGTCTTCATCTTCGCCATTATCGTTTCCCCTTCATGTCAAAATGATACACTTTATTAAATAATTATTAAACAAGTAAAAAATTATCACAAAAGCGCACAACGGAAACAATCCCTGCGCGCTTAAGTGAAAAATTTACTTTCAAAAACATTCTGCACAAACCGGCGGATAATTTCTTAAACGCCGGAATAATTGCCGGATTATTGAATCTCAACAGTACCACCTGCCGCGGTGATAGCTTCTTTAATCTTGTTGGCTTCGTCCTTGGAAACTGCTTCTTTAAGCGTCTTCGGAGCGCCTTCGACAAGGTCTTTCGCGGCTTTAAGATCCAATCCGGCGACAACTGCGCGGACTTCTTTAATAACTGCGATTTTCTTGGTTTCGTCATAAGCTTTAAGAATAACATTAAATTCTGTCTTTTCTTCCGCCGCCGGAGCTGCCGCTCCTGCTCCGGCCGCAGCTATAGCTACGGGAGCTGCCGCTGATACGCCGAACTTTTCCTCCATCATTTTTACAAGTTCTGAAACTTCCAAAACTGTCATTGACGCAATCGATTCTAAAATCTCTTCTTTTGTGGCTGCCATATTATCTTCTCCTGAATTACTTTATGTCCGGCATCAAATTCAACGAACAATATACCGAATCATTTTTCTACCTGACAGAACAGCAGCTTGCAAACCGTGTTTAAAGCAAACTTCGTCTGCAGAAGTCTGACAGATATTATTTTAGAATAGTAAACACTATTCACTAACTACTATTAACTCGCTTCCGCCTTTTTATCAGCAATAGCTTTTACTGTGCGCACCACTCTCGCGGGAACATCATTAAGCGCCGCGGCGAGGTTACGCGCAGGACCGTTCATCACCGACATGAGCATGGAGATAAGCTCCAGCCTGCCCGGAAGTTTCGAGAACGCTTCTGTTTTTGCCGCGTCATAAACTGCGCCGTCAATTAAAGCGCCCTTAACTTTTAAAGCCGGAGCTTCCTTTAAAAAGTCGAAAAATATTTTTGCGACTTCGTTCGGATCTTTCGGCGTAATTGCGACTGCGGTAGGCCCGGTTATATAAGACGAGACATTGGGAGCCTGCATTTGTTCAAAGGCGATTTTTGCGAAATTGTTTTTTACAACTTTGTATTTTACGTCCTTTGCGCGAAGTTGTTTTCTTAAATTGGTAATCTGCTCTACTGTAAGTCCGCGGTAATCCGTAAAGATAAAATCTCTAGCGGCGCTGAGCGAATCTTTTAATTCCCCGATTGCCTTGGTTTTGCTTTCCTGTATTTTTTTTGCGACTATTGCCATGTATTAAATCCTCCAATAAATTCTGAAGTTTGCGAAAAACGCGAAGCGTTTAGCAAACTTCGAAATTGAAATCCCGAAGGGATTTCAATCCTTATCCTTAAATTCAACCCAAACGCCGGGGCCCATAGTGCTTGCCACTGAAACAGTCTGGATAAATTCGCCCTTTGCGTCGACAGGGCGTTTACGCTTTACTTCGGTCATTACAGCCTTTACATTTTCCGCGACTTTTTCCGCCTCCATTGAAACTTTACCGACAGCGAGATGCATTACGCCTGTTTTGTCCGCTCTGAATTCCACGCGGCCTTTTTTAAGCTCAGCAAGCGTTCCTTTAAGATCGAAAGAAACAGTGCCGGTTTTCGGATTAGGCATGAGTCCTTTGCGGCCCAACACCATACCGAGCTTTCCTACATCCTTCATCATATCGGGAGTCGCAACCGCGACATCAAAATCCGTCCATCCGCCTTTTACCTTTTCGATTAAATCATCAGCGCCGGTATAAGTCGCTCCGGCATCCTGCGCTTCTTTTTCTTTTTCCGGTTTACAGAAAACAAGGATTTTTTTCTCGCCCCTGAACTGATGCGGAAGAACCACAGTGTCGCGCACAGACTGGCTTTTTTTAAGGTTAAGTTTTACCGACAGATCAACTGTTTCATCAAACTTCGCGTAAGCCATTGTTTTAACAATTTTTAAAGCCTCGTCAAGATCATAAGGAGAAACAGAATTATATTTTTTTACAGCTTCGTTATATTTTTTTCCGCGTTTCATTTTTCCACCTGTACACCCATAGACCGGGCGGTGCCGGCGATGATCTTTACTGCCGCGTCAAGATCGTTAGCTGAAAGATCGGCCATTTTTAACTTACCGATTTCTTCAAGCTGGGCTCTGGTTATTTTACCGGCGGGAATCTTGTGCGGCTCTTTCGATCCGTGTTCAATCCCGATTGCTTTTTTAATAAGCACCGATGCAGGCGGGGTTTTAAGAATAAAAGTGAATGTTTTATCCCCGTAAACAGTAATGACAACCGGTATAATAAGTCCCGGTTCCATGCCCTTTGTCCTGTCGTTGAACTGCTGGACAAATTGAGGAGCGCTGACCCCATGAGGCCCCAGCGCGGGTCCTACGGGAGGAGCAGGCGTTGCCTTTCCCGCGGGACATTGCAGCTTGACATAAGCTGTAACTTTCTTTTTTGCCATTTCTATCTCCTTTGTGGTCTGCCGGCGCCTGGCTGACGCGCCGTACTAACGAGGCTTTTAAAAACCTCTTCCACTTTTTTATATCCGGGGATTGAGTATCCCTTCCTTACACCTTTTCTACCTGCAGAAGATCAACCTCTACAGGCGCGTTTCTGCCGAAGATGCCGACCATAACTTTAAGTTTATTCTTTTCCTGATTGACTTCTTCTATTGTGCCGACGAATGACTCAAATGGTCCGTCGATAATTTTTACCTGTTCACCCGGAGTGAATGATTGTCTTGCGCGGACAGTTCTTTCTCCCTTAATTTCACCGGATTTTTGTAAAATCGCTCTCGCTTCGTCTCCTGTCAGCGGCTGAGGTTTTCTGTCGGCGGGTGTTCCGACAAAACCTGTAACCCCCTGGATTTTTTTTATTTTAGTGCAGGGAACCTTCCATCCCATTTCAGTATCGCCGAAATCCATTTCTACAAGAATATAGCCGGGAAGAAACTTTCTGGTTTGCGTACGCTTTTTTCCTTCTTTAACTTCGACAACTTCTTCGCTTGGAACTTTTACATCGCGAACCATGCTTTTATCAAGCTCGCCGTTTTCGGTCATCATGCGGATAGTTTTTTCTATTTTGTTTTCGTATCCTGAATAAGTGTGCAGGACATACCAGCCTGTAGCCATTGTTTACCTTACTTGAGTTAAAATATTCGATTTATGCCGAGGAGCAACAACATATCAATTACTCCTAAAACAGCCGCGACAACGACAGTAGAAATAAGAACTACTTTGACCGAGCTGATTACATCGTCCCTGCCCGGCCAGACTACTTTTCTGAGTTCCGCGTAAGATTCTTTAAAAAACGCAATAATCTTTTTCATGTTTTATCCTTATACAGGCAATAAATGCATTGTTCCATAATGATGCATTTTCTGCTCTCAGGCGCAGTAGGCTTCGAACCCACGACCTGCGGTTTTGGAGACCGCCGCTCTACCAACTGAGCTATACGCCTAAAATTAAGGCAGTCTTTCCAAAACTAAAATTTTGGAAAAGCATATCCCTATTTAACCTTGGTTTCCTTGTGAAGCGTATGTTTGCGGTCATGCGGGCAATATTTTTTAAACTCAAGTTTTTCCTGAATATTGCGCCTGTTTTTGCTGGTTGTATAATTACGCCTTTTACATTCGCTGCACTGAAGGGCTATTAATTCAACAACATTTTTTTTACTCGCCATTTGTTACCTCTTTATCTAAATGGGAAAATCCCACAAATTCTAATTAAAGTATGAAAATCTACAACGTAAATCTTCAAGGAAAAAGTCCGCAGTCGAGCCCTCAATCAGAATCGAACTGATGACCTCATCCTTACCATGGATGTGCTCTGCCAACTGAGCTATAAGGGCTATTAGCAGCGAAGCTTCCAGCAAAAATCCAACACCCCAAAAATAAAGATTTTGGGAAATTTCAAGGGGCATTTTACGCCGTTCTATAAAGATAGCAAATAAGTGAATTTTGATCAAGGGGGTGCGTTAAATTTTTAAAAATATTAAAAACCGCGGAATTCAATTTACAGCCTCAAAAAACACCGTTCTACAGCTTCTTTAAAGAGAAAAATGCTCACCACGGGCGAAATTCTAAAATTTCTTCCATTTTTTATCAATTTCTTTGCTGTAATAGGATATCACCCTTTTTAACTGCTCTTTCTGTTTTTTATCATCAATAAAATTATCAATCATTAAAACTGCAAACTCGTTTAAAACAGTAATTAAGGCATTAAGACTCTTGGTTACATCATCGGGGGTAAATCCCGGTGTAATGGTTTTTGCGCGGGTTTCGTTATACTCAAAAACTTTATTGACAGTAAAGGAGTTCGAATTTCCAAAATACGCGGATAATAAATAAAATTTAAATAATTTGTTTTCCTTAATAACCTTGATGATTTTTGGGAAGGATTTCTTGCCTTTTATGCTCTTGGCCCAGCAATAATCATTGGCGTCAAAATCTCTGCCTAATTTTTTAATGTAAGCTGTTTTTTCTTCTTTGGTGATTTTCCCGCCAAGCAATTTTCGCCGCTGAACGGCCATATACTCATTAAATAAACCGGCTTCTTCATCTGTGCTGTTCATCAAATATTTTGAAACCGCGAAATTCTCATAAATTGAACGCCATAATAAAAACACGCTTGGCGCAGCCCCGTCTTCCAGTAAGCCAAAAGTATCCAAAAAAGTTTGAAGCGATTTATTATATAAAGCGGAACATACGTTTATCCTCTGTTTGATGCCTGCCTTATCTTTTTTTTCTTTGTATGACGCGTCTTTAAATTGATTAATATCAGATAATAGCATAAAGAAAAAAGTCAGTTGTTTAATTAAATCAGGATATTTTTGCTGTACAGCGGTTTTATTATTCTCTCTTTTTTCCCAATAATCTTTAATAGAACATTCAAGTTTCGCGCCTGACAGATAAGCTTTAAGGCTCTTATTAAATTCCTTTTCGTCCTTATTTTTGGCTGAGCCAACTTCTTTTAAAATTTCGTTAATCATATAACCCTCCGATACCGCAGATTAACACAATATTACATAATATTTCAAGAGTCTTTTTAATTAGCGTCAAATAATTCTGGCAGCAGCGTTAATATCGTGATATAATTTATTTGTTCAAAAAGGTGCCTGGCATCAAAAGGGAGAGAAAAATGTCAATACATATATCCGCGAAAAATGGAGAAATTGCCGAGGCTGTGCTGCTTCCGGGAGACCCGCTGCGCGCAAAGTTTGTCGCGGAAAATTTTTTAGAAAATGTAATTCAATATAACAGCGTAAGGAATATGTTCGGTTACACAGGGACATATAAAGGGAAAAAGGTTTCCGTTCAGGGAACAGGAATGGGAATTCCTTCTATATCAATATATGTAAATGAATTATTTAAGGACTACGGAGTAAAACGCGCGATCCGTATAGGAACGGCAGGTTCGCTGCATAAAGATGTAAAAATCCGCGATGTGGTTCTTGCAATGTCGGCATGCACAAACTCGGGAGCGAACAGCATCAGATTTAAAGGGATGAATTACGCTCCTACCGCCACTTTTTCGCTGTTAAAAAAAGCGTGGGATACGTCTGTATCAAGAGGATTGGCTCCAAAAGCAGGGCCGATTTTATCATCCGACATGTTTTATACCGAAGATCCGGATGAATGGAAACTTTGGGCGAGGTTCGGATGTTTCGCAGTCGAGATGGAATGCGCGGAGCTTTACACTCTTGCCGCGAAGTACGAGCGCGAAGCTTTGTGCATCCTTACAATTTCCGATTCGCTTGTTACAGGCGAGGAAACCTCCTCCGAAGAGCGGCAAACCACATTCACTAAAATGATGGAAATCGCTTTAGAAACCGCGATTAGCTGATTAAAAGATGATTCACTTAAATCAAGTTGGCTTTCAGATTGATATGCCAAAAAAGGCAGTTATCACAGGGAAGGGCGAGTGTTGTTTTGTTTTATCAGCTGATAATGAATTCAAATTTGAGCCGCCGCTCAGTCCTCCTTTTTTTGACAGCGCTTCGGGCGACACTGTCCGCACTGTTGATCTTACAGAAGTAAAAAAACCCGGCGCGTATTTTATTTTCGCTGACGGTCTGATGAAAAAATTTTTAGTAAGCGAGCGCCCTTACCGTGAACTTTCAAACGCTTTATTAAAAGGCATGTATTATCAGCGCTGCGGCTGCGCTCTGGAAGAAAAACACGCAGGAAAGTTTCACCATAACATCTGCCATACAGGAAAAGCAGCGCTGGAATATGACGACAGCGTAAAAATTGATGTAACAGGCGGATGGCATGACGCGGGCGATTACGGAAGGTACACAGGTCCCGGAGCTGTCGCGGTTTCGCATATTTTATACGCTTATGAATTTTTCCCGGAAGCGTTTACAGATAACATTAATATTCCAGAAAGCGGAAACGGCGTTCCCGATGTTTTAAATGAATGCCGCTATGAGCTTGAATGGATAATGAAAATGCAGCGAGAAGACGGAGGCGTATATCATAAAACCGCCACGCGGTTCTTCGCGCCTTTTATAATGCCCGAAGACGATAAAGAAAGCCTTCTTTTGTTTCGCGTAACGCATACGGCAACAGCGGCTTTCGCGGCTTCTCTCGCGCAGGCGTCCCGCGTATATAAAAATTTTGACAAAGCATTTTCCGAAAAAATGCTGTCGGCTTCCGTTCGCGCGTGGAACTGGCTGGAGCAGATTCCGGATTTCCAGCCGTTTGTAAACCCGCCGAATGTCAGCTCGGGCGCGTATGGCGACGACAACTGCGATGATGAAATATTCTGGGCAGCGTGCGAGCTGTACGCAGCATTTAAAGAAGAACGTTATATGAAACAAATGATTTCGCTGGCTGAAAAAATTGATATTTCAAAACTTGGCTGGCGTGATGTCGGCGGATTCGGTTCGCTCTGCTGTCTTTTTATTTTAAAAGAGCCGGAAACGGATTTTGTAAAAAACCTGCGCAAAAGATTTTTATCGGCGGCGGACAAAATTTATGAAAAATATCAGCAAAGCGGCTACGGCACTGCGTTAAACGAAAATGAATATGTATGGGGTTCAATTCTTCCTATTATGAATAACGCCGTCATTTTAATCTGCGCGAAAATTTTAACAGGCGATGATAAATATAAAACCGCGGCTCAGGCGCAGCTTGATTATATGCTTGGAATGAACGCGACAAATTACAGTTTTGTTACAGGCTTCGGCGTGAACGCTTTCCGTTATCCGCACCACAGGCCTTCCTATGCAGATAACGTTGACGATCCTGTACCAGGCTTAGTCTCGGGCGGTCCAAATAAAAAATTCCCCGACATGGTTTGTAAAAAATTAATACCGCCTGATGTTCCGCCCGCGAAATATTACATCGACAACACATGGACAGCCTCCGCGAATGAGAACGCCGTTTACTGGAACTCTCCCGCGATTTTTGTCACAGCGTATTTTGACTGGGTGAGCGGGTAGAAACAAATAATATCTATAGTATTTATATGGTTAATTAACCGCTGCCATTTCCTTGCACACCAACTCATCAAGTATTTGTGCGGGGGTTTTTTGATTTTTAGCTGCCTTTGCTAATAGATAATTAATAGATAAATTTGTAAAACCTAAATTTCGCATTTCTCTTTGGGTAATAAAACCAGTACCATTTAATCCCAGTTTAGGTATATTCTTAGTAAGTTCATCATCAAGAGCTTCGTATTCATCATCTGTCAAATCGTTATATTCTGTCATTTCTATCTCCTGTTATCTCAACTGGTTAATAATTCCGTCGCGGCAACTCATAGCATGAAATACCTTGATTTTATCATCATTTACCGGGTTATAGAATACTTCAATCGGATTACCTGCGCGGTTAAAACCAATAAACGCAACAATAATCCATGTTTTGGCACTATTTCTCAATATCAGTAAAGCCGTAAAATAAGTAAAATAATAATGCAGGAAGTATGTTATTATGCCGCCAGTTGGCTTTTACCAGATGATTGTAAAAATATTACATGAAAATGTATAATAATATGAAAATTGTTTGGATATATAGAATCGAAAGATAACATTATCTGAACAGCTTATTAGACAGCAAGGAGAAGAAAATGAAATGTATACATTGCGAAGCTGAATGGAAAACAAAAGACAGCGAAACAACAACAATCGTTAAATGCCCGTTTTGCGGAGAGAATCCGCAGGGGAAAAAAACAGCGCCGAAATTTTATGATAACACAAAAGACGCGTTAGCTGCCATATATAAACAATTCGGCGCAGATATCCTTTTAGGGAAATTAAAAGCTTATCTGCCGGATTTCGCGCCGTCCCTTGGCGATAATGATAAAAATCTGGTTTATACTTTTCAAACCTGCGGAGCTTCAAAAGCCTTAAAAGAAAGCATAACGGGTTCTCAAGAAGATAAAGAAAGAGCCGTAAAAGCGGCGGTCAGATGTCTTACAGACGCATATCTAACTCAGGAAATTGCGCATAACATTGTTTATGAGTTTACAGACATATTGGGCTGGAAAATAAATAAATCAAAAAAAACGCAGGAATCCGAATATAAAAATTCTGCGGCAAAACAACAAGCGGTTAAAAAACCAGCGGCGAAAAGTCCTGCAGCAATGCAGCCGGCGGTGAAAAAAACCGAGAGCAAAAAACCTACCGAAGTAATCAGAACGCTTGAAAGAACCGCTGTAGTAAAACAACCAGAGGCAAGCAGCGTTTTTCAAACTAAATCCGGTAATGAAAATCTTAGCGGATTATATGACAAAGCGTATTCTTATTATGAAGAAGAGCGTTATAGTGACGCCGCGCCGTTGTTTTTAAAATGCGCCGAGCAAGGTCATGTAGACGCGATGTACTGGATTGCTCATTGNTATTTTATGGGGAATGGCGTAACAAAAGANTATAAAAAGTCTCTCGAATGGTACCGCAAAGCGGNAGATAAAGGAGAAGAAACATCGCTATCCTGTATTGGTAGATTCTACAGGTATGGATTAGGCGGCGTACAGCAGGATTACGCAATAGCCGCGCAGTGGTTTCGCAGGGCCGCGGAAAAAGGAAATAAAATAGCGCAGGAGAGTCTGGACGAACTAAAAAAAGAAGGAAAAATTTAAAGCGTAAATTTAAAGGAGCGTTTATGGAAACACC
>JGI24695J34938_10003329_pt1 | contig 11314 bp, 9 predicted proteins | sample TergutCo191P3_FD_34938 | JGI IMG/M metagenome (IMG submission 34938) | reverse complement strand
GAGGCGCGGATATACGGCTCCTGCGCGCCTTCAATGCGGCCTTCATCGGGGTAATCCATTGGATTGTCAATAAAAGTTTCATCGCCTCCGCGAATGCGCACCTTGTACCTGACAGATGGAGCTGTAAAAATTACGGATTGATCAAATTCGCGTTCAAGCCTTTCCTGAATGACTTCCAGGTGCAAAAGACCCAAAAAGCCGCAGCGGAAACCAAAGCCAAGTGCGGCAGAAGAATCTTTTTCATAAACAAGCGATGCATCGTTAAGTTTAAGTTTTTCCATGCTGGTCCGCAGCTCTTCATAATCATTGGAATCTACGGGATATATTGATGAAAACACAACCGGTTTCACCTCACGGAAACCGGGTAGCGGAGAAGAACACCGGTTATCTGCGCCTGTCACTGTGTCGCCTACCCGCACATCGCTTACAGTTTTTATTCCGGCTATGATATAGCCGACATCACCCGCAGACAGTTCTCCGGTTTCAACTAACGCAAGTTTAAAAACACCGGCAGTCTCTACCTCGTACACAGAATCGCTTGACATAAAGGCAATCTTCATGCCTTTTTTGATTTTTCCGTCAAAGAGCCGCAGATGCACCACAACGCCGCGATAGGGATCGTAGTGGCAGTCAAAAATAAGCGCGCGTAACGCACAAGAGGGATCGCCTGAAGGAGATGGAATGGAACTTACAATCGCCTCGAAAAGCTCATCAATCCCTGTACCCTGACGGGCGGAAACCAACAGCGCGTTATCCGCGTCCAGTCCTAAATCTTTTTCAATCTGTTTTTTCACCCGAGGAACATCGGCGGCCTGCATATCTATCTTGTTGATAACAGGCACAATTTCAAGATTATGTTCCAGGGCAAGGTACATATTCGACAGAGTCTGCGCCTGTACCCCCTGAGTCGCGTCCACTAAAAGGAGCGCACCCTCACAAGAATTTATCGCCCGGCTCACTTCATAACTAAAATCAACATGACCGGGGGTATCAACCAGATTGAGCGTATACTCATTCCCATCCAAGGCTGTGTAGGGAATTGTTACCGCCTGGCTTTTTATCGTTATACCCCGTTCCCGCTCAATATCCATATTATCGAGAATCTGATCTTTAAAATTACGGTCATCGACAAGCTTAGCCTTTTGTATTAGCCTGTCCGCTAAAGTAGATTTGCCGTGATCAATATGAGCGATAATGCAAAAATTTCGGATAAATTGAGTCTGAGCCATTGCTCACACTATAACGGTTATAAGGTAATGTCTCAAGGGTAAAAGGCGAAGCGTCCATCACACGCAGTCTTGTTAAGGGAAAAAATATTAAAGATGCCGCGCCTGATCTGCTTATTTTTCCAGGTATTCAGCCAGTTCATTTAATTCAAGATGAACAGTTTTAATCTTCTTTTCACTATGCAGTTCTATTGGAAACCATTCTTTGGCTATTTCCCTTAAAAAATCGGCTTTATGTTCAATAGAGTGACCCTGCTTTAAAACTTTATAGAGTTCATCCTGATCAACCGCGCTTTTGCCTTCTTTTGTTTTTTTGGTTTGTTCAGAACTCATGGCCGCCAATCCGCATCTGTACGCAAAAACTATGGCTTCTTCAAGATCATTAAAATCAGTGCCGGCAATATTAATGCTAAATTCCAGTTTTGTAGCAATGTTATGCTGAATACTTTTATCGCTATATTTGCCGATTACTTTGTTATCAACTTTATTTAACATGCTGACTTTTTGACCCATACTTACTCCTTTATAATTTTCCCGGAGCCGTAATCCCTTAAAACAGATCAAAGAATTCCAACTCTTTTGAAAATTCAATTATATAATTCCCTGTATTATACACTATCTTTTAATATTTTGCCAAGCCCATTTGCGGATGGCAAGAGGCAGTTGCAAGCGCCCTTGTTTAAAAGTTTTGTTTCGTTTATCATTAAGCGGGTATCAAAAATCAGATACTACCATAAAATGATTTAAGGAGCGATTTATGAGACAGTTTTTCACATCAGAATCGGTTGGCGAAGGCCACCCGGATAAACTTTGCGATCAGATTTCTGACGCAATTCTTGACGCCTGTTTAAAGGATGATCCGGAAAGCCGGGTTGGATGCGAAACCTTTGTGTCAACTTCTTTAGTACTCATCGGCGGGGAAATCACCACTAATACTTATATTGACTTCAATAATCTGGTGCGCGAGATCGCGAAAGACATTGGTTATACCGATCCCGCGTTCGGTCTTGATTATAACTCAATGGCTGTCCTTAACATGATCCACAGCCAGTCTCCTGACATATCGCAGGGAGTTTCAGGCACAGGTCTTAAAAAATTTAAAGGGCAGCAGGGAGCGGGAGATCAGGGCATGATGTTCGGGTACGCGTGCAATGAAACAAAAGAGCTTATGCCCATGCCGATAATGCTTGCCCATAAAATTCTTTTAAACGCTTCCAAACTGCGCAAAAACGGTGCAATCAAATGGCTGCGCCCCGATTCAAAAAGCCAGGTAACAATCGAATATGACGGTCAGAAACCCATTCGAATCGATACTGTGGTAGTTTCCCATCAGCACGCTCCTGATGTTACCTATAAAGAGATTGAAGCGGCAGTAATCGAAAAGATAATCAAACCGGTGCTTGAACCGACTGGCTTATTGGATAAAAAGACAAATTACTATGTTAATCCCACTGGCCGGTTTGTGATTGGCGGGCCGTTTGGCGATTCAGGGCTTACAGGACGAAAGATCATCGTAGACACTTACGGCGGCATGGGGCGGCACGGCGGCGGCGCTTTCTCCGGCAAAGATCCAACCAAGGTAGACCGTTCTGCGGCATACGCAGCACGTCATGTCGCTAAAAATATTGTAGCCGCCAAGCTGGCGGAAAAATGCGAGATTCAGCTTGCCTACGCGATTGGCGTGCCGTTCCCGGTATCGGTTATGGTAGATACCTTCGGAACCGGTAAAATCGGCGAAGACCGCATTGAAAAAGCGATATTAAAGGTTTTCGATTTAAGCCCTTCCGGAATAATCAAAGCGCTGGATCTCCGCCGTCCTATTTACCTTAAAACAGCCGCTTACGGTCACTTCGGCCGCTCGGAATTCCCATGGGAAAAAACGGATAAAGTTGAAGAACTGAAGAAAGCGGTTGAATGAGGCTTTGCCAAAACCAAAATAATTGAGGCTGTTCCAAAAACTGAAGTTTTGGAACAACCTCAATTAAAAATTCCTATAAATATATCGGGGGGGGACGTGTGGCATCAGATGAACATGGTAATTTGCTGATTGATACCGGCAAGGTGAGGTTTTTTTGCGAGGTTCTCTTTAAGGCTTATGGGTTTTCTGCTGATGAAAGCAAAATAATAAGCGATGCGCTGATACGGGCGGATCTTTACGGAATTGAATCGCATGGCGTACACCGGCTTGTCCGTTATCATGATGAAATAACATCCGGCCAGGTTGATGTAAACGCTAAACCAGAAATTGTCCATGAAACAGGAATCTCCGCCTGTATAGAAGCCAATAAGGCGATGGGTCAGCTTACGGGCGCTTTCGCCATGAAGCTCGCAATTGAAAAAGCGCAAAAAACGGGCTGCGGAATGGTAACTGTCCGCAACTCCAACCACTACGGGATAGCCGGTTATTATACAGAAATGGCAGCCGCAGAAGATTTAACCGGCGTCTGCATGACAAACACAGAGGCCATCTGCGTGCCCACATTCGGCGCCCAGGCAATGACGGGAACCAACGCAATGGCGCTTGCCATGCCCGCGGATCCTTTTACTTTTTCGTATGACGCGTCCACAACCGTTGTTCCGCGCGGCACGATTGAGGTATTCAGAAAGAACGGGCAGCCGCTGCCCGATCAATGGGCGTTAGACGCAAACGGCAATCCATGCAATGACGCGGCGGTTGTTATTGATAATATCATAAGAAAAGCCGGCGGCGGCATCGCTCCTTTGGGAGGACTGGGAACTTTAAGCGGCGGACATAAAGGTTATGGACTCAGCATTATTGTGGATCTTTTTACAGCCATTTTATCAGGCGGGCTTACATCAAATTATGTGAACAGAAAAAGCGATCTCACAGGCATCTGTCATTTTTTTATGGCTATTGATTACGGTATCTTCGGCGATAAAAAATCCATAAAGGCGAATATGTCCAAATTTTTACAGGAACTGCGCGACAGCAAAAAAGCCGAAGGGCATGAGCGCATCTACACCCACGGCGAAAGAGCCGCGCAGATGATGTCCAAAAGAATAAACGGACAGATCCCCGTAAATGAAAAAACATTCAAAGAGATGAAAAATATCGCGGGAAAACTCGGCGTGGAATTTAATCTGTTAAATTAATGATCTGGATTGCAGAATTCCCCTAATTCCCCGCAAGGGGCCTTGCGGTTACTTCTCTGGAGAATTCTCCCGTGTTGTATTCATCATACGAGACTACCCTGAAATAATAGAGCGTTCCGTTTTTAAGACCGTCTATTAATATGCTGTTTGTTTTTCCCGCGTTAACGGGAGAAGAGCCCAATGAAGCACCCGCTCCGAAAAGCTCTCCGCGGACATTGCTGTAGTAGATAAGGTAACCTGTGGTATTTATGTCAGGGCTGCTTCTCCAGCTTAACCGCACTCCGCCGTCAACAGCTACCGCTGTTAAATTTACGGGAGGCAGCGGCGGGTTTCCCGGCATGTAAACAATGCGTATTTCATCAAGATAGGGGCTTGTCTCCCCGTCCGCGGAAGGATAAAAATCGGCGGCTATTTGCACATAACGCCCGTAAACGCCCGTAATATCAGAACCCGGGATAAAACTTGTCCATGTGCGCTCATTCATTCGGAACGGATTTTCGCCTGAGCGGATAAAAAACTGTATTTCAGAATCATCTGAAAAACGGAGTCTGCCGCTGTCGTGGAATTCATTATAAAGACCTGTTCTGCCGCCTGTTACATTAATCCTTATAAGGCGGCTGTTATTTTCACCCAGATCAATCGCAGCAGTTTCCATTCTGCCGCCTGATGAAGAGTACTTCTGAATTGTCGCGCGTTCAATAAAGGCACTGTGGATTTTAAATTCATCCATCAGTCCGATATACTTTCCGCCCAATATAAACGCTCCGCCGTTACCTGCAATCGGCTGATAAACATTGCCGCCTTCACGTCCTGAAGGAGTCGCATAGGCGATTACTTCGCTATAACCGTCTGCAAGATATTCAATTAACCCTGTCATCGCGTCAAAACGAACCAAGTGATGGCTCCATGTTTTCGGAACAACAGGAGAGCCTCCTGAGAATTCAATGTTTATATGAGACAGTCCGTCCGCGGACGCGAAAAAATTATGGAATGTCCAGTTAAGCCTGTTTTTGGAAGCGGAACATATTATGCGCTGAGTAACATAATTTCCGTTAACCTGCCTTATCGCTGTCCAGGAAATTATCTGTTCGCCGTTTTCAAACAACTGCGGGTACATCCAGAATTCCAGAGTAAAATCTCCAATGCGGCTGCCTGGAGCGAAAACGGCATTGCCGCGCTGCGGTTCAATTATTATGGGACTGTTTCCGTCAAACAAGGCGGCTCCTGATCCGCAGCGCGCAAACCTGCGATCCGCGGCATTTATTTCCTGATGTGCGGAAACCCTGTAACGGTCAATGCTGTCCCTGAAAAGAAAAGCGGTTTTTTCGTCAAATGAAACAGATAAATCCAAAGAACTTTCTGTAAGCGAAATAAAATTGCCTGTTACTCCGGAAGCAGCGGAGTATCCTGAATCTGACGCTGATGAGGAAAGTTTTAATACAGGATTTGATCTGACAGAAGCGGCTTCTATTATGCCATTTTTATATTCGGCGAATTTCCACGATGCTTCGCCTCCAATAAGGAGCGTATTCTCACCTACCCCGGAAACACTACCGCAAACAAACGGAAAAATGTATATTATGTGTATGAAAATCATTAAATTTTTCATGGTTTTCCATTTCTTTATCGGCAAAAATTGAGATGAAAGATCAAATAATTTCAGAAAACATTGAAAATTTAAAAGCCGCCGCCCTGGACGCTCCAAAAGAGCCCGGTGTCTATATAATGAAAAACGATGATGGTCAGATAATCTATGTAGGAAAGGCGAAATCCCTAAAAAACCGGTTAAAGTCCTACTTTTCAGGCGAAAAAGACATAAAAACCGCTACCCTGCTGCGCCATATCCGTTCCTTTGAAACTATTATTGTAGCCAGCGAATACGAAGCATTGCTTCTGGAGAATACCCTTATAAAACAGCATTCGCCAAAATATAATATCAGCCTGAAAGACGGCAAAACATATCCTGTTATTCGCGTAACGCATGAAGACTTCCCTAGGATTTTCCGCACCCGCCGCGTAATACATGACGGCAGCCTCTACTACGGACCGTTTCCGAATGTGCAGGGCGTTGATACAATGCTGGAACTTATCGATAAACTTTTTCCGCTGCGCAAGTGCAAAACGGTTAAAAAGAGGGGGCCGTGCATGTATTACCACATTGGCCGCTGCATGGCCCCATGCTGCGCGAAGATAAGCGCAAGCGAATACAGTCTTCATGTGCAGCGCGTGCAGAAACTTCTGTCAGGTGAAACTGATGCGCTGATTATCGACCTTACCGTCCAAATGCACGAAGAAGCAAAAAAGCTGCAGTTTGAACAGGCTGCCCGCATCAGAAACGCCATTAAGCAGATTGAAAATATTTCCTGCGAAGAGAACGCTGTAGAAGATCTAAATCCTGAAGACAGGGACTATATTGCCTGGGCGGCGGACGGAGTTCTGTCTACCTTTACTGTTTTTTCCATGCGCGGCGGCAGGATGACAGGCCGGAATTTATTCCGCACCCGTTCCGCCGCCTGCGAATGGGAATCTTTGGAAATTTTTATCACTTCTTATTATGATTTTTCAAGGCTCCCTCCTGTAAAAATTTATTTACAGACAGCCGGCAACTCATCTCCTGACATCAGTCCAAACTCCCTTAATTACTGGTTCAAAGAGAAGTTTGGTTACGAACCGGAATTGTTAACGCCAGCGGAAAAACATCATGAGGCGATTTTGACGATGGCGAAACATAACGCGCTTGAGGATTTACGGAAACGGCTGAAGGAAAGAGGAGCGGGACCCGCTCTTGATGAACTTGCCGGGGTTTTAAATCTGGAAACAAGGCCTGAACGGATCGAAGGATTTGATATCGCGCAGCTTGACGGCAAACATCCTGTCGCTTCATTAATTTCATTTAAAAACGGAATTCCGGATCGAAAAAATTACAGGCACTTTAAACTGCGCACAGTGGTCGGCATAGTGGACGATTTCGCCTCCATGCGCGAAGTTGTAAAGCGCCGTTACTCCCGCTTAATCCGCGAAGGATCTGAACTGCCCGACTTAATACTTATAGACGGAGGCATTGGACAGGTAAACGCCGCAAAGGGAGTGTTAGACGAATTAAAAATTGACTGCGGAGTTGTAGGGCTTGCCAAACGCGAAGAGGAACTATGGCTCCCCGGCGCAAGGAAGCCGATAGTCCTTTCACGTCAGTCCGAAGCGTTAAAGGTACTGCAGCATGTCCGCGATGAATGCCACCGTTTCGCCACTGGTTTAAATCAGAGGCTGCGCTCAAAAGATCTGTTCTTCCCTGTTCTGGAATCGGTAGAAGGCATTGGTCCAAAACGCGCAGCCGTTATAATGAAAAAATATGAGTCAATCGCAAACATTGCCGCAGCAGATGTGAATGAAATATCCGAAAGCTGCAAATTAAGCGAAGCCGCCGCCCGCGCAGTCCGCGCTGTTGCAAAAATCTCACTTGAAAACCAGGCGCAGGAAATCAATATACTCCGTCGCAAACATTAAACTTGACCCATAAAAAAAGTTACTTCTAAAGCGTGTGCGTAAAACTCTACCGGCTCCTAATGGCCGTGGCCTTGTATAACGCACGCTTTGGCGTGACCGTCTATGTGATCCACGCCAATGTCGCCGGCAGAGTTTCACACACACGCTTTAGAAGTAATTAATTACTGGAATATTTATATATGCAGGATATTAATAATAAATTTCTCTTTCGTTAGTGATACTTTCTATAAATTTAATCAATAATGAATAAAGCGGGCTGCGCAAATCCCTTTCAGGGGCATTCGGCGTGGATCACGTACAAAGCCACGCCAAAGCGTGCGTTGTAGACGGCCACGGCCGTTTATGACCCTGACAGGGAATTGCGCAGCCTGTATTTATTAATTATTAAATCTCTCAACATGAATGTATAAATAAACACTATTGACAAGTTCGAAAAATACAAATAAAAACAAAATGGAGGATTACATGAAAAATTCATTTAAAGGTCTGCTTATCGCAGGAACGTTATTATTGGTATTTAATTATACTGCTACAGCCAGCGGTTTGGCTAACCGAACTAATACCCTCAGAATAGGCGCTACACCGGTACCGCACGCTCAATTACTGAATTTGATTAGCGAAGACATGGCATCTCATGGCATCACATTACGGGTGGTGGAGTTTACAGATTATGTTCAGCCTAATATGGCGGTAATTTCGGGAGATTTAGACGCGAATTTTTTCCAGCATATTCCATATCTTGAATCAAACGCGGAGTGGTCATCCAAACTTACTTCGGCATTCGGAGTCCATGTAGAGCCTTTCGGTCTGTACTCGCAGAAGTATTCCAGTGTTTCAAGCCTTCCAAACGGCGCTTCCATTGCCATCCCCAATGATCCATCCAACTGCGGAAGGGCGCTTTTACTGCTCCAGTCAAATGGGCTTATAACTCTCAGAGACGGAGCTGGACTTAATGCGTCTCCCAGGGACATTATAAACAATCCTAAAAATTTCCGCTTCCAGGAACTGGAAGCCGCTCAGCTTCCCCGCTCCCTTCAGGATGTGGATGCCGCGACAATAAACGGCAATTATGCCCTTGAAGCCGGATTTAATCCAATCAGGGATTCGCTCATAATAGAAGGCGCGGATTCTCCGTATGTTAACATCGTTGTTGTGCAGAAAGGAAATGAAAACAGCGAAAAAATTCAGGCGCTAAGAAATGCCCTGCTCAGCCAGAAAGTTAAAGATTATATTAACAGAAATTATGGGGGCGGTGTTGCTCCGGTATTTTGAAAATAACTAAAACGCAGACAGGCTGCGCAAAGCTATACCAGCTCCGGAAAGGAAAACCGCTTACGCGGTTAATTTTAAGAGTGGCCATCTACAACGCATGCTTTGGCATGGCATTATAGGTGATCCACGCAGATGTCGCCGGCATAGCTTTGCGCAGCCTGCCCGCGGTTTAGCTGTTTTCAGTATTTTTTGTTTTGGATATATAATTATTAGACTTGTTCAAAAATTCGGTTAACTACCGGACAACTCTATTTTATTTTTCATTCCCTTAATAATCAGAGATACCGTAACGCATCACATCATCATCAGTGGTTACTAACTTTATTCTTTCGCATATTGCAGAGGCAATAAGTATTCTGTCAAATGGATCACGATGAAAAACAGGCAAAGTTTCCAATTGCTTAATATGCTCTTCCTTGATGTAAAGAAGCTTAAAGCCATTTTCTTCCACAACAGAAAAGAAATTTGATACTCCGCCTTCAAAAGTTAATTTACCAAGATTAATTTTTATAGCTAATTCCCATGCGGAAGCAATACTGACATATTTTTCATTTTTTGGATTCATTATGATTCCCAATACTTTATCCGGGAGTTTTTTTACATTACCAAAAAACCATAAAACTATATGTGTATCCAAAAGAAATTTCATTACATATACTCTTTAAAATCATCAAGTGGAGCGTTAAAATCATCTGCCATCCATATTTTCCCCTGCATACATCCTGGCTTTGGAGATTTTTTTTCAGGTTCAGATGAAATGCTGAATGGAATACCGCGATGCCTGATCGCCTGCCGTAAAAAAATATTAATCGCGGTAGACATATCCAATCCTAAAGATGAAAAAACATCTTGCGCCTGTGTTTTTATATCACTGGCTACCCTAATATTAATATTTGTTACCGACATATATACCTTCCTGTGGAATATATTATTACATTGTGCGCATATTGTAAATATTTTGAATGCAACAAAAACAAAACTGTCAGTTTGTATAATATTAAACTGAAAGCGACTTGTAATAAACACTATGAAATGATAAAATACTTGTAATACAACAAATCATTCTAATGGCTCAAATTTAGCGGGGGATTTATGATTTTTCAAAGTAATGTAATGAAATGCATTTGTTTTTTGGCTGTTTTATTTACCGATGTTTTACTGTCTCTTAACGCCCAGGATTTAATTATTTTAAAAGACGGAAATACAATTGAAGCAAAAGTTACAGAAATATCTCAAACAGAAATAAGGTATAAACGTTTTAACCACCTGGACGGGTCTGTCATTGTTGTTCCGGCGGCGAATGTGCTTTCGATTAGGTATGAAAACGGAACTACAGAAATTATTAACTCAGGCGCACAGCCTTTAGCTTTAAATTTTCCCGCGCAGTCAGCCGCGCAGGCTTTGCCGGAACGTAATCCCAATCTAAACTCACTTGGCGTTTCAATGGGGTATCCGGGCATATCCAATTTCGGCTTATCGGTTATATGGAACGGTTTCACCCGGTCCATATACATTCTTTGATTTTAATCTGGGCCTGGGGTTTATGGATTTTTCCTTTAACGGAAATGTTAACTTTAACGGATTTGTTCCGTTTAGCAAAGGCGGCTGGTACGGCGGTCTGGGCATTAGCGGCGGAGTATATGGGCCATCCGAATCCATGAATGGATTTTTCAGCGTTAACGCTGTTACCGGTTTAATTCTATTTGACTGGCTAAACATATCCGCATCCCTTCAAATGGAACTGGTTCCGAAATTTAATATAACAGTAAAACCCATGATAGGTTATGTCTACCGTTTTGCTCCTACTGGAACAGTTGAGAAGCCGCCTATAAAACCGCAGAGTTACATAAGCAGAGAAGGAGAAACCTTAATTGAAAACACTGAAGCCATTCGTAACAGCAGCCTGATCAGTATTACAATCCCCGAAGGTGTAACGAGTATCGGTTATAATGCGTTCTCTGGTTGCAACAGCCTGACCAGCATCACAATACCATCAAGTGTTATGAGTATCGGTGATTATGCGTTCTATGGTTGCAGTAACTTAACCAGCATCATAATACCATCAAGTGTGACAAGTATCGGTAATTATGCGTTCGCTAGTTGCAGCAGCTTGACCAGTATCACAATACCATCAAGTGTGACGAGTATCGGTGAAGGTGCGTTCGTTAGTTGCAGCAGCTTGACCAGTATCACAATAC
>JGI24695J34938_10003328_pt1 | contig 11315 bp, 10 predicted proteins | sample TergutCo191P3_FD_34938 | JGI IMG/M metagenome (IMG submission 34938) | reverse complement strand
TCCCGTTCAGGAGCAAGTTCAACGGCGGTTTTTTGCGAAAAATATCTTCTGATAAAATCGCGGAGTTCAAAACGGCGGGTGATTAACTCCGAGCTTGTGGTAGTATCGCTTAAATCATAACCGATTATCATATCGACCGTGACGGAAACATTAGACGGAAAATCAGCGGTTCTAACTGTTATTGAACCTAAGTTATCATAATAACTGTACTCAGGTCTTTTGCCAATGTACGGCGAGGATGGATCGGAAGTTACAGTCTGAGACGAGCCTCTGGACATTACAATATTTGATGTAATCAGCGAGACAGTAATAATAAAAATAGTAGCGCCAAGGCCGATAGCCACAAATTTTAGAATCGTCGGCAGTATATTGCCGGCTTTCCCGCCCTTTTTCTTGGCGCTGCCCCCGCTGGGCTCTGTAGCTTCACCGCCCTCAATGTCATCAAGTTCTACATCTGACATTTTAAAACCTCCCTAACAATATATAATAACAGAAAAATTAAGCTTTTTTCATAACCTTTTTAATTTTTAAAAGCTCAAAATAATAAATTTACATTTATTCCTGTAGATCATCGGCGAATTTTATATGTTTTTGAAGGGTAATTTACCGTACATAAAGCAATTTAAAAATTCAATATCCGTCATGTATATATCCGCTTAATTTTATTACATTGATGTAAAAATTTCATCATAATATTGTAACAATTCACGGAATGAAAACGCTCTTGTGAACACCGGCAAAAATTTTATTACGCTTTTGCTTTACTCTGCTCTATTTTTTCAAGCTCGCGGAAAGCTACCTTGCCTACATTGGTCAGCGGCATTTTATCAATAAACTCAATAATTCTTGGACGCGAATACGGCATAAGCTCTTTTTTACAAAAATCTGATATTTCCTGTTTTATCGCGTCTGTTCCTTCGATTCCCGCTTTTAACTGAACATAAGCCTTACAGTCCTCTCCCCTGTTTTCATGCGGAACGCCGATGACACATGATACGCGGACACAGTGGTGTTTATTGATAACATTCTCAATTTGAGAAGGATATATCGCTATGCCTGACGTTTTAATAATCCGCTTTACGCGCTGTTTAAAATAAAAAAAACCGTCAGCATCCATACAGCCTATATCGCCCGAATGAACCCATAACCGCCCGTCTTTATGTTTTTTAATAACCTCTGCGGTAACAACGGCATCATTAAAATATCCAAGCATAACGGTCGGACCGGATATACATATCTCGCCGTCTTCCAGACATTCACATTCTTCTTCTGTACCTGGTTTAACAACTTTAAGCCAGTTATCGGGACATGGAATGCCGAAAGAATTATCACGGTATTCTTTACGCGGCGATATTGCGCAGGCTGTCACTGTTTCCGTCAATCCATAGCCTTCGCGCAGTACGACGCGGCATCCGCCGTTTTTAAGAACATCATCAAATCGTCTTTTTATTTCGGGGCTTAAAGAATCGCCTCCGCCAAAAATCCCTTTAAAAGAATCCAGTTTAATTTTGTTAAAATTTTTATCCGCGCTCAGCGAATCATATAAAGACGGAACACCGGCGATAAACTGCGGTTTATATTTTTTTACTAATACAGCAAGACCTTTCGCCTTAAATTTAGGAATTAAAATACAAGCGCTTGAATTAATCAGCATTGCGTGTATGCCGACTGCAAGACCGAAGCCATGAAAAATCGGAAGTATAGAAAGCATTTTATCGCCGGGCGAGGTAGGACCTCCCGCGGCATTCATCTGCATAGCAAGCGCGTTACAATTTTTATTTGACAGCATGATTGCCTTTGGCTCTCCTGTGCTGCCGCCTGAAAATAAAATAAGAGCTAAATCGTCAGCCTTAAGCGGATCGGGATTATCAAGCTCCCGAGAAGCGGCGCCGGATTTTAATTCAAGATCTGTCCATTTTAAAATTTCCGGGGAATACGGAACCTTTTTTATTTTTCTTCCTATGGACAGAAAAAAGCCAATTTTTGTAAAAAAACCCATTTCGGTTTTTAAAGAACAAATAATCATTTTTTCGAACTTGACATCTTTTACGGCGGCAAAACGCGGATAAAAACCATCGAGCGTTACCGCTGCTTTTGCGGATACAAGTTTCGCGAAATTTTCAATTTCGGCAGGAACAGAAAGCGGATGAATTGGAGCCGGAATCGCTCCGAGTCTGTTTAAGGCGTAAAATGAAACAACAGCCTGAGGCATATTAGGAAGACAAACAATTACAGTATCGCCTTTTTTAATGCCGATTTTGGCGAACTGACAGCTCATGTGCTCAACCTGTTTTAATAAAAGCGATTTAGATGTCTTTCTGCCAAAGAAAATCAAACCATCCAGATTAGGATATTTTTCACAATCTTTTTTAAGCAGCGAAAAAATCGAACCCGGCGGATAATCAAGTGAGATGGGAGTTTCGCCAAAATGTTTTAGCCACGGCTGTTTTTCATACATAATCTGATACTTCCTTTAAAAATATTTTTAACAGCTAACCATGTTTATAAAAACCTATATAATAAAAATTTTTATTCTAATTCTGATTTTGCGAGTTTTAAATAATCAAGCTGCTCCTGCGTAAGTTGAAGCGGAGCTTCAAGTTTTTCCGGATTTTCAACAAGGTCTTTCACCATATCGATGGCGCGCGCGCAATAAATACCGTCGGTTATTCTGTTGTCATAAGTAAAGGTTATTTTTACTTTATCGCGCGTTTCAACAGTTCCATCGTCTTTTATAAAATTTACTTTACGGAATTTCCCTATAGCGCAAAAGAGACCGCAGTTGCCGAGATCAAACATATGATGGAAAGGCGCGTCAATGCCAATACTGCCAAGATTTGCGAAAAAAACAGTTGTCCAAAATGGCAAAGAATTAATTACCGATTTTGGAAGCCCGTTGTGATAATCAAGGAACCTGACGCCCCATGTAGCGAATCTGATTAAAAAACGAGGCAGACTAACCAGAAGAGAATTTGTTTTTTCAGCGCTTGTCCCCTCTCCTTTTTTTACTGAAGAAATCCGGTCATATATTTTTTTACAAAATTCTTCAATTGACAAAAGCGGAGAAAAAGACATAGTGACATTTATTTCTTCGCCTTCATCGTTTAGTTCGCGTTTTGCCGTAAAATTAAAAGAAATACGATTCCTCTGGTAATACCGATAACCCGATATAAACCTGTTTAATTTAGGTCTTAATGCGATGACCCTGATCGCCGCAAACAAAACGATATAAAAAAAAGTGATATTCCATTTAGCTTTCTTTTCCTGAACATATTGAAGTGTTTTGGTTACATCCAATTCCTGCTCAAAATAAACCGAAGCTCCGGTTCGTGTCGGCGCCAAATAAGGCATTAGCTGGGTAAAAAAATGCAAATTCTTTAAATAGGTTCCATCCGGGCGTTTTTTATTAAACATTTTTACCTCCTGATGATTAAGATCACCTAAAAAAACAGGTTATAGTAATAATGAAAAATTAAATAATTTCTGTCAATAGTATAAAAAGCGAAATATTATCTAAAAACCGCAAAGAATATTTCGATTAGAAAACCTAAAAGAGCATGAATATACACTGCATACCAGATTGATCTTGTTTTATATGTTACATAACCAAATAGAATACCGGCAGGTATAGCCGATAATGTTTCTGTCACCGGCTTTCCGAATCCGCCGATCGAAGTGTGAATTAAAGCGGAAATCATCGTTGTAATTAATACCGCGGTTATAGGACCGAATTTATCTTCGGAAGAAAAAAATAAAATTCCCCTAAAAAGATATTCCCATCCGGCATAATAAAGAAAATATGAAATAAAAAACAAAAATATTTCTGTATAATTTAATTCCGTAAGATTTACAAGCGGATAACAAGTCATCATATCTTTATTGTAAACGCATGATAAAGCAAGAAATGGTATAATCACTGTCGCGACGGCGCAAAAAATAATTCCAAACTTATGATTACCCGCTCCAAACCCGTAATTTTTTAATCTTTGTTTCATAATAAATTTTGTAAAAAGGACTCCAAGCAAAAAAAATAAAAAAAACGCGGTTATATGGTGGTAAATATATTTATAAAAATTAATTTTACTGGCGGAAGGAAAAGCGTTTTCAAAAAACGAATAAGAGCCGAAGTAACAATATACAAATAAAACAACCGTGGTAAAAATGATCGCGTAATTAGGTAAAATATTCGCGTCTTTAGTAAATTTAGCAATCCCGGATTTAAGTTTATTCATCAATTTCCGCCTCATTATTAAACCATTGTATTGTGCGTTTTATTCCTTCTTCCATGTTGATTTTCGGCGAATACCCGGTATTTTTAAGCTTTTGTATGCTGAAATTATAATCGGCGCAGTTTTGATAAACAGAAAACTTTGTAATCAGCGGAGCTGTTTTAATCCTAAAAAATTTATACCAGCATTCAATAATGTTAGCCGCGATTTTCGCGAAGGGAGCAGGCACATTTGTAAACTTCGGCTTAACATTAAACTGCTTCGCTACGGCGGCGCAGTAACCATAAAGAGTTTCATTGTATCCGTCCGATACATTATAATCGGTGTTATATGCATTAATATTTTTAGATAAAAGCAAAGACGCGTCAATAAAATTTCCAATATAAACAAAACAGCTTAAATATCCGCCGTTAGCGCATAATATCATTTTTTCATTCTTAATCCGCTTGTATATTTCATAAGATGACGTATAATCATATTCGCCATATACATTACAGGGACGAATAATAACATAATTTATTTTATTTGCGGGGCAGAAACTCTTAACAAGCTCTTCTGTCTTTAATTTTGTTAAAGGATACGGGTTTTTAAACGGGATTTTTTTTTCGTCTTCTGTCAGATTTTTATATCCATAAAAACCATAAACGCTCGCGGTGCTGAAAAAGCAAAAACATTCAGGCGGATTCATCTTAGCAAATTGTAAAAGCCGTTCAGTAGCGTGATAATTAATATCTTCAAATTCCGAATATTCACCCCAAACGGAGACTTTTCCCGCAAGATGATAAATATAATCCATTTTAGGAATATTTAAATAATTAAAATCGATAATATCGCCTTGTAATATTAATATTTTTCCTTGTATAACAAATTCATTATATTTTTTGTTTTTTGATGTATTTGAACGGTTAAGAGCGTACACTAACACCCCGGATTCGGCGAGCCGTACACAAAGATGAGAGCCGATAAAACCTCTCCCACCTGTTACAAGTGCTTTAACTGGATTATTCGTCATAAAATTAATATTTCCTTTATATAAGCTCCGGTGACAATAATTACCTTTTTGTCATTCATTCATATAGTATACAGATAAATTATCTGATATGATAGTCATAACGGAAAGACCGTAAGGAGTTTTTATGCAGAATAATATTATAAAAAAACGTTTTAACCGCTTATTTGAAAGTTCAGGCACTATTGAAAAATCCATGAAAAGAATCTACGAAATTATGACTGAGGATCTAAAAGAAACAGGCGCAGGTTCTAAATCGCCGCTTGATTCGCCTGCAAGTCAATGGCTGGATGATGACGGAAAAATCATCACGGTTTCGTTTCGCACATTAAACGAAAATGTAATAAATATGGCTGCTTTCCTTACAACAAAACTCTCGGGTCTTCAGGGAAATTACATCGGCCTGTCAATGGATAATTCTCATATTTGGCAGGTATGTTTCTGGGCGCTTTTAATGGCGGGGTTTAAACCTGTTTTAATCGACATAAACCATAAAGAAGAAATGGTAGATTATATAATAGAAAGCGCGGCGGTAAAGGCAATACTGGGAAGAAACTCAATAAATTTAAAAAATAACGTTAAGCTGATCTCACTCGATGAATTAAAACAGGCTATTCAAAATAAACAGTCTGTTGATTTCTCTCCGAATTGGGCGGATAATCTCGCGCTTTGTACATCAGGCACAACAGCGACGGCAAAAGTTCTGGTTTTTAACGGTAATGCGATTACATGGCAGCTTGAAGGTTTTTACAGAGTGTATTTAAGAGACGAGCGAATCGCCTCGGCTCCTACTCCGACAAAATCGCTTGCCTTTCTCCCGATGCATCATGTTCTTGGTTTTATAACTTTATGTATTGCTTATCCGTTTTTAAACACAACAGTCGTTTTTATGAAGGACAGATCCCCCGCGTCTATTCAGGCTGCATGTAAAACAATCGGCGTGACGCATATGGTATCAGTTCCGCTTTTAATAAATAATCTGAAAAACGGAGTGCTGCGTAAAATAAGAAACGAAGAACCTAAAAAAGAAAAACTTATCAATATGCTCTCTGGTCTCAGCCTTTTTATTCAAAAGATCTTCCCAAAAAACGGAGACGCATTCGCAAGAAAATTTATAACAAAACCTGTTATAAAAAAATTGTTCGGCGGCACCTTCGCGTGGATTTGCGTAGGCGGGACGCATGTTCCGACAGATTCGCTTAAATTTATGAACGGACTGGGTCATGTCGCGACAATCGGCTACGGTATGACAGAATGCGGCATTATCGCGTTTGAGCCGGGAACAGTTTTTAAACGGCGCATCGACGGATCAACAGGGCCTTTTATGCACGGCTTCACCGGAAAAATAATCGATACAAACGGAAAGGAAACGCACACAGGAGAGCTTTTAATAAGAGGACAATCAATGCACATCGGCAGAATGCAGAAAGGACAAATGATCTCTGCCGATGTCGATGGCGAAGGCTGGCTGCATACAGGAGACATCGCGCATTTTGAAAACGGCTCGCTTGTTATTGAAGGCCGCCTGAAAGAAGTTATCTTAAATGAATCAGGCGAAAATATTTATCCTGACGAGCTTGAAGATATGTTTGACACGCTCCCGATGGTAACTAAGTATTGTATACTCGGCCTTAATAATAAAGGTTTTGATGAAATAGCGCTGTTAATTGAAATTCAGGATGAAGCCCTGAACGACCGGGGACTTGAAGCTATCTCTGCCAAAGTAGGTGAAATTAATGCCCAGCTTCCGGTTATGAAGCGCGTAAAACGTTTATTTATAGCCAAGGAACCAATGCCGGTCGCGAACGGATTTAAAGTACGCAGGCAAAAATTAAAAGAGTTACTCGAAAACGGCGCCTTCCCCGCCAATGAACTAAAGATAAGTTCTGTTTCATTATCCTCTGTGCCGGCGCAAGCGGCGCTTATATCACAGCCGGCTGTGATAAATACCTCCAACGAACAATATATAAAAATACGCGAGCAGGTAATACAGTGTTTCGCGGAAGTTCTTGACACTACTCCAGATAAAATCGGCGGCGATATGCGTTTTATAGAAGACCTTGGAGGCGACAGCCTTGACAGTCTTGGACTTCTTGTAATGGCGGAAACAAAGTTCGGAGTTCTTGTCGAAGAATCCGATTATTACAGATGCGTGACAGCTAACGATGTAAGCCTTCTGATTTATGAAAAACTTACAGGCGCGTCCGCTTCCGGAAGAAAAGAAGCGCATAACGAGGTTATAACTCCCATAGCAAATTTTGAGGATACGCCCGAATACAAAGCTTTTACCGAGCGTTTTAAAACGTTAAAAGACACTCAAAATCCGTATTACATCGCTCATGACAGCGCGTTGCGCGACACATCAATTGTCGGCGGAAAAGAAGTGATTAATTTCGGCTCTTATAATTATCTGGGTCTTTCAGGCCATCCTCGCGTAACGCAGGCGGCGATAGACGCTGTGCAGAAACTCGGAACATCCGCAAGCGGCAGCCGCCTTTTAACAGGCGAAAAAACACTTCATAAAGAGCTTGAAAAAGAAATCGCGCAGTGGAAAAAAACAGAAGCCTCTTTAGTGCTTGTCGGAGGTCATTCAACAAATGTCACGTTTGTCGGCAACTTCTGCGGTGAAAAAGATTTAATCCTGTATGATATAATGTCACATAACTCAGTGAACCAGGGAGTCCAGCTAAGCCGCGCGACAAGCAGACTTTTTCCGCACAATGATTATAAATCGGCGCGCGCGATACTCTCTTCCATGCGGAATAAATTCGAAAAAGTCTTATTGATAATCGAAGGCGTTTACAGCATGGACGGTGACATAGCTCCGGTGCCGGAGTTTGTAAAGCTAAAAAAAGAATTCGGCCTGTTTTTAATGGTTGACGAAGCTCATTCCTCGGGAGTAATCGGAAAGAACGGCGGCGGCGTTGATGAATATTTTAATTTAAATCCTGATGACATTGATATAAAAATGGGAACGCTTTCCAAGGGCATAGGAGCCTGCGGCGGCTATCTCGCAGGAAAAAAATCGATCATTGAATACTTAAGATATTCGCTGCCGGGATTTATATTTTCTGTCGGACTCAGCCCGGCCCTCGCGGCGGCATCCCTTGAATCGATCCGGATAATAAGAAGCGATAACTCGCAAGTCAGCAAACTTCAGGATAACATCCGTTACTTTATTTCCAAAGCAAAGGAAAAAGGCTTTAATATCTGTATGGCCGAAGAAAGCGCCATTGCGCCGGTTCTTGTCGGCAGCGACGCTGACGCGTTCTCGCTTTCTCAGTCAATGTTCGAGAAAGGCATTTTTGTTCCGCCGGCAGTATACCCCGCAGTCCCTGCAAACAAAGCGCGGCTCAGGTTCTGTCTTACAAGCTGCCACAACAGGAATCAAATAGACCTTGCTTTAAAAACGCTTAATGATTTGGCAAACGCGATGAAAATTAATTTAACCGGCAAATAGTTCAGGTTATCTGATTTAAAACCGTGTTTCACAATCCAAAGCCGCTTCATTAAATTTTTGAAGAGGTCATAAACCGCCTATACTCAAGGAATTTTCCTGTAATACCGATATAGATTAGAGGTGTTTTATGTCATCAAAAAAACTGGATAAAAAAATACAAGAATTAAAAATTACAAAAGCATATGCCGAATTCAAAATAATGGCAGGCGATCTTGGACCTGAATATGATAATTGGATATATAATATTGAAAAAACCATTGAGACTTTAAAAACAAAAAAGTAACCGGTATAAAAAATTCTCTGGACAAACACCGCGCATTATGCGTATAATTAAATTATGAAGTTTCAAGAAATTGAAAGGATAATAAAAAATGATGGCTGGACGTTAAATTCTATAAACGGCTCACATTATCATTATGTCCATGTTTCCAAACCGGGAAAAGTTACGATCCCATTTAAAAGGAATGACCTGCACCCGAAAACAATTAAATCAATTCTGAAACAAGCTGGAATAAAGTAGGAGGATTTTATGAGATTAACTTATCCCGCTATTTTTTATCCTTGGGAAGACAGAGATCGCCAAGGTTTTACTGTTGAAGTTCCCGATCTGCCGGGTTGCGTAAGTGAAGGTGATACACTCGCAGAAGCAATCCTTATGGGAACAGATGCGGCATCGGGCTGGATTCTTGACGAGCTTGAAGATGGAAAGCCCGCACCTGCAGCAAGTCCAATAAAAAAAATAAAACCTGACGCCGGCGGCTTTGTCAGTATGCTTGTATTAGACATGGACACATACGCAGAAAAGTACGGTAATAAAGCGGTTCGTAAAAATCTGACTATTCCGGCATGGCTTAACACATACGCCGAGTCTAAACATATTAACTTTTCTAAGGTGTTACAGGATACGTTAACAAGCATTTATCAACAGGATATAGCAGGTTAATCCGGCCACTTTATCCGGAGCTTTTAGTATCCCAATTACTTAACCCGTAAAGAGCATATTGATTGAGCGAAACACCCATTTTCCCCAGGGAGGATTTGAAAATGATCATTCGCTTATTACTTTCTATAGTTTAGTGTACTCTATCGCGATATTTTTATCAATAACTCAATGTATTTTAACTTGTTTTTCTATAACTGGACTTATACATAAAAAAGCCTCCGCGGATATGCGGAGGCAGTATCTTATCGGGGCTGTTATGCGCTCTTTTCTTCATGCCAGCGTAAAGTATTCGCATGTGCCAGAAAATCCCAATCATCGTCATCATCGTCTGCGCTCGCTTCAGTTTCATCAGTTTCGCGTAACGCTTGCGGATTTTGTTTGTGGTATGCTTCCAAACCCATGCCTACAAGCAAGCCAACAAAATCAGGAAAGGCAAGCGCCCGATGCGCCCCGGAAGTATGTTTATAAACGTCTTCAAGCTCCAGCGCGAAAAACGCCGGAAGTCCGACACGGATACCGATTTGTTTATCTTTTTTCATGATGATAAATCGCAATATGGTTTGTATTTTTTTCCGGTAAGTTTAGGTAAAACCCTAAACTCAAAATCTAAAAGACCTAGCATAAATATATGTATATTAAACTGAGAGGGTGATTCTGTTCTAAACCCTATTTCTTTTTTGCGAGGATCCGCTTCAATATATTTATTATATTCCAGTCGTGATTTCTCAACACGCTCAAGCAAATCCGCATCTAAATATAAACTCATGATTTTCTCCTGTTTAAAAATCTTACTTTCATTAGTGTAACCGCGCACACAGTTTGGCAAAAATTCTGATTTAGTTTGGCAAAAATAAATATTTTACCTTGTATTACCGTGTTTTATTTTGTTTTAGACTGTAAAAAATAAGAGAAAACTCTCAACTTATCGCATAAAAAACCGGAAGTCTTATATAAGAGCTAAAGGAGGTATCTATGACTTACGGTTACATCAGAATCAGCACTGACAAACAGCATGTCGATAATCAGCGGTTTGAGATTGAACAATTTTGTGAATCTCAAAAAATAAAAATTGATAATTGGATTGAGGAAACAATCAGCGGTACTAAGTCTCCGGAAAAAAGACAGCTTGGCATATTATTAAAAGATATAAAAGAAGGAGATACAATTATCTGCACAGAATTATCCAGACTTGGAAGAACCCTGTTAATGATCATGGGAATCATTTCTACTTGCATGGAACGCCGGGTTAATATTTGGACAATAAAAGATAATTACCGCCTCAATGATGATATACAAAGTAAAGTTCTTGCGTTCGCTTTTGGACTTGCCGCGGAAATCGAACGTAATTTAATTTCACAAAGAACAAAAGAAGCTCTCGCGCGAGTTAAAGCTGAAGGAAAAAAACTTGATAATAAAGGCGGTAAATACAAACACGTAAAACTTATCGGACATGAAAAAGAAATTAAAATGATGATTAAAGAAAAAATACCTTATGTTGAAATTGCGCGGCGATTAGGCGTCGATTCCGAAACTTTGCGAAAGTTCCGAAAAGAAAGATTGAATAAAGCAAAGTTTAAAAGAGAATTTGCTGCTACTCAATGGCGTGTATCCTAAAACAGACCACCCTTCGGAGGGGGTGTACAAGGCGATACGATTAGGAATTTTACAGGGGGA
>JGI24695J34938_10003327_pt1 | contig 11318 bp, 11 predicted proteins | sample TergutCo191P3_FD_34938 | JGI IMG/M metagenome (IMG submission 34938) | reverse complement strand
TTAGTTTTGTAACAAGCTCTCGAAAAAGCGATCTAAAGTTCGCTTTTTCTATTAAATCTAAGGTAGCTGTTCCAAAAACTGAAGTTTTGGAACAGCCTCAGATATGCAAAAGTATCCAATATTGATTACTTTTTTAGCTTAAAGTTCTTTTTTAAAAGAGCGATTAACTCTTTTAATTTATCGTCGAATTTATTGGCTATACCGGCAGTGTTAAGCAAATCCGCCCGCTCCTGAGTAAGCCAGTTATGGAGCCGTCCCCTGATTTCAAGCTCTGTACCTTCGGCGTAGACCATTTTTACCATATTTGTAATTTCGCCGGAAGTAAAGGAAATCCATTGATTATCGCACAGAATATGATAACCTGAGCCGGATTCTGATATTTTTATATCCAAGAATAATTTACCGTCTGATTTGCCGGATTTGCCTGTTTTTATTGCTTTTGTTTTCTGCCTTTGAGCGTCTTTTATAATGGTTTGATTTAAGGCATCTACCTGCATATTATAAAGGTGCACATGAGCCTGTTTAACAAGAAAAGCGAGACCTTCCTCGTCCAGTTTTGGTAAAAGACTTTTTAATTCTTTTGTAAGGGTTTCTGTAACAGCGGTTTTCCTGCCTGCTGGTTTCGATTTTACAGCTTTTGGATTCGCCGTCTTTGCCATAACATATTATAGTACATAGAAGTGAATTCATCAAGCCGGATTATGATAGATCAAGAGTTAAAATAAAAATATTATCTTAAATGAATGAGAAATGCGAATCTATTTACATAATATCTGTAATAATCCAATGAAGTAAAATGATAACTGTATTCTATTCCGAAACTTCCATACGATACCAAAATGCCGAATTTATACAAACCCATTATCATTTCCGAGCTTATTAATAAACTTACACCGGCAAAAGGCTGAATATCAACAGGTCCTATTCTTATTTGATTATATACTCTTAATCCTCCCCCAAAAGAAAAGAATTTGTCTTTATCATCGTCATCCGATCCATCATTCTTAAACAACAGCATTAAAAGACTTAGATGCAGATCTCCGTAAATACCGGGACAGAAAATATTCTTTATTATATTAAAATGATATCCTACGCCGATAAAAACAGAAGAAAAAAGAGCCGCGTTCAATATATTAGCTCCGATGTTTTTATTATTTTCCAATGGATACAGAAAGCTAATGCCTATGTTTCCTGTAAAATTATCATCTGTATCTTCTATATCATCAAAAATACTTTGAGCAAATAAAGAATTATTAAGAGAAAGAATCAGAATGGACAGGAGAATTAGAAAACGTTTTTTCATTGGAAACTCCTTTTATAATAGTATCATCATACCCTGCATCCTTCAAGGGAACGCAGCCGGGAATCCTCCAGTTTTACGCTTAAGTTTTTTTCCTGTGTGGGAATCACAAGTCCTTTAGGGCCGTCTTTGGCTCTGCGTAAATATTTTACCTGCGTATAGAATAAATCGCCCTGCGCGTTGTTTCTGCCTTTTGAGTAGAAAATCGCGAGGTTTCCGGCATCAAGCAAAATATCGAGCGGTACGGATTTTCCCGCTCTTTGTTTTATAAATACATAGGAGCCGTGATAATCCCTCGCGTGCAGCCACATGTCATTGCCCTTTACATGACGGCGCAAAAGTTCGTCATTTTCTTTCGCGTCCCTTCCTACGATTATTATCCAGTCACCGCGCCTGAATGTAAGCCCCGGGCGCGTTTTTTCTTTTTTTGATAAATTGACAGAAGATCCAAAACCAGACCCTGCTGTTTTTAATCCGGATTTTAAAAGTTTCGAGAGAATCAGCGGGTTTGTTTCAGCTAACAGTTTTTCGAGTTTTTCCGATACTTCCCTGTACTCTTTTTCGCTTTGCTCAATTTCTCTTTTAATATCAGCGATACCGCTTTTCGCTTTTCTGTACTGTTCAAAATATTTTTGCGCTATTATCGTAGGCGTTACGCGCTCTTCAAGCTCTATGCGCACGATTTTTCCGTCTTCTTCGGTTTCGAGCCACTTATCGCCAGGTTTTATTGTTTGTATATTGCAAAGAATTAAATCGCCGTAATTTTTAAAACGCTCGGCGTTTTCAAACGACAATTCTTTTTCTTTAAGTCTTTCTATGGAAGAGGCAATCCTTCCAAGGCTTCCTTCGTAAATTTTTCTTGCCTGTTCACGGAGAGCTTCCAGCGAAAGAGCGCCTCCCTGCTCTACATAAAACTCATCGATTTTTTTATTGAATGAACCTTCACCCGGAATATCGCGTATAAAATATTCTTTTATTACCTTTTTAACTTTAACTTCTGTACATTTATCTTCTTCCCTCTGTGTGCTCTGTGTACTCTGTGTGCCCTGTGGTAAATTTTCTTCTCTTTTTTCTTCCGGCTGATAATGTCCGCCTGTAATTTCGCCGCGTTTTGGGAGACGGCGCATCGCGTCCAATATGACGCCTTTTTCATCTGTCACGATACAATTGGCGGCGTTTGACCAAAGACGGATATATAAATTATAGATAACTATTTCTTCATCGGCATCAACCGCGGCGCCTGCTCTTTTTACAGTAAAGCGTACAATGCGATTGTCTCCAAGCTGACTAATTTGTGTGACCCATCCGTTGACTATTTTAGATGAAAGAAACTGCGCGAAACGCAGAGGTTTATCACTCTTTGGAACAGAGCGAAATGTTTCATGTATTCTGCAGGCGCCTGAGCTTAAACTGACAAGCACCTGCTTTGTTTCACCTTTCTTGTGAAAACGCAGAATTATTACATCAAAGGCGCTTTGAACCGCGCTTTGAATCTGCGCTCCTTCAAGGTCAAGCTCTTCTAGAATCAGGTTTATTTCTTTCCAGTTTAAGGACATGGGTTTAATATAACATAAAATTTGTGGTATACTAATCCCATGAAAAGCAAAATAAAATCCGCAGGGCTTGCGGCAATTTTTATCATCGCCGTTTTAATAGTGTCATCCTGCGAAAAAAAACCAATAACATTAACAGGACCTCTTACAAACATTAAGGATATAAAAGCCTATCTTGATTCCCACAAAATGACCATCAATCACAAGGGCCGCCCGCTTCTTTTGCCTGTTGCTTTTAATGAAGGGCTTGGTGTAATGACAAGCCAGGACAGCCTCTGGCTCCAGCTTCTTTCCGTTATCGCAGAAACAAAGTTATATTTAAATCTTGATCTGTCGTTATGTGAAATGGAACCTAACGGCATTTTTGATCCTGTAAACAGATTTAGCGCAGGCAAAGCCAATATTGTTTCAATTACGCTTCCCAATACCGCATACAGAATCGCGGACAGCAATTCCGATAACGCGGCGTTTGAACATTTTACATTATTAAATAAAATAACCGGCGAAAATATTGTTCATATAGGCGACAGAGCATTTTATAGAATGAACGGGCTTGTCTCTGCAGAGTTCCCGAAAGCGCAGTACATAGGGGGCGAAGCGTTTTTTGGCTGCAAGGTTCTGGAAACCGCGGATTTTTTAATGGCAGAGATTATAGAAAAAAAAGCGTTCGCCTATACAAATTTGTTACACGCAAATTTTCCGGAAGCAACAACAATCGGCGCAGACGCATTTTATGATTGTAAAAATTTACAAAAAGCCGATATCCCAAAAGCGCAATATATCGGCGAAACAGCGTTTTATAACTGCAGAGAACTTCTTTCCATTAATCTGCCGCAGGCAATAAGCATAGGGGACAGCGTTTTTGTAAGCTGCGAGAAACTTAGCGAAGTCAGTTTTCCTGCAGCGGCAAAAATAGGCGAAGGAACTTTTGTCTTTTGCCCTTCTCTTGTCTCTTTTATTTTAACAGGAGAAGGAAATCTGGATGTTTTGGAAGATGGAAAAGCCCTTATAAGAAATACACATGATGGAATTGAATTACTCGCATATCCGTCAGCGGCGGGGAAAATCGAAATGAACGCGATTACAAAAATAGCAGCTTACGCTCTCAGTCATTGTTATAATCTTTTGGAAGTTAGATTTCCGGCGGTAACAATAATCGGAGAAAACGGTTTTTTCAGCTGTTTTAGTCTTGTGTCCGCGGATTTTCCTTCTCTAAAAATTGTCAGCCGCGGCGCGTTTGATCAACTTACTGAATTATCATCTGTAAATATTCCTTCTGTAAGAACAATAGAAGAAGGCGCTTTTAAAGACTGTTTAAAACTTGAGTCAATAAATATTTCATCAGTTGAATACATCGAAAGCGAAGCCTTCGCGATAACTTTGTATGTTGATTTTCCTGTCGGTGACTTAAACATTACGCTTGGACACACTGCTCCCAATTTAGGGGTAAATATATTTTTCGAAGCAGCGAAAACCGTCAATGTATTTGTACCACGCACAGCCAGAGGTTACGGCGATATTCCGGCTGTATACGAGGGAGATGACACATCACAGAACTGGGGCAACGGATTTAGGGGCAAGGGATGGGACGGATTTATCGGAGGTTATAACGTAGGAGCCGTAAATCCCAACATCACCGTGAATATAAATTTTTCAAGATAAAATTCAAGCGTTATTCACATCGTCACTCGTTATGCTAAGTCTTCCGTCTTCCTTGCGTGTCGCGATCTTGCGAAAATATTCAAAGTACTGCTTATCCATAACCGCAATGTGGGATAAAACCCAGTCTTTAAGGAATCTAGTAAACGAAGAAAGCGTGAGCCTGTTTCCGGTTTCATACTCTTTAATGTTTTCTACGACAGCTCTTACGAAATTGTCATGTTCTTTTTTATGTTCACCGTACCCCTGGAATTTGGTCGCAAGCATAATTTTTTCTTCGGTGGCAAAATGCGTTTTTACATACTTAACCGCTTCCTGAATGACCCTGTGAAAATAATCTTTTTCCTGAACCATGTTTCCGGTGACATGATTAAACATCTCATTGACAAGATCAACAAGCCCCTTGTGCTGGTCGTCAATCAGTTTAATCCCGCAATTAAATTTCTCATTCCATGAGATTAATTCGCTAGTTTTTGGCATAAAACACCTCTATATATTAATATAATAAAAAGTCATGTTGACAAGTATATAATAATAAGACTATTGTAACATATCATTAAGTCAATAAGGGTATAATATGTCAACAACAGACGATAAAAAAATAATCTATTCCATGTACAAAGTCTCAAAAAAACACGGTACAAAACAGGTGCTAAAAGATATCAGTATCTCCTACTTTTATGGGGCGAAAATAGGCGTAATCGGCCTTAACGGCTCCGGAAAATCGAGCCTTTTAAAAATTCTTGCCGGTAAAGACACTGAATTTGCAGGTGAAACATCGATAAGCCCCGGATTTACAATTGGATTTTTGGAACAGGAGCCGTATCTTGAGCCGGGAAAAACAGTTAAAGAAATTGTATCGGAAGGGGCGGCGCAGCTTGTCGCTCTCCTTGCGGAATTTGACAAAGTAAGCGAAGCGTTCGGAGAGCCTGACGCTGACTATGATAAACTTGGAGCGAAACAAGCGGAACTGCAGGAAAAGATCGAGGCAGCCGACGGATGGAATCTTGACAGCCGCCTGGAGCTCGCTATGGAAGCCCTGCGCTGTCCTCCCGGCGATGAGGTTGTAGACCATCTTTCGGGAGGTGAAAGGAGGCGTATCGCTCTTTGCCGTCTCCTTCTCCAGAAACCTGACATCCTGCTCCTTGATGAGCCTACAAACCACCTTGACGCTGAAACTGTCGCATGGCTTGAACGTCATTTGCAGGATTACGCGGGAACAATTATCGCAGTAACGCATGACCGCTACTTTTTGGATAATGTAGCCGGCTGGATTCTGGAGCTTGACCGCGGCGAAGGCATTCCCTGGAAAGGCAACTACACAGGATGGCTTGAGCAAAAAGAAAAACGCATGGAGATGGAAGAGAAAGGCGAAAGCGATCGCAGAAAAACACTACTTCGCGAGCTTGAATGGATCCGCATGAGCCCAAAAGGACGGCACGCAAAAAGCAAAGCCCGTATTTCCAACTACGAAAAACTCTATCAAGATGATGAAAGAGAACGCTCCAAAGCTGCTTCCCAAAACGCGAGAATAACAATCCCTGCGGGACCTCACCTCGGTAAACTTGTAATTGAAGCCGAAGGGCTCTCTAAATCATTCGGCGAAAAATTGTTATTCGACAATATGAGTTTTACAATCCCGCCAGGAGCCTGCGTCGGCATTATAGGTCCCAACGGAGCGGGAAAAACTACCCTCTTTAAAATGATCACAGGAACAGAAAAACCTGACGGCGGCTCGTTAAGACTCGGCGATACTGTTAAACTCGGCTTTGCCGATCAAATGCGTGAAAAACTCGATGATAATAAAAGCGTCTGGGAGCAGTTATCAGGCGGGCAGGATTTAATCAAAATCGGCGCAGGATCTTCCGCAAGAGAAGTAAACTCACGCGCTTACTGCGCATGGTATAATTTTTCCGGAGCGGATCAGTCAAAAAAAGTAGGAGTGCTTTCCGGCGGTGAGCGAAACCGCCTAAATCTCGCCATGATGTTAAAAGAAGGCGCGAATGTCCTGTTACTCGATGAGCCTACAAATGATCTTGACGTAAACACGTTACGCGCATTGGAAGACGCTCTTGACACATTCGCAGGCGTAAGTTTGGTTATAAGCCACGATCGCTGGTTTTTGGACAGAATCGTCACTCACATACTCGCCTTTGAAGACGGCGAAATTGTCTGGTACGACGGCAACTGGTCAGAGTACGCGTCATGGCGTCGCGAAAAACTCGGGTCAGCGGCGGACAGTCCGCATAGATATGTTTACAGGAAGCTGGAAAGATAGAGTATCTCACACAAAAGCGCAAGGGTGAGTGTGAAAAGCTCCGCCTGCTAGGTTGGGTAACTATCATAAATATATAAGGGTGAGGGCGAAAAGCCCTGTGGGCTAAGATGGCAGAAATTCATGGCTAATAAATTTCAGACCGCTTTGCGGTCTTGAGCATCATTAGCTTGGAATAAATCCAGCCATAGACGCCCCCAGAACTTTTCGCCCTCACCCTTGTGTTTTTTTGATGGTACGCAAACAAAAGACGCCGCCTGAGCATTGCGCTTCTGCCCTTGCGATTGGTTGGGGTGATATAAATAGCAGCATTTTTTCTCAAGCCGCTATCGCAGCAATAATATGAGCCCCCAGAACTTTTCGCCTTCACCCTTGTGATTTTTTGGATGGTACGCAAACAAAAGACACAACAAGAACTTTGAGCCTCTGCCCTTGCGATTGGTTGGGTCACCTCTGCGCTCACAAGAAGAATTTTACCACGAACAAAGACGAACCTGTTATTCGCTTTCTTTTTTAAAACCCTAGAAAGCTCAGATAGCAAAATAATATTACTATGAAAAAGAGAAAAGACATCGTACTATGTTCAGTCTTGTTCGTGAAGGAATCGTAGATTCCATTCGTGGTAGAAATTCTTCAAATGTACTAATTGCACCTAACGACGCCATGAAAAAAGGTGTTGGTTCAATTCTCTTCAAACATTTCTTCTATTGTTTTTTCTTTTAATATACTCATCCAATCTCTTCTGCCATATAAAAACCTTACAATTTTAATATGTTTATTATCTTCACCTATTATATAAAATATCAAATAATTTTTAACTTTTTTTAACCTATAGCCAAAATTTGCCAAATACTCATCATTTACCAGTGGTCTATGCGTTGGGTTTTCGCTAATTTCAAATAATTTTTCTTTTATCTCTTTTTTTAGATTATTGGCTGCCATCGGAGCCTCTAAATCATTTTTTATATAATTATAACTTGATGTGGTATCTTCTTTATATAATTTTGATATTTTTAACCTGTACATTAGTCTACTTAAGATTGTCTAAGTAATTCATGAATTCTTCTTCTTCGATATAGTCACCATTATTTATTTGATCCAAACCTGCCTGTAAAGCGGAATAAAGCTCATTTTTACTTTTACCGATTAATTCTTCGTATGCTTCTTCGGTCATTACTGCAAATCTGCCTTGATCATTATTTGAGACGATTACAGGCTCTTTATAATTCTTGCAATAATCAAGAAATTCACTTAAATTATTGAGAAAATCCATGCTTTTTCTGATTGCCGGCATATAATACCCCACTTATTGTATAGTTCAATATATTGCTATTGTTACATAAGGTCAATAGTAAAAATAAGCAAGGTTATTACATGTATTTTTTATTTTATTACCCTTGAGCCAACTGAGATTTGACATTTCTGTTGTTGCGAGCAATGGCATGGCGATTCAACCTAAAGTTCTGTGCGACAGTATTGACCTTTGGATCCTTGTCCACACCACCGGCAATAACCGGGAACTGTTCCGTCGATTTCCTTCCCTTCGCCATGCGAATATTGCCGACCGGTTGGAGTGCCACTGTCACTTGTTGCGGAAGAGTATCGGTGCTAATCAGGACCATACATTGTTTAATAAGATTTTCTGCATTACCTTTCTGAATCCCCAAAATTGTCTTGTTCCATGTATATTTTCCGAGTGCCACTTCAATGGCGTTAGGAACCGGTACGGGGGCGTTGTAGGTTATATGCACTTGTTCAGGGGAACTGTTTTTGAGATTTACCAGTTCGCTGAGAGGATTTAACCCTTTATATCCAGTCAAAATGTTGCCGACAGTGGTGTTCGGGTCTTCGCTGTCAGTGCCATAATTCGACTCTGTACCGACACGGTGAATCGGCCACTGGAAATAATCCGCATGCGCCGAATTTGCCATATTCTCTGTTCTGTAATCCATAAGCCCTATGCATCTGTCTTTTCCGCAAACCGCGACGACAATATCATTAGGTAATCCATCCCTGACCCCATGTCCTTCGACACCATAGACGCAGTTGGGATCCTGCGGCGGATCATCATCACATCCGATTATTGTTAACATTGCGATGGCTAAAAAAGCCAGATTTCTGATAAAAATTTTCATAAAAATCTCCTTTTGTAACTGCCTAATTTAAACGTACGTTTAAATTATCCAGGTCTTCTTAGAGAAAATATGTTTTTTAAAAGAATGTAAAATATTTATAAAAAGATTTTACGTCGCCTAACAAACGGTAACTGCTCCGCCGCCCATTCGGGCGGCTCGGCTTCCACGAAAACCCAGTCGGCGCAAGCGCCTTTGTGGGTTTTCGTTACAGTACATTTTTTTGTACCCATAAAACGCTTCGCGTTTTCCTTATCAGGTGCAAAAAAACGTCAGTTACCTAGAACGCTATGCGAAGATATCTTACCCACTTTGATTGCACGACTGACAAGGATGGCAGTCATGGTTAAGTTATATATTTTATAATATTTTATTTAAAAACTACCCATATAACCAATAAATGGAGCTATAGAAAAACCAAAGAAATTTGGTTCATTACCTGAATATTTTTGAGAAACGCCAGCGACAATTACTTCACCACTTTCATCTCTATTAAATTTAAAATCCATTCTTATACCAAATGTCAAATATCCTTTGTTGCCTGATTCAGATATTAAATAGCGTCCAAATATACTAGAATAAAACCCCATACTTGATACTTTATCTGGAAATATGCCATAACTCATACTATAGCCCATTGCTGTTATATTTCCTGTAATTGATTCTATATATAAAACTGTAAATGATATACCTAAATCAGATTGTAATCCAAATTTTTGATTGATTGGTAATGCAAGAGCAAGCCCAACATTTAAATCTAATTTAAAACCAAGTGTATCATCAATTGTTACATTCATTCCTGAATTTTCAAATTGTTTTATATATTCATTATTATTTGCATTAAACCATGCTTTAAAATCCCCACCGAAAAATAAGCCAATATTTTCAGTAAAAAAATATCTTGGTGTAATATTTAAATTTAATCCATTGAATGACCTTTTTATTGAATCATATGTATCTGTATTAAAAAAATATCCAATACTAGATTCAAGCTGAAACTCAGCAAAAACAACACTTGTAAGAAAAACCATAAAAATTAGAAAAGCTATAATCTTTTTCATCGTATTCCTCCATAATATATTATTCTATACAATAATTTTAATTTTATCCATAAATAATTATAAATATTATCCACGCTAGACGTAAACAGTGATTTAAGAAGAGCGAAACAGCGTCTTTTAAAATTTCTCTTGAGGCACGGTTTCATATATAAAGAAGGAGGAACCAACTGGACAGTGAAACACTGGAGATGGATGGACATGATTAAGTTTGAACAAGAACACGAACGAATGGTATATGAAGAATACCGCAGTCAAATCAAAACGCTTGAGGAACGGTTAACTCGGCTTGAAACGCAGATAATGCAAACCGCTGAAAGCCCGCGTTATAAGGCTTCCGTGAGCAAGTTGAGAGCGTTTAAGGGGATAGATTACATAATAGCGCTGTCAGTGTTATGCGAAATCGGAGATTTCAGAAAGTTCACGGATGCTAAGTCATTCATGTCCTACTTGGGCTTTGTCCCAAGTGAAAACTCCTCTGGCGGAAAAAGAAATCAAGGAGGGATAACAAAAACAGGGAACGGACATTTAAGGCGATTACTGGTTGAGGGAGCATGGGCATATACCAAAGGTACCAGAACCGGAAAGAAGCTTGAACAGCGGCGAAAAGACTATTCTGCAAGCATAATTGATATTGCTGACCGCGCTTTACACCGATTGCATAAAAAATTATTTATTTTTGTCTACAACTACTTGACTCGGAGGGCTTTCATATCAGAATGAGTGGCATGAATTAACGCACGCATGGAAACCGCTTATGCGGTTAATCTTATGAGTGGCAATTATTGACCTCACTCATAGACGCAGTCAGAACTTTTCACCCTCGCTTTTGCGATTGGTTGGGTGATACTAATAGCAAGCATTTCTTCTCATAGACGTATGCGAAACTTTTCGCCTCTGCCCTTGCAATTGGTTGGGGTGATACTAATAGTAAGCAATAATTCTTATAGACGCCCACAGAACTTTTCGCCCTCGCCCTTGATGAGATCCCTGATCATGAAAAAAAAGGAATGGAATTCCATCCCGTTGAAAGATTAGGTGAAGTTTTAAAGCTGGCATTGCCGGATTGAGGAGGCAAAGAAGTCTGTATTACAGATTCGCTATTTCTTCAAGAGAAAGACCAGTAATTTCATGAACAAATTCTGGGGTTGAATCTTTGGAGAGCAAGTTACGGGCTATGATATGTTTTTCATCATTACGTCCTTCCTCGCGGCCTTCCTCTCGACCTTCCCCACGACCAAGTTCTCGTCCTCTTTCCATACCTATCTCAAGAGCCTCTCTGGCTCGAATGTCTGCGATCTCTTCTACAGTGACGTCTCCGTAAAGCATNTTGATAACCTC
>JGI24695J34938_10003321_pt1 | contig 11335 bp, 15 predicted proteins | sample TergutCo191P3_FD_34938 | JGI IMG/M metagenome (IMG submission 34938) | reverse complement strand
TTTCCTTCATAAAAACCATTATTAACAATTGTATATATTATTAATTCCTTTTTATTTTGATTTTTAATAATGTTTTCCAATTCAATTAAGGTTCTTAACGTNTTNGACGGCAATGAATGCACAAAAAGCGGAAACATTAAAATAATNGCATCTGCGCAAATTACTTTATCAAGCATTTCATTTGTTAATGGTTTTAAGCCGCAATTAAAAATATTTATTTCGTATGTCTTGTTTAAAAAACCTTTTAATCTTTCCAAAATTGCTTCGGTATTTGATTCGCCTGTTTTTTGACTGCCGTTAATTATGCATATTTTCATAATTACACCTCTTTAATTTCTTCAAATGAATTATAAAAACATACGGTCTTTTTTTGCTTTTGCGCAATTTTTTTTACCAGTTTTTCGGCGGTTTCTTTTTCATTTTCTGCAGTTTTTCCGTAAAAATGCACGGAATAATCAATTTTATTTTTATATCTTCTTGGATGCCGCGTTTCTGTACCGTCTGTCTCAAAATACGGCAATATAAAAGGGCAAACGCTTCTATCCAGCACATTTTTTACAAACGGACTAAAACCGCCGTAATAATTACGGCTTATTATAATTAATTTGCCGCATTTTGATAATAATTCGCCCATATTATCATAGCCGTCTTTAATAATGCATTGACCGGGCGTTTTTATCCAGCAGGCAAAACAGCATGTACAAGGTTTAATTTTTCCGTTATCAGAAATAACCTTTGTCTCTATCGTATTATCCTTTAAAATATTTTTAACATTTAATTCTTCTCTGTCATGTATTATTATATTCATATTTGATTCGCCGCTTCTACACCTGCCCTGCTAAAAACGCATGGTCTGATGAATCAAGCTGTCTGCCGTATAAATGTTCAAATAAAAACCGCGTGTCCTCAGGTTCCATGTTAATAAAGCGGCAGCCGAAATAACTTGCGGATTTATCTTTAAAACGGCGCACAATGCGCGCGATAACATTAATTGTGCGGTTGGGAGCCTCGACAGTTACGGTTAATTCAGCATCAACCAAAAGCGTAGAAGTTAAAGTTGCGCCGAGAGGATACGCAAATAATAAACCTGACGCGCTTATATCCAAAACCTTGCCTTCGAACGCTTCGTTATGTATTTTGCCGTGTTCAAAGTAACCGTTCTCCTTTAAACCGAANGCAAGCACTTTTGCATATTGATAAACATTATCAAGCACGCCGAAATCAAAAGGAAGCTTNCCCTGCTTATCAATCCANATATGAATATATCCGATAACATATTCATGAAACAAAATNGGAATCCATGCGTCTGAATAAATACCGTCATCAAATTTTGCTTTTAAAAAACGCGCGCATTTATCGTCAAGATANGCCGCGCCTACTCCCGTTGTTTCAAGATAACGCTTGAAAATTTCTTCGGTTATAATGCGTTTTTTGGGATAGGGGTCTGTTTTGGGCAGATAGCCGACAGTTGACGGAATAAAAAGAGTTTTGCCTGTTTCGGAAACAACTCTTTCTTCTGTCGATTCAGGTTTTAAATCNTTAAAATTTACNATTTTAAAACCGTCAGCAAANTTATTAAGCATTCCTGCAATCTGTTTTATTAAACCGGAAAGATTTTTAGGATCCATATTGCGCATTAAATCTTCTGCAAGGATACTTTCGTATTCAGGAACTTTCGGAAAGGAAAGATTGTATCTGTCGCCCCGGAAAGTAAAAAGTATTTTTATATCCGAAGGAGTATCAACCCTTAAATAATTTCGATCCAGATTTTTATACAAGGTTTCCGGAGCNTTACAGTAAATAATCTCTTCTTTCTGCGAAAGAATCTCTGCGGTAAAATCGATTATCATTCCGCGGTAATCAAACAACANCGGCAGTTTTGCGCGCGGTTTTAATTTACCCAAAGGTCTGTCAGGACGAAAAACCAGCTCTTCTCCCGCAGGACGATCCAGCGTTAAAGAATATTCTGTTCTATCCTTGATATACTTTATGGGAATTTTTTCTTCGTATATCGATTTAAAGAGAAATTCTTTTTCTATTCGTCCGACAGGCGTTGCCATAAATTAATAGAACCTCTCATAAGGATTAAAATCAAGGCGATTCATCGCTTCTTTAAATTCAACATCAAGACTTCTTGCTTCTTCAAGTATCAATTCATCGAACACCCAGCTTCCGGCAGTCGTTGTTTCACCGCTCTGCCCTTCAAGCTGCCTGGAATGATATTTAATATAAAGCTCTCCGATAATTCCCTGTTCTTTTCCGATAAAACGAATCAAAAATGATGCCGCGCCGTCAGCTTCTACCCTTCCTGCGCCTATTCTGAAACTAATAGGATTAACAAGTTTAATCGCAGATATATGACTCTCCCTTATAACCGANTCAATGGAAGAAAGAGCCGGGTGTCCCATCAATCCTGACATAAGCCCCGTAACAACAGAGTTGGCATAAAAGTAAGCAGCNTGAGAAGCGGTTCCGCGTCCCAGCTCACCGATTATTATATCTTCAGGATATCGCGGCGCTTCACCCTTTGCCGGCCGCAGTAAGTCTTCGGGGATCGATCCCCTGCTTATAGATGCGTCCTGAGAAAAGGCAAAAGCCGAAAAGAGAAAAGACAGTGTTACAACGATGAAAACACGCATAATATCAATATACACATATTGTAGCAAAAAAAATATTTTTTTTCTATAATAATAAAATAAATGAATAATGCAATCGAAGCTTCCTTAAATAAAGACTATACCCACCCTGTAAGAGATGTTTTATGGGGTCATATATACATGACAGAAAAACAGGCTCAATTGACAGAATCGCAGCCCTTTATGCGCCTTAACCGCATTATGCAGCTGGGACCGGTTTATCTTGTCTATCCCGGGGCGACCCATACAAGGGCAAGCCATTCCATAGGCGTTTACCACCTTGGCAGACGGCTCATTCAAAACCTGTCAGAAAGGGGCGCAGATGCCTGGCTCTCGCCTGAAGGCATAAAGTCCTTCCTTGCCGCCTGCCTGCTTCATGACCTGGGGCACTTCCCCTATACTCATTCTTTAAAGGAACTCTCGCTTTCTTCCCACGAAACATTAACAGGCTCAATTATCCTAAAAGACCCGATGCGCAGTTTAATCGGAGCAACAGGCGCAGACCCCGCTCTTACNGCAGCCATNGTAGACAAGGANATGCCNGGCTCTGACGGCGAGCTGCTTTTTTACAGAAAGCTCCTCTCAGGCGCTCTTGACCCGGACAAGCTCGATTATCTTAATCGTGATGCCCGATATTGCGGCGTTCCCTACGGCGCTCAAGATGTCGATTTTATTCTTTCCAGATTGAATCCTGATATAAAAAACGGTGTAAATATCGATTCTCGCCTNATTCCCAATGTAGAATCGATACTATTTTCTAAATATTTAATGTATAGGACAGTATATTGGCATAAACAGGTACGNGCAGCTACTGCAATGGTTAAAAAAGCNCTTATAAACGGGTTAGAATCAGGNAAATTAAANGGAGAAGACCTTTATAATCTTGATGATATGAGCCTTTTTACCCTTTTAGAGCAAAAAATAGGCGGTTCCCTTGTAGAATCGGTGCGCGATAGCAGAGTTTTTACCACAGCAGCTGAAATTTCAACAGGACAAGTCAACATAAAAGGAGTAAAAGCTATCGGAAACAGAGCTCAATTTGAGGATCAGCTTGCAGGTAAACTGCAAAAAGCAGGGCTTNATATCANGGGTGAAGACCTGATTATCGATATACCTGAACCTGTATCCTTTGAAACAGGGCTTTACATCTCGGACGAAAAAGTCAATTTCGGCGCCAGTTCCAGCGCTTTTAAAGAAGATACCGTAAATGCCTTTATTAATACGCTATATACTGTTAGAATATTTATTAATCAGAAATTTGCAGAAAGCCTAAAGACATTTGACGGTGTATATAGTATAATTCAGGGAGAGTTGGAGGCTATTAATGGATATTCATAACACGAACGAAGATTTGGTATTTAGCTCGGTACAGAACATTTTCGATGAAATACAAAACAACGGTAATTCTGATAAATATTGTTTATGTTACCAATGCAGAATCGATACAGTCTGCTATGCCCTTAACCGTATAGAACCCAATTACATTGTTTCGAACAGGGGCTTTACAAGGATCGAGCAGGCAAGCATAAAACGTCAGCAAATTGAAGCAGATATTAACGCTCTCATTTATAAGGGATTGCGTCTTGTAAATCACAACATGCGTCCCACTGCTCCTCACGACGGCACACCGGGAATGTCGTCTCAAAGAGTTAATCACCCGATGCATGACATTCCCACAATCGCAGGCAGAATTTTTGACGGTATAAGTTTTGAGCCAATCGTGGGCGTAGATGTTTCGCTTTACTGCGAAGGCGAACCAGCCGACATGAGAAACAGCAACTGGCAAAACCCCTTTACAATGGTTGCAAGCACCCCGGGTTCTTTCAGTTTCTGGCCTGCGCCGATTACTGCAGATTCTCCGGAAGCGACCAAGACATTTAAATTTTCACTTCGCGTTGATTCTCCGAATTACGAAATGCTCAAGCACCATTTCAGCATTACGACAACAAGCAAATTTCACAACCCGCAGTCTTATGCTTTAAACCGCACATTCAAACTGCCGGATTTATATTTATTCCCGCCGGGCGAAGCGGAGATGAATGATTGAACAGGTTGACATTGCAAAGGTAAATATAGTATTTTATCCGTATATTCAGTTACGAGAATTTTTTAAGGAGAAATCAACATGGCACAGGCAAGTAAGAACAGCCGTACCGCCAGCGCGACACAGAGATTTATGTGTTCATGCGGCGGAGAAATAAAAATGAAGACGCTTTTTGAAAGCGGTAAAGTAAAAAACATGGCGGAATGTGAAAAGTGCAAACGCAAAGAAAGACGTCCGTCGGATTTTCGTTAAGATAAATAATTTTTGGAGGTCATCCTTTGGCAAAGAAAAGCAGTTCAGCAGAAAAGCGTCACCGAAAAAGTGAAGAACGCCGCCTGCGAAATAAATCAACCAAGAGCGCAGTTAGGACAAGCGTTAAAAAATTTGTAGTCCTTACACAGAAAAAAGACCCGGGTGCCGAGTCTGCATTAAAAGAAATGATTAAAAAGATTGATACAGCCGCAGGCAAAGGTATTCTTACAAAGAACGCCGCAGCCAGAAAAAAGTCAAGAATGCAGCGCTATTATAATGCAATGAAAGCGGCGCAGTAATATGGCATCACAGAAAAAATTCACGAAAGCGGATATTGTAGACGCTCTTTATGAAAAAACCGGCATGAGCCGCGCGGAAGGCAGGGCTGCGGTTGATCTTATCATTGACGAAATGAAAGAAGCGCTCTTGCGCCGTCAGGTAATAGAGATTCGCGGCTTCGGCACATTCGAAGTAAAAGTGCGCAAGGCTCGTCCGAGAGCGCGTAATCCGAGAACAGGCGAAACTATTGAGATCCGCGCTCACGGAGCTGTCGCTTTTCGCTCGGGACGCGAGTTAAAACAAGCCGTTTGGTCTATTAACGACAGCGGCAGCAGTACCAATAAATCAAAAAAATAAACTATGGAAACAGAAAACAAATGGATTAAAACTATTTTAGTCCATTTGGGACTCATACTTTCAGCGGCTGTTCTTTTTGCCGCATCCTTTCCTAATCCTGTAATTAAAAACGGCTTTTTCCTTTTTGCATGGTTTGCATACGTGCCGTTATTGATAGTAATNAAAAATAATAAGCCTTTTATTTGNGTATGCTGGGGCGTAATTTACGGATTTTTTGCCTACCTTCTTTTTAATTACTGGCTTGGAAATTTTCATCCTCTTGCGGGATTTCTGGTTTACAGCATTTATTCAGTTATATTNGCGGTAATTTTTTTATTATTTAAAATATCNGATTTATTATTTCCAAAACGCGGCTATCTTGTTCAATGGATAATCTTTCTTGCCTTTGAATACCTGCGCACACTCGGATTTACAGGTTACCCATACGGCATCACAGGTTATTCGCAATGGCAGATAATTCCGTTAATTCAAATCGCAAGCATCACAGGCGTCTGGGGCGTAAGCGCGTTAGTAACTTTTCCCTCATTCTGGCTCGCGAATGTGATAAACGAAAAGAAGAATTTAACCACGGAGTACACAGAGCACACAGAGGTTAATGTACGAATATTCTCTCCCTCCTCTGTGTTCTCTGTGCTCTCTGTGGTAAGGAATTCGGATAAAATTCCAGTTTTATGCTGGTTGGTAGTTCTAATTGCTTCGATAATTTTCGGTTTCATCAATATGAAAGATTATTCATCTTACCCTAAAGCGAATATCGCGCTTATCCAGCATAACACTGACCCCTGGGAAGCTTCAAAAGCGCCTGCTTCAGCGCAGGTTATCGAAGCATACAGAAAAGACCTGTCTATATTAACGCGGCTTTCCGATAAGGCTCTTGCAAGTGAACCAATACCGCAGATGGTTGTCTGGTCGGAAACGGCTTTTATCCCAAGAATATACTGGCATACAACATACCGGGACGATCGCAATTCATGGCTGATTGTAAAAGATCTATTGGAATATCTTTCCGGTAAGGATACGCCGTTTTTAATAGGGAATGACGATGCCAGAATGGATCCTGCGCTGAACAGCAATATACAGGAAAGATACAGGGTTGATTACAATGCCGCTATGCTTTTTGAAAAAGAAAAAAATACAGAAACATACAGGAAAATCCATCTTGTTCCGTTTACCGAGTATTTCCCGTATAAAAAGCGGTTTCCAAAAATCTATGATTGGCTGGAAAAAGCCGATACCCATTTTTGGGAAAAAGGCAGTGAAGAAACGGTATTTAACGGACCGGGCTTTAAATTTTGCGCGCCCATATGCTTTGAAGACTCTTTTGGCTATCTTTCAAGGAATTTTGTAAAAAAGGGCGCGGAAGTAATAATAAATTTAACAAATGACGCATGGTCAAACAGCCTTTCCTCGCAAAAACAACACTTAAGCATGGCTGTCTTCAGGGCTGTTGAAAACAGGCGTTCCATGGTTCGTTCTACCTCCTCAGGGCAGACCTGCGCCATAGACCCAAACGGCAGGATTTTTGCCGAGGCTTTGCCCTTTACAGAAACATGGCTGAATGCCTCTATCCCACTTGTAAAAAACACTGAATTTACAGTATATACAGTCTTGGGCGATTACATGGGGGTTTTCCTGGTTATCATGGCTTCCCTCTTATTGATCTCTTCCGGCGTTTGGTATACAATAAAGAAATTAAAGAACAGGGGTCAACAATGAATACCCAGAAAAAAATACTGCTTGCAGATGACGAACCAATTAATCTCGACTTTTTTGAAGTAATGCTTTCCAAGCTGGGCTTTGTAGTTGAAAAATGCGACAACGGACCTGAGGTTTTGGAAAAAGTTAAAAAATTCATGCCAGACCTTATTATCCTTGATAATATTATGCCGGGAATGTCGGGACGCGAAATTACAAAAGTATTAAAAAACGATTTGGATTTTAAAGATATTTCGATCATCATGCTTTCAGCTCTTGATGATGTAAAGGACAAAGTCGCGGGTTTTGAAGCGGGCGTTGACGATTACATCACAAANCCTTTTAACTTTACAGAGGTTCTTGCNCGCATAAATGCAGTCCTTCGCAACCGCGCTTTAATCGACCAAATAAAGGTGCGCGAAACCCGTCTTGCGCTTGCGGAAGAATTAAACAGGGATTTAAAAGANAATCTTTCTGTCTTTATAGGTAATATTGACGAGCTTGAAAAAGCGATTTCTACAATAAATCAAGACGAAAATGTAAATACCGTAAGCGAAAAAATNCTTTCTGTGCGTAAACATATTGCNGCTCTCGATGCCAGAATAGAAAAAACAATTAATGAATGGGATAATCTGAAAAAAGACGAGATAGGTCTTCCTGTATTGGAAAACCAGATAAGAAAATTCCTGCATCAGGAGCAAGCATAATTTTTATTACGCTGCGTAAATTGAGGATTAAATGGCAAAGCGGGAAGGAAAGAAAAAAGGCAAAACCGAAATTGTATTGCTGGGAAAAACAACCAGTTTTACCGGAATATTAAAGTTTGCTGCAACAGTCCGCATTCAGGGGAACTTTAGGGGAACAATAGACGCATCAGGTGATTTAATCGTTGATAAAGAAGCTGTTATTAATGCGGATCGCATAATGGTTAAATCCCTTACAGTGTTCGGAAATATTACCGGAACCGTGCTTGCGCAGGATAAAGTTGATATGATGAGCGGAGCGAAAGTTCACGGCGATGTAAGCGCCGCAAGACTGCGCATCGCAGACGGCGTTTTGTTTGAGGGCAAATGCAAAATGACAAATGTGGAAAAAGATGTAGAAATTTTCCACCGCCCTACAGAAGAAATAAAAGCCGATTTACAGCGCAATAATAATGTCAGAGTGTGATAAAAATATTAAATTGTTTGAACAAGCCGAAGAAAAAGCGGCATGCTTGATAAAAAAGTTAAAAGAGCTTTCTGTAAAATTGTGCTTGGCAGAATCCTGCACTGCAGGATTGGTATCGAGTCTTTTGGCAGCAGTTCCCGGCGCTTCGGGCGTTTTGTGGGGCGGTTTTGTGTGTTATACGCAAGAAGCCAAAGTGTACATGCTCGGTCTTAACGAAAAAGAGCTTAACGCACATGGTCTTGTAAGCAGGGAAACAGCTTGTTCAATGGCGCAAGGCGCGCTAAAAAAAAGCAATGAAAACTCCGCAAGCGAAGCTTTCATTGCGGCTTCAGTTACAGGGCTTGCAGGTCCTGAGGGAGACGGGAGTAATGTGCCGGTTGGAACTGTTTGGGTTGCAGCCGCATCACAAGGAGGGGTTACAGCCAGGGAGTTTCATTTTAAAGGATTGCGGGATGAGGTTCGCCTTCTTGCTGCAATCGAAGTAATGGAAATAATAATGGAGCGCTTGACAAAACTTTAAAAAAATATTAGAGTTGGGGTATCCTTTCGAAAATCGTATGATAAATAAAATAAAAGTAAATCTAGCAAAAAAGCAGTAAAATCCATAGGTGGTAGAAAAATGGCAACAGTTGTAAAAAGAGGCAGAAGGCCGGCAAATCAAACAACTAGCTCAGCCGGAGAAAACGGCGAAAACGCAGGTCAGGAAGAAACAGAGAACGGACAGAATCCGGAAAACGGAGCTGTTAACGAAACGCATGTTCAGACGGACGACTACGCGCAGGGTAAAACAGAAGTCTTACCGGCGCTCCCAAAACTTCCTTCAATGCCTGACTTGTACGGAAAACCAATTCCGCGTCAGGATCAGGATAACGGTAAACCCCGTCTCACAATAAATGAATTAATCAGACTTAACATGAAAGACCTGCGCGACCTTGCAGTCTGTTACAATATTACACACGATGATATGGTCATCCTAAAAAAACAAGAAATTGTTTTTGCGCTCCTTAAAGCGCACACAGAAAGAGGCGGCATTATTTATGCTTACGGCTCTTTGGAAATCCTGCCGGACAGTTACGGTTTCCTTCGCAGCCCTCAGAACTCATACCTTCCAGGTCCTGATGATATTTACATAAGCCCAAGCCAGATACGCCTCTTTGCGCTTAAAACAGGCGATACAGTTTACGGTCAAATACGCAGTCCAAAAGAAGGCGAGCGTTTCTTTGCGATGTTAAGAGTAGAGACCGTCAACTACGACGACCCAACCGTCGCTCAAAACAGAATTCCATTTGATAACTTAACTCCTCTTTATCCGAATAAAAAACTGGATTTAGAAACATCAACAGAAGGAGTGAGCGAAAGAGTTATAAATCTTTTCTGCCCCATTGGTAAGGGTCAGCGCTCCCTGATTGTTGCGCCGCCCAGAACCGGTAAAACAATTATGATGCAGAAGATTGCGAACGCAATTACAAAAAATCATCCTGAGGTTTACCTTATAGTCCTTTTAATTGATGAGCGCCCGGAAGAAGTAACCGACATGGAACGCACTGTCCGCGCCGAAGTTATTTCTTCAACATTTGACGAACAGGCAAGCCGCCATGTTCAGGTTACAGAAATGGTTTTGGAAAAGGCAAAGCGCCTTGTCGAACATAAAAGAGATGTTGTCATCCTGCTGGACTCGATTACCCGTCTTGCGCGCGCCTATAACCAGACTGTTCCCACCTCGGGAAAGATTCTTTCAGGCGGTGTTGACTCAAATGCTCTTCATAAGCCAAAACGATTTTTCGGCGCTGCCCGCAATATAGAAGAAGGCGGAAGCCTTACGATAATTTCAACGGCGCTTGTTGAGACAGGCAGCCGCATGGACGAAGTAATTTTTGAAGAGTTCAAAGGTACAGGCAACATGGAAATCAACCTGGACAGACGCATTTCCGACCGCCGCCTCTTCCCTGCCATCAATATCAAGAAATCCGGCACCCGCAAGGAAGAATTGCTCCTTACCGAGGAAGAAATCCAAAAAATCTGGATTTTACGCAAGGTTATAAACCCCATGGACGACATCGAAATTATCGAGCTGCTGGTTGACAGAATGAAGAAAAGTAAGAATAATGAAGCATTCCTGAGATCAATGAACACCGGAACCGGCGGCATTGATTGATACAGTCCTTAAACCCCGTTAATAAGGGGAGTTGGACAATTTTTGGAGGATAAAATGAGAGACGGAATACACCCAAAGTACGAAATGACCAAAATCACCTGCGCCTGCGGCAACGTAATCGAGACGCGTTCCACAATCAAGGACATCAAGGTTGAAATTTGCTCATCCTGCCACCCCTTCTTCACCGGCAAGCAGAAACTTGTAGACACCGCCGGAAGAATTGAAAGATTCAGAAAGAAATACAACATCAAAGAGTAGTTTTTTAAAAAGCGCATACTTAAAGATTTATTTTAAGGCGTAAGCTCAAAGCCCACGCTAGCTAGGTTGGCAGACTGCATTCAACGCACGCTTTGGCGTGGCTGTCTATAGATCCTGCCAAAGACGCTAGCGCAGGCTTCGCGCTCACGCCTTTTTATTAGATTAATTAGTATGCACTTTATTATAATTTCTATTTAATATTAGTAAAAAACATTAGCTAATTGAAGCTGTTCCAAAGCTTCAGTTTTTGGAACAAGCTCAATCTACCAGTTCCTTCATGTCTATTCCAAGCGCTTTTGAGAGTTTAACAACAACATCTATGGACGGGATTACTTTTTTACTTTCTATGTAATATAGATGGCTATGGGATATTTCAACTTCCAGAGCAAGATTTAAGAGTGAAATTCCTTTTTCTTTCCTTATTGAGCGAATTTTCCCTAAAATTTTCTTTGTTTCTTTCTCCATATACCCTTGACTCTAAAAATAGAG
>JGI24695J34938_10003318_pt1 | contig 11339 bp, 7 predicted proteins | sample TergutCo191P3_FD_34938 | JGI IMG/M metagenome (IMG submission 34938) | reverse complement strand
TTTTATTTTATTAATCGGCACAATATTAATTACCGCGATCGGAATCAACAAAACATGGATACCAATAGTGTTCCTGGCTGTCTACGGTTTTTTAATCCGTCTCGCGGGCGATTTTGGCGGGATACTCTGGAACGGAGATATTTTATACGGCTTTTTCTCAGGCGGCACAATGGCTGCCGCTTTTATTCTTACAGCCGAGCCATCCAGCGGCGCTAAACTAAAAGGGGGAGTGATTTTTACCGTCGCTCTTTCAGCTTTTTTCTCGTGGTTTTTCCGCTATAAATGTATGGAATACTCCGGGTGTTTTATCGCGATCGCGCTCACTAACAGCTTAACTCCCATTGTCCGCGTAATTGAGGATAAATTTTTTCTCTCCCGCGGTTTTAAATGGAACAGCTTATTTAAAAAAATTCGGTTTGATGAATCTGACAGCGCCGGGGAAAATCCATTATGAGTAACGCGAGCAGGCGGAAAAAATTTAATAAAAAAACCAATAATATTCTTGGTTTCTTTTCAGGGATAATGTCCAAGTCCGAACCGGAAAAAATCAGCGATATTAAAAACAAGTTATTATTTTCAGGCTGGATCGCGGGGCTTTTATTGCTAGTGTGTTTAGTTTGGATTTTAACGTATGGACCGCAGACCCGGAATCTTATGCGGACAGTAAACAGCGTCTTTCAAAGCAATAACGATTCAAGAAGGCTTTCGGGGCTGATGCAGACAAAAGTTTCCGCGTCCGGGCTTTTAGGTTACTGGTATTTGATGTATGGCACTACCGATAAAATGTTTGTCTTTACGATTTTTAACGACGGCATTCTTCTTCCTGTGGGGGCTGTAGTCTCAACAGAAAAGGTAAAAGAAATTATCCCTTTGAGCGCTCACGCGGTTCAGGTTTTTAATGATATGCCGGAAAGTGTTTTGCGGTTGTATATTAACAGGGTAGAAGACGCCGCGGTTTCCTCAGGAATAATTACTGAGCCGCGGCGGGGTTCCCCGCGAGGAGAGAGGCGATGAATCTCAGCCGTCAATATTCTTTTTGGGGCTCTCTTTCCCCTTTGGGAGGATTATCGGGAGTAAGTCTTTTGGTTATGGCTTCCGCGCGTCTTTCGTGGGCGATAGTAGTAGCCGGATGTTTATTCTGGGTTTACGGATTGACTACATTGGCGTACGCTTTTTTAATGACATCATTTGGAAACAGATTTTTCCCGGTTCAGGGGAAGGTTCCGTTATTTACATGCTTCGCCTCTTTCTTTGGCGGCATTTACATTCTGCTTTTATGGCTGATATGTCCGTTCGCGGCTTTGGAAATTTTGCTTCCCCTCCTTTTAGTTCCGCTTTTATGCGCGTCCTCCGGGGTTGTTCAAATAATCGACGCGCCCGAAATTAAAAAAGCGGCAGAAGCGGCTAAACCTTCTCTTCATTCTATTGATACAATGGAGCATATCGCGAACGCCGTTTCTCAGGCGATTTCTCTTTCGATACTTTTAATTTCTTTTTCGATTATAAGAGAGCCTGTCTCATACAGCATGCTGTCATTTCCCGGTTCTAATCATGGAATAATGACAATTATGTACTTAAGAGAAAATACATTTTTCCCGATCGGTATATTCTCGCAGTCGGCGGGAGCTCTGGTTCTTCTGGGTTATGTTATGTGCCTTTATCAATACGGCAAATCCAAGCTTTTTCCGGGAGAAAAAATATGAGTGGTATGCCGTTTATTCTGTTAATTTATTCCGCTTTTACCGTAAATCTTGTGCTTCAATGCGGCATCGGTTTAAGGGGAATCGCGGAATCAAAAGGCGAGTTTTTTATTTCAAGTTTTATAAAACTGGGCTTGATTTTTATTTCAATAATATTTTTATGGTTTTTATTTTCCAAGGCGCTTAGCGCGATAATTCAGGGATTGCTTCTTTATGTTCTGCTTTTTCCCGTCAGCGCGATTTTATATGACGGGCTTGAATTTATAATTTTTCGTTATATATTTAAAAGGGACGCGAAGGATGAATCTTTAATAAATTTCCCGGGCGGCATAACGGCTGTATCTGTTTTTATATGCGTCAACGCCGCGAACAGTTTTTTAGAAACGGCGATTCTGTCGTTTGGCTTTATTTCCGGAATTTTTCTGGTTAATATTATTACAAGGGAAGTCCGAAAAAGAGCCGCGCTTGAGGCTGTTCCTGTGTTTCTTCAGGGTAAACCCTTAATACTTATAACTATGGGAATATTGTCGATGGTTTTTTCCACCGCGTCAATTTTACTTTTCAGGATGATAAACGCGCAGTGAGCGAGGTTTTTAGTAATTGCCTGATTTTGGGTTCTCACGCTCATGTTCCTATAGGAGCAGGCGAGAGCGAGCTTAAATTTGTTTACGAAAGTAAACTGCGTCCTTTTATCACAAATCTTTATCATTACCCGGACGTTCAGGCTGTTCTGCATTATTCGGGCGTTCTTCTCTCATGGGTGGAGAGAAATCATCCTGAAGCTTTTATGCTGATAGATGAAATGATATCCCGCAAGCAGGTAGAAATTTTAGCGGGCGGATTTTTTGAGCCTTGTTTTCCGCTTATTCCTGTTCAGGACAGAATAGGACAGATTGAGCTTATGACTACATATCTTAGAAAACATTTTGGCAAAAGACCCCAGGGCTGCTGGATATCCGGTTTTACATGGGAACAATCATTGGTTACAGCGTTAAGCGCGAGCGAAATGAGTTATACTTTTCTTTCGCAGGAACAATTTTCGCTCGCGGGTTTTAAGGAAAGACAGCTTTTTATGCCGTGTATTTCCGAAGATATGGGTAAATTAATTACGGTTTTTCCTGTCTCATCATCAGTGGAAAAAGACCTGGAAACAAAAAGTTTTTCCTATGTGTTCAATCTGTTAAACTCAAGAAACCACATAAAAAAAACCGCCGCGTTAAATTACTCTGGGCGTCCTTTAAAAGACGATCGACAGGAATCAAAGATTCGAAAGCCGGCGGGCGTTTCCAACGAGCTTTTAAGAGCCAAGTTTCCCGGCGTAAAAATTGAGGATGAGACAACAGAGTATATAAATCATAAACCAGCCGGAAGAAGATTAAAAAGCGCGAGAAAAAGATATTTTAATCCGCGCGACATTAAAGCGTTGTCGTTAACCGATAAAAAAGTTTTAGATAAAATAATCTGTGTTTTCCCCGAGAAAATTTCATCATCCGCTGATGAATTGCCTGACGCCGCGTGGAACCGTTTTTTAAAGGATGTGTCGCTTTCAAAAAACATCATTGAGACAGCGCTGCCTGGCAAAATAATTAAATCCATTAAAGGTTATGAAAAGGGATATTTCCCCGATTCATCGATTTTTGACAAAGACTTTTCTCCCCGCCGTTTTTTAATTGAAAATGAGGAATCAAACGGAATTTATTCTAAAATGATTTTTACCAATGTGCTTATAGGCCAGTTAAAAGGCGACAAGTCAAGAAAGCAGAGCGCGAGGGAGGAATTATGGAAGGCGCAGGATTCAAGCGTTTTCTCGCCGGGTAACGGTCAGTTAAAAAATGATTTTCGAAAAGCCGCTTATTCCTTTCTTTTAAACGCCGAAAAGCTGTCAAGGGGAAATGAAAAGGTAGTTTCGTCAATTATACAGCATGATTTTGATTTTGACGGAATAAAGGAATTTCTTTTTCAGGGTCAGGCTATGAACTGTTATGTTCAACAGAAGGGAGCCGCTGTTTTTGAGCTTGATTATCTTCCTAAAAGCTGGAATTACCTTGACTGCGGAGCGAACGAATCAGGCCGCCGTTTATCTTTCGCCGACATTCTGACAACATCAGAGGTAAAACTAACGCCTTCTATAAAACCCTCCCTTATTGACGATCTTTATCTTGATAAAAATAAAACAAGGTTTTGTTATAAAAGCCATTATGAACCTCTGGCGCAGGATAAAAAAGGAAAATCATGCTTTAAGCTTGCCGCCTCCAAAGACGAAACGCTTGGCTGCCTCGAAATAAATAAATGCTATTCCTTTAAAAAGGAAATGTTAACAGTATCTTATATAATAAGTAGCACTGATAATAATACGGTAAAATTCAATTTTATTCCAAAAATAAATTTTTCTTTCGCCGGCGCTGCCGATGAGCATGTCCGTTTTTACGCGGCGGATTCAAATGGCAATGATACAGCCATAGAAAATAAATTCCGCGCTAACAATTTAAATTTTCATGATGTAATAAACGAAACGCGCGTTACCTTAACATGCGCTAAAACATTCTACGGTTTTCTTAATCACATTTTTAACGGCGATTTTTATCAGACAACTCAAATCTTGCCGGTGTTCGAGCTTACCCTTAACAAAGGCGAATCGTGGACAAATGATTTATCCTTAAAATTCGCGCATTAATACTAATTGAAGCTGTTCCAAAACTTTAAAAAATTTTTTATTCCAAACCGCCAATATGGAATATGCGCGTAATCAAATATATAGTATAAGCGGGACAGGCCACGGGTACGCAAAACTTTTGGCGGAGCCTGTCTACGAGCCTTTGTGTTCTGTCTTATTCGGTTTCAAAAATTCAAATACGCGTTAATTCTTTATAACATAAACAATTAACTTAAATTACATTCCTTCATTTGAATAAGACAGAACACCAGTCTCTCCGACAGAGAGCGCCAAAGATAGTTTTGCTTACCCGCACCCTGCTCCCGCCTATGAATATATTTAACATTTCGCTGATACCGTATTGAATATATCAATAATAAATATTATTGTTGATGTTTTTAAGCATCTTCGTTTAATGTATATTTGTAAATATCCAAATATGGCAGCTGTGCAAAGCCTTGGAGGCGTCTGTGGCTGCGTCAAGTAAAGTTGTATAGGCAAGTCTGTCCAGCGATACAAAATTATTTTATAAAGAGAAATTTATTACGCTGGACGGACTCGTCAATAAACACTTGAGAAAATTTCTGCCATTCTAGCCTCTCAAGGTTGTGTACAGCTGGTATATTTGCATTTAATAAGGAACATAAATACAGGAGTTTTAGAACAGCTTCAATAAAATTGTTAGATTACCGCGAACTTGAACCTGTGGTTCGCTGGTTCGACGCGTGTTATTGAATAACATTGTTTTTTAAGCTATTATGACTAATTATGAAAAGACGTTTAATTACTTCCGCGCTTCCTTATGTAAATAATGAACCGCACCTTGGAAATCTTATTCAGGTTCTTTCAGCGGACGCTTTCGTGCGTTTTTGCAGGCTCTCCTGTTATGAGACCCTTTATATCTGCGGCACTGACGAATACGGAACAGCGACTGAAAATAAAGCCGCGGAAGAAGGCGTAAGCCCAAAAGAACTTTGCGATCGCTATCATGAAATACACTCGAAGATTTATAAATGGTTTAATATCGCTTTTGACAAGTTCGGGCGCACTTCGACGCGGATACAAACAGAAGTGACACAGGATATTTTTTTAAAGCTAGATAAAGCCGGGCTCATACATGAAAAAACAATAGAGCAGTTTTTCTGCGGCAAATGCTCAAAATTTTTAGCCGATCGCTTTATCCGGGGAATCTGCCCTGTATGCGGCGGCGCTAACGCGAGAGGCGATCAATGCGAGGACTGCGGGAAGCTCCTGGATCCTACCGATTTAAAAGAGCCAGCGTGTTCGGCGTGCGGGAACGCTCCTAAACTCCAAAACACAAATCACTTGTATATAGATCTTCCCGGAATAAAAGAAAAACTTGAAAACTGGATAAAAGAAACATCCGTAAAAGGGTTTTGGGCGCGTAACGCCGTGCAGATGACTTTAAGCTGGATACGCGACGGTCTTAAAGAGAGAGCGATCACCCGCGATTTAAAATGGGGAATTCCGGTTCCTAAACAAGGCTATGAAAACAAAGTGTTTTATGTGTGGTTTGACGCTCCGATCGGTTATATCTCAATCACAGGAACGTTAGGTGAAGATATCGCGGCGGGAAATGAAACAATGTATATATCGCTTAATCCCGGGAACAAAGGAAAATGGCGTTCGTGGAAGGAGTTTCTTGAATACTGGTGGAAAGCCCCGATGGATGTTGATTTATTCCAGTTTATAGGAAAAGATAACATTCCGTTCCATACTGTTATATTCCCCTCAAGCCTTTTGGGAAGCGGCGACAACTGGACAATGCTGCATCACATGTCAAGCTCTGAGTATTTAAATTATGAAAGCGGAAAATTTTCCAAATCAAGGGGGGTAGGCGTATTCGGGAAAGACGCGATGGAAACAGGCATCCCTTCGGATGTCTGGCGTTTTTATTTGTTTTACTGCCGGCCGGAAAAATCAGACGCTATGTTTACATGGAGTGATTTTAAGGAAAAAGTTAACGGAGAGCTGATTGGAAATTTCGGAAACCTTGTAAACAGGACAATGTCGTTTGTTACGCGCTATTACGGCGGAAAAATCCCCGGCAGCCCTTCTTCAAGCGGTGCTTATTCAAGCGGCGCTTACTTAAGCGACGCTTCTTTTTGGAACGACGTGAGAATCAAAGAAAAATCAATCACCGATAAACTTGATAAAGCGGAATTAAGAGACGCGTTAAAAGAAATTTTTGAGCTTTCTTCTTTCGCGAATAAATATTTTCAAGATAATGAGCCGTGGAGACTTAGAAACGATGATCCCGCGAAGGCGGAGGCTGTGATCCGCGATTTAACCTATTTAATCCGGGATCTTTGCGTTTTAATAGAGCCTTATATGCCGTCAGCTGCGGAAAAAATCGCCTCTTTTTTTAATCTTAAACATCGAGTGAATCTTTCCATTAAAGACATCGGAAAGCCCGAAGGCATCGCCGATATTACTATTAAAAGCGAGGTTCTTTTCTCAAAACTTGAAGATGAACAGATTGACGCTTTAAAAGAGAAATACTCAGGAACTCAGAAAGAAAGGCGGGAAACATTAAAAACAAACGATCAAAAATCATTTTCTTCCGTGCTTGATTTAAGAGCCGCGAAGATCGAGAAAGTTCAACGCCATCCAAAAGCCGACAAACTTTACATACTGAGCCTTGAAACAGGTGAGGGCGTTAGTGGAGTCAGAGAGGAGAGGCAGATTGTTTCCGGGCTTGTACAGTTTTATTCTGAAGAAGAACTGCTTGGCAAAAAAATAATTGTCGCGTATAACCTAAAGCCCGCGAAACTCCGGGGCGTTGAGTCAAGAGGAATGCTGCTCGCGGCGGGCGATAAAGGAGGGGCTGACTCAGGCGAAAGATGCGAAACGCTTGACGCCGGCGACGCTCCTACAGGAACAAGATTTCTGCCCGAAGGAGAAGACGCCCTGTTAGCTGAAACGCCTCCTGCGGAAATTGACATTGACGCGTTTTTTTCCTTTCCAATAACGGTAAAAGATCATATAGTATATACAGGCGATAAAAAATTATGCCTTAACGCAAACCCTGTGCGGACATCGATCATCGCGTCCGGGGAAGTACGTTAAAATTAATTTAAAAAAATTAAAAATTATTAAGGAGTTATTATGGCTTTCGCGTTAAATACATATCCTGTAACTTACAGGGCGCGGTTTGAGGACAGCGGATGGAGCGAAGAATATATTGAGAAACCGCACAAAACGCCTGGGGAAGAAGCGCTAATGAACGAACAGGAGCGTTACGCGCTAGAAAATTCGCGAAATTGTTACGATGATATGCCTTTGGTTAATTATACGACGCAATACGGGCTCGCGTGTTTTGAAGGATTAAAAGCTTTCCCCCAGAAAAACGGAGGGCTTTCTATTTTCAGGCCGGATCAGAACGCCTCCCGTTTCGCGCGTTCCATGACGGGGCTTCGCATGCCGCCTTTCCCCGAGGATTTATTTTTATCTTCCTGCGCCGGGACAGTTAAGCGAAACGCGGCTTTGGGTTTTTCCCTTGAGTATAATAAAGACTGGGAAAAAGACTCATATATGAGCGCGGATTCAGTTTACATAAGGCCTTTTACGATCGCGGAAGGCGGCATCGGGGTAAATTTATCAAGCAGACCTTATGTAATGGTGATAAATACTCCTGTAAGCAGCTATTTTTCATCCGGCTCTTCTGACGCTGTTGTAACGGATATGATACGCGCGACGCCTAACGGCACTGGCTGGATAAAAGCCTGCTCAAATTATGTTGTGTCCGCGCTCGCCAAAGCTGACGCTATAAAAGCGGGTTACATGGAATGTGTTTTTCTGGACGCGGTTCACCGTAACTATATAGAAGAAGGATCGTCTTGCAATATGTTCTTTTATTTAAAATCAAGCGAGCTTGTAACCCCGGAACTTAGTGATACAATACTTCCCGGAATCACCCGCGCGAGTATAATTGAACTCGCCAGGGATAAAGGCGTAAAAGTAAGCGAGCGACGAATCTCCATTGACGAAGCCTTGGAAGAAACAAAAGAATGTTTTGTAAGCGGAACCGCGGCGGGAGCGACGCCGATTACATCATTAACATATAAGGGAAAAAAAGTTCTTTTTAATAATGAAAAAACAGGCGACCTTACAGCGGAAATGCGGGATACAATCAAAGGCATTCAATACGGAAAATTGCCTGATACTAAAGGCTGGCTTAAACAGGTCTTATGATTTTTTTATTTTTAGCTCCGCGTTTTTCCATGTTGTTTTTATTTTCGCGTAACTCATGATTGTCATCAATGTAAAATAAACGGGCATAAATAAAAGGCAGAGGATGTAATTAAGCTGCCGCTTAAAATCATCACGCGGGAATTCTTTTTTATAAAGAGAGAAAGCGGCGATAGTGTTAATTATCATGTTGATAAGAACACCGGCGGGCAAGGGCCAAAGCCAAGGAAAAAAAGGCAGAAACAAAACAGCCAAAATACCTGTGCTGATAATAAGCGCTAGCAAATTATAGTTAAGGCGAGTAAAGATTTCCGGGCTGAAAAGGCCGCCGTTATGCCAGCGCAGCGACTGGTTTAAAAATGACGGCCATTTTTTTTCCGCTATAGTCTCAACCGCCGCGCCATGTGATGTAATCGTGCGAATTTGAAATTTTACGCCCGATGACGACGCGCTTCTAATCCGCGAAATTAACGAAGCGTCTTCTGTAGGGGAGGGGGGAATCGCGTCATACCCCCCGATCGCTGTTAGCGCTTTTTTAGAGACAATAAGATTATTTCCAAAACCGCCTCCCGCAGCTCCAAGACCTGTTGAGCCTGTAAGGTAATTGTACCGCAGAATATGATCATAACTCTGGAACAGCGAAAAGAATTTATCGTTTTCTTTTTTCTTGAATACAGGTCCCAAAGCCGCGCCGGTTTTCGCGTTTTGTATACGGCTTACCATAACGCTGATCCATTCAGGCGGAACCTCGCAGTCGCCGTCCGTAAAAAGAAAATAATCGCCGTCTGATTCAATGATTCCCCTTGATAAAGCGAATTGCTTAAAATTCGGCCCCGGATTTTCACTTAAAGTGATAATTTTACAATCAATTCCGCGTTCTTTCGCGTCTTTCGCGAACCGCGCGAGAATCGCAGGGCTTTCATCGCTTGAACGATCATCGATAAAAATTATCTGGGCTTTATAGGTTTGATTTATCAGCGTCCGCATTAAACCCTGCATGCGCTGGCTTTCATTATGAATCGGAATAATAACGGAAACTTTCGCGCCATCGGCTTTAAAAGTTTTTTTGTCCCTTTTACATTCAAGGACGATGCCAATCATTAACGCGATATGTAAAATGATATGGATAACCGCGTGGCTGTAACATAATATGTCTAAAAGGTTCAAATGAACCTCCTTCCGGATATTATAATAACCCAGCAGCCCACTTAATTAAAATTATTGGAGATATGGGGATTCGAACCCCAGGCCTATTGATTGCGAACCAATCGCTCTACCAACTGAGCTATATCCCCTGTTACTACTATTTAGCAATAATAAAATTATTTAGTCAAGTGGCGTTTTGTGGTATAATTTTTGTTATGGATTATTTGATGGCGATTGACGCCGGGACAGGCAGCGCGCGCGCCGTGATTTTTGACACTGAAGGCAGCCAGATTAGCTGTGTTCAAAAGGAATGGAAACACACAGAGGATCCGCGTTTCGCGGGCAGCATGGATTTTGACTGGAATAATAACTGGAAGCTTATCTGCTCATGCGTAAGGGGTGTGTTAGCTGAAACAGGAATCAGCGCGGGACAAATCGCCTCAGTTTCCACTACCTGCATGAGAGAGGGTATTGTTCTTTATGACGCGCGGGGCAGCGAGCTTTGGGCATGCGCCAATGTGGACGCGCGCGCGAAAGATGAAGTAACGCAGCTAAAAAAAATCGATCCTGATCTTGAAAGGGATATTTATTTAAAATCCGGGCAGACCTTCGCCCTTGGCGCGCTTCCGCGTCTTTTATGGGTAAAAAATAAACTCCCTGATGTATATAAAAAAACCGCCTTTATCAGCATGATCAATGACTGGATTATTTTTAAGCTTTCTGGCGTTATGAAAATGGAGCCAAGCAACGGATCAACTACTGGATTTTTTGATTTAGAAAAGAGAAAGATTGATATTGATATTCTCCGCCGCTGCGGGCTAAGAGATGACATATTCCCCGAAGTAACCGAGTGCGGCGAGGTCGCCGCGAAGGTTTCAAAAATAGGCGCGGCGGAATCATCCCTTGCCGAAGGAACGCCGCTTGTCGCGGGCGGAGGCGACTGCCAGCTTGGCGCGATCGGCGTGGGCGCCGCCGAAGAAGGCGACGCGGTTGTTTTTGGCGGCAGCTTCTGGCAGTATGAATTCAATGTAAGCCAGGCGAAGTGTTCGCCAAAACTAGACGCGCGCGTTAACTGTCACGCCGTATCCGGTTTATGGCAATATGAGGCGATCGCTTTCTTCCCGGGGCTTGTTATGCGATGGTTTAGGGACGCTTTCTGCGCTGAAGAAAAACGCGCCGCCTCAGAATTAAATACCGATCCTTATCAATTATTAGACGAAGCTGCTCTTTCTGTTCCGCCGGGAAGCCACGGAATGATCTGCGCGTTTTCCGATGTGATGAATTACATCAACTGGAAACACGCTGCTCCTTCTTTTTTAAATTTTGAGCTTGACGCTCAAAAATTCAACAAGGTCACATTTTACAGGGCGATTATGGAAAACTCATGCCTTGTAACTTACGGCAATCTTAAACTTGTTGAACAGGCGACCGGAAAACATCCAAAAAAAATTATTTTCGCCGGGGGCGCCGCGAAAAGCGTTTTATGGCCTCAGATACTTTCTGATGTTTTAGGGCTTCCAGTTGAAACGCCGGCTGTAAAAGAAGCCACTTCTCTCGGAGCCGCGATTATGGCGGGCAAAGGAATAGGGTTGTATTCAAGTGTAATAGAGGCGGCACGAAAACTTGTT
>JGI24695J34938_10003317_pt1 | contig 11339 bp, 9 predicted proteins | sample TergutCo191P3_FD_34938 | JGI IMG/M metagenome (IMG submission 34938) | reverse complement strand
AACCTTACGCAGGATAACCGGCTTGCATTCCTTACAAGAGTTACGGCTCCCGCCCAAACGACTCCCGCTCAAACAGCTCCCGCCCGGATCGCGCCAGCCCAAACCGCGGCTGCTTCAAATACCGGCGAAGCTCCCCGGGAATTTTTCGGGACATGGGTTAACTCAAGCGCCAATGCCGTTGTAACGATAGAAGCGAACAGACTGACTTTTATTAACAGAAGCAACAATGTCACCTATACCCTTGAAAACCTTTCATGGGTGCCGTACAGAAACGGCGGGAACATGGCTTCCGATTACCCCGCAGGTTACGCGATAACAGGAACGGTCGTCATAAATAAAGGCTGGTCAAGCGACACGACAGCCGCCAATCATGTGTCAGGGGTCGGAACCAGATACGCGGATCACTGGTATATTCACATTAACAAGCGGTCCTTAAATCTGGGGCAGAGGAATACTAAAGAGAGGTATGGGACTGCCAGCGTGTATAACAGGCAATAACCTTTCGTAATTAATTGAACAAATCGTTTAATCCAATTAATTTAATGTTATCGTTTGTTTTTGCCAGTTTTTTCATTTGCTCTGTAAAACCGTCTTTGCTGAAAAGATAGTAGTATTTGTTTGTATACCTTTTGAACAATCCGCTCTTTCTTTCCAGGTTTTCAAAACTGTCAGTTCCGGTTTTTGTGTTTTTAAATTTACATTCACCGAATATGACGCCAGAGCCGTCAGCGGCAAGAATGTCAATTTCCTCCTCCTGTTTTTCCATAGGGTTGTTTCCCCACCATCTGCCAATTTCCTTTGGCGCAAGGGGAAGCGAATTGTAATTTTTCCACATGTATTGAATGCAGACATCTTCAAAACATCTGCCCATAAAACTGTTTATTTCCTGCCAGATGCCGGCGGCCGCTTTTGGGCCAAGACCTTTCAATATTAACGTTATGTTGTTCTGCACATACCTGAACCAGAACTTGAACATATTGTCATTTAAAATGTAAAGGCTTTTTATTCCCGTTTTTTCCCCGGCCGGTTTTTCCTTTACAACCAGGCCAAGGCTTATAAGTTTCTTTATGTATGAATCGCATAAATTGGCCGGTTTGCTGACTTTGTTCGCGATTTCCGATAACTTCGTGTTTCCGTTGGCTATGACGGTAATTATCGCGTTATACATATAAGGTTCCCTTAATTCCTGTTTTATTAAACTGCCAGGTTCTTCAAACAGCAATCCTTTGGAATTAAAAAACAGCTCAATGATATTTTCCTGTAAACTTCGTTTTTTATTGATTTGTGACAGATAATACGGAGTGCCCCCAAAAATGCCGTAAGTCAGCAATTTATCCTCTTTGGAATAATTGGGAACAAATTCAACAGCGCCGCTGTAATCAAGAGGTTCTATTTTGAACTGGGCGGTTCTTCTGCCGTACAGCGGGCTTTTGGCGCTTAATACCTGATTTTCCATAAAACTCATGGAGGAGCCGCAGAGTATTATCAGCATGTTTATATTTTTAAAATTATAATCAATATATTTCTGCAAAATGGAAGAGAAACTTTTTTCCGATTTCGCGAGGTAAGGATATTCATCAATGACAAGTATTATTTTTTCCTTCTTCGCTATTGCGGCTATCAAATCCAGCAGCTGCATGTAATTTTGGGGAATCACTTTAGCGAATGATTCTTCGGAGAGTCTTAAGCGCGACTTGTGAACGGCTTCTATAAACGCATTAAGATTATATTCCGCGGAATTTTCAATAGCTGTAAATAATATGTTTTTTTTCCCTTTACAGAAATGATTTATCAGCTCTGTCTTGCCAACCCTTCTTCTGCCGTACATTATGGCGACATCAAGACGTTTGTTTTTATACAGTCTGTTTAATTCTTCAAGTTCCTGTTCCCTGCCAATAAACATCCCATGCCTCCTTATTATTTCATGATATATCATATCACGATATGTCATATCATGATATGATAATAAAACATATAATTAAAAATTGCAACAGAAACGAAATGAATGTAAATAGTGTCTGTACGCAGAGCTTGTTATTTTTCATTTTTTAAATATTTGAGCAAAAAAAAAGACGATGTGCCTGGACGTCACGGGTTGTCACCCGCTGCACACCGTCTGTTTTTTTGAGAGGTAGTCCCTCCCGGTAATATTAGTATCGGCTAAATGAGAATGGACTTTAGCGCATAAAATAGTCTTTTTGTATGGAATATGCCGTTTTTAGCCTAATATCCTTCAATATTTCATTGACAAATTGGCGGCTTCATATTATCTTATTATCATAAAATAACCCCGTCCGGCCGTTATTTGGCGGTTTGGACGAAAACAGGGAGGCCAGCGTATGGCAAAAGTTGAAATGAAAAGCATTTCCAAGGTGTATGATGGCGGTGTCCGCGCGGTGGACAATGCCAACATCGTAGTCGAAGACAAGGAATTTGTCGTTCTTGTAGGACCTTCGGGGTGTGGAAAATCCACAACTCTCCGTATGGTCGCCGGTCTTGAGGACATCACCGAAGGTGAACTCCTTATTGACGGTGAAAAAATGAACGATGTTCCGCCCAAGGACAGGAATATCGCGATGGTATTCCAGAATTACGCTCTTTATCCCCACATGTCAGTCTATGAAAACATGGCGTTCGGCCTTCGCATAAAGAAGGTTCCCAAGGCCGAAATTGACAAGCGCGTAAACGACGCGGCCCGTATTCTGGACATAGAAAAATTCCTGGATCGCAAGCCAAAAGCGCTTTCCGGCGGTCAGAGACAGCGTGTCGCGGTAGGCCGCGCCATTGTCCGTAACCCCAAGGTTTTCCTTTTTGACGAACCTCTTTCCAACCTGGACGCCAAGCTGCGCGTACAGATGAGGGCGGAACTTTCCGACCTGCACCTTCGCCTGAACGCGACCATGATCTACGTTACCCACGACCAGGTAGAAGCCATGACAATGGCGAATAAAATTGTCGTTATGAAAGACGGAAAGATACAGCAAATAGGAGCTCCTTTGTTCCTTTATAATTACCCGGTTAACAAATTTGTCGCCGGATTCATTGGTTCGCCGCCGATGAACTTTCTGACAGTAAAAGTTATTGACGACGGCAACTGTGTTCTGCTGGACGAAGGTTCCTTCAAAATTAAAGCCGATTCGTCCCACACGGATTATCTGAAAAAGTTTGCCGGTAAAGAAGTATTCTTTGGCATCAGGCCGGAAGATATGATTTATTCCCAGACTGGCGGAAATAACAGCATTACAGTGAAGGTAACGGTAGTTGAACCGCTGGGCGCGGATATTCATCTCTGGCTTACAACGGAAACTCAGCCTTTGGTAGCGCGTACCGAGCCCAACTACGTTTTCAAGGTAGGCGATACGGCGGTTTTCATTCCCAGAATGGATAAAGCCCGCTATTTCGACAAAGAGACGGAACTGGCGATTATTCCGTCTCCCGGCGCATGATAATGGCTGATATTGGCATATAACCAATTAAAAAGGGCTGCCGGATGGCAGCCCCTTTTTTTATCACAGACATTAATTGGCCGTCTTGCGGAAACCTTCTGACAGGTTATTGTCTCCGATGTTCCTGATCAATCCGCCGCCCTGGTTGCGGTATTTTCCCGGGCTGATGCCTGTGTAGGCTTTGAATATCTTTGAGAACCAGCTCTGGTCTTCAAAGCAGCAGCAGGACGCGATTTCGCTGAGGGACATATCCGTCTCAAGCAGATAGCGGCTTGCTTTCTCTACGCGGAGTCTGTTCAGATACTTTGACAGATTCTCTCCCATTTCTTCCTTGAAGATTGTACTGAAGTAGGGCGGCGAAAGTCCCGCAACAGACGCGATTTCTTTCAGGCTGATTTTTCTTGTAAAATTTTCCAGGATAAAATCTTCCGCTTTTTTTAAAGCGGCGGCGTGAGGGATGCCGTGGAATGACGAGATGGTGTCCGAAATTCTGTCCACTATTATGTGCAGTATATCAGTCAGTTCCTCGATTGATTTGGCATCCTGAACCTGTTTCAGATTTTGGCTGTTTGCTTCTGTTGACAGGTTTCCGCCTTTGATAGGATTAATCTCTACCCTGGAAAGGAGGACAACCAGTTCGGTAACGCGGAATTGAATATACTTGTACTGTCCCGCATTGGAGAATATCAGAATTGCCATAATTTCGTTTAAAAGTTTTTTTGTTTCTTCAATATCGCCCATGCGTAACGCGGCCAGCAGCGCTTTTTCCTTGTCCAGAGGATACCCTGGTTTTTCCTGTCTGTCGGAGCCATCCGCATTTTCAGAGTATTGTTTTTCCAGCCCGCTTATAATTTTTCCGATTGCTTCCTGCTGTTCAGTTCTCCGCCTGAGTATTTCATGATAATCTTCGTTTCCGGTTGAGAGGGATTCTGCGCACACTTGCAGCATCTCTGACAAAGACTCGACTTTTTCCCCGTCCGCGGCGGGGAATGATTCAACGCGTTCTTTAAACTCTTCCTTTGACATTTCACTATTGCACATAACAAGAGTATTATCTTCATTTGAAAAAAAGTCAACTGTTTTTTTATTTTCCCTTAAAAAACCCGATCCTCTTACCGCTCCGGAAAAGAAACCTTCCGTGTAAATTGGACTTGTCCAGAAGATTAAACCCAGAGAACATTCATAAATATGGGAACCTCCCTTCTTATTTGCCTCTTTTATGGCGTTAATATGCATTTCCTGGCATGGAAAGGTCTCCTGTTTGTCTCCAGCGCCGGGTCTGAACCTTGTACAATAGGGACAAATCCGCTTTTCCGGGCTGTAATCCCATGAAATGTCAGGAAATAATGGTTTGTACGCGTTATCATAGATACATACCCCGCAGCCGGTCGCATGATTGTAATCAATCATCATTTTTTCGGCTTTTTCCATAAGATCCTTGCCTTGATCTCTAAAAATACTTGTTTTCCCTTTGTTTTCTCTCATAAAAATTCCTGATTTTGCGGTTTATCCCAAAATACTGCCGCCGGTTGTAATTCCGCGTTCTCTGTATTTTCCAGGGGTTAAACCAGTATTATTCTTGAATATTTTTGAAAACCAGCTTTGATCTTCAAAACCGCAGGCGGCCGCTATCCCGCTTATGGACACATTTGTGGTTGCCAGCATCGCGGCCGCTTTTTCTACCCTTAACCTGTTCAGATAACTTGATAAATTTTCTCCCATTTCTTCTTTGAAAATCGTGCTGAAATAGGGCGCCGAAAGCCCGGAAGCTTCCGCTATTTCCTGCAGACTCATTTTTCTTGTGTAATTGGTCCAGATATACCGTTCCGCTTTCCGCAGCGCCGCGAAATGCCGGACTCCCTGAAACGAAAAAATATTGCCGGACATTCTGTCTATCAATCCCGAGAGTGTGCCGGAAATTTCCTGTATGCCGGCGCTTTCCTCAATTTTTTTTAAATAGCGGTTGTTGATGTCAAGAGCGGATGTGTCTTTCATTTCGCCGGGGTTTGCCGCGGCTCTCGATAAAAGAACAGCCAGTTCCATCGCCTTCAGGCGGAATACGGCGATATTGCCCCTTGTTTCCTTTTCCAGGATTTTCATCAAATCCGCCAGGATTCTCTTTGCTTCCACATTGTCTCCCCGCCTGAGGCTCGCAAGCAGCATTCTTTCCATGTCAATCGGACAGGCGTTATTCGACATTTTTTGATTTTTTTCTTTTTCTGATCCGCATGTGTCCGCGCTGGGGTTTTGCGCATTCTGTGGCTGCACAATGTAATCCGGCTTGTGAGATACCAGCTTTGTCGTTACATTTTTCTGGATGAAGCTCATGTCGGAAATCTGTTCCGCGCACAGAAGCAGTATCTGCGCCAGGGCCTTGACCTTCCGGTTTGTTTTTTCCGATCCGTGGATTCCTCCGGAAAGCAGCGCTCCGGCGAAACGTTCTCCTGAAAAGAACGGGCTGGTCCAGAAAGCGTAGCCTTCCTGGCACATATAGACATAAGAACCTCCGAGACGTCTTGCTTCATCAATCGCGTTCATGTGCATAAGGAAGCATGTTTTTCCCGCGCGGCATCCGTTTGAGGCGCAGACCGCTTCGCCGCGCGTTTTGTCTTCATCCGGCCGCTTTGAAGGAGTTTTGCAGTTCCTGCACAGATGAGAAAAATGACTGGCTTCACAATCCGGCCCCATAACCATCGCGCGGCAATCAACGGCTTTTTTATAATGTTTCGCGATTTTCTGCGCTTTAACAAATAATGGTTCTAAATCACGGCGTTGGATAATATTCGATAGTTTTGACATTGTAAAATACTCCTCTTGATAATAAATCTAAACCTGTCAAGTTGAACAAAATACACCCGGATTCAAGAAATATTAAAAACATTTATTACCCATTGGAGTTCCTGTAGAAAAACCGGAAAGAAATGTCTATACTGGTTTTCTATGGCGTATTGTAACGGGCTGAATGCGGTTCTTGATAAAATGATTCTTTCCGCTTCAGGATGGCGTGCGGTTTTTGCCGCCGATGGCGGGGAAGAAAGCGCATCTCCCGAAATATCGGAAGCTCACCGTATTATCTGCGGCGCGGCGGCTTTTGTTTTTGCGGAATTTTTAAAAACGGGAACAAACGCCGCTGAAGACGAAGGCGCTCTTCACTCCAAACCATCGATGCCGCCGCTGGTTCTTCTAGGTGCCGATACGCGTCCCACAGGGCAGTCAATCGCAGGCGCAATGCTACCTGTTCTTTTAGCCGAAAACTGCGAAGTGCAATACGCCGGAATAACCGCCGCTCCGGAAATCATGGCGTGGGCAAGAAGCAAGTCAGGGACAGGAGATAGGGAATCCGGGATCGGGTTTATCTATATTTCCGCAAGTCATAATCCCATTGGCCATAACGGGCTTAAGTTCGGCCTTACCGACGGAGGCGTTTTATCAGCGAAGGACGCGAACCTTCTAATCTCGAATTTCCGCTCTTTTTTATCAAAAGAAGACAATATTAAAAAAATCGCTGATTTAATTTCCTGTGCGCCTTCGTCTCTCTGTCCGGTTTCTTCTTTTAAGGACGAGGCGTTTAAGGCATATTATGACTTTTGCTGCGAAGTGGTATACGACGGGCAGGATGCGGACGCGCTTTTTTCCGCGATTAAAGACGGTCTTGAAAATAAACCGCTTGGAGTAGTCTGCGATTTTAATGGAAGCGCGCGTTCAGCGTCCATTGATAAAAAATTTTTTTCCGCGCTTGGTTTAAAATTTGAATGTATCAATGACAGACCGGGGCAGATTGCGCACCGCATTGTGCCCGAAGGCGAGTCTTTGGAGCCTTGCGCCAGGCTTCTTGAAGAAACCCGCGCAGGTAATGCGGCATTCATGCTTGGTTATATGCCTGACTGCGACGGCGACAGGGGAAATTTGGTTATCTGGGATGAAACCGGAGGAAAAACCCGCGTTCTTGAAGCGCAGGAGGTCTTTGCTCTTGCCTGCGTCGCCGAACTTTCCCACCTTGCCTGGACTTGTGATTCCGGTCAGATATCATTTCCGTTTAAGGCCGCTGTCGTTGTTAACGATCCAACGTCCATGCGGATAGACAGAATTGCGGAAGCGTTCGGCGTTTCCGTATTCCGCGCGGAAGTCGGCGAGGCGAATGTTGTCAGTCTTGCCCGCAGGTTAAGGACGCAGGGATACACTGTGCGCATTCTTGGCGAAGGTTCGGCCGGCGGCAACATTACCCATCCGTCCGCAGTACGCGATCCAATTAACACTGTAATGGCGATTATTAAACTGCTGTGTATCCGTTCTTCCGGCGGAAAACCTGGTTTTTTTGAGTTATGGTGCAGACGTTCCGGGCAAATGGACTTATATCACGAAAATTTTACGCTCGCCGGAATAATTATGAGCCTCCCGCGGTTTATGACCACGCCCGCATACAGCAAAGACGCGGTATTGAGGATTAATACGCAGGATCATGCTATACTTAAGGACAGGTATAAAGAAGTTTTCCTGCGGGAGTGGGAAAAGCGGAAAGATGAACTGAAAGAGAATTATGGTTTTCTGCGCTGGGAAGCTGTTGCGTATAACGGACTGGAAGAAAGACGGAATTTGATCCGTTTTGGAGATGCGGGCAGAGGAGGGCTTAAAGTGTTCTTTTTTAACGCCGAGGGACGGGAAACCGCCTACATTTGGATGAGAGGTTCCGCGACAGAGCCTGTTTTCCGCATCATGGCGGATGTGCAGGGAGAGGACAGCAGGATTGAAAGGTATTTACTTGAATGGCAGCGTTATATGATAATGGAAAGTGATCAGTAAGGAGAAAGAAATGGGTGTTAGAGGCGAGTTGTATTCAAACAGGATAATCCTGCCTAACAGGACGTATTTTTTCAATGTAAAAGAGAATCGCATGGGCGATCTCTACCTTAACATAGTGGAAAGCAAAAACCGGGATGCCGGAGGTTTTGACCGTCAGTCGGTGATACTGTTTGCTGATGATTTGCAGGAATTCCTGAAAGGTTTTGACGAATCTCTTAAGGCGCTGGAAAAATCAGTCCGTGAAAAACGGAATGCGGGCGCAGGCGAGGGTACGCGGGTCAGGCGTGAAGAAAAAACCGAGCGGCCGCAGAAGAGCGAAGAGTACAGCCGCGGCGGCGGATACGGCGGGAAAAGCCGCGGACGCACAGAGAGGAGCAAATTTAGTTCCGGCGGAAAAAACGCGCCGGCGCGGGAAAGAAGCCGGGGTGGAAAAAGCGGCGAAATGCGCGGCGAAATGCGCGGCGATAAAAACCGGTTCAGCCGCGGAACATCAAATGCCGCTTCACGCGGCGCAAGAAGCTCCGCAGGCCGCGGCGGCGAGCGGAGCTTTGAGCGGGGCGGCGAACGCGGCGGCAGGGAACGCAGCGGTAGCCGTGGATTTGATCGCGGAGACAGGGCAAGTAAAAGGGTAGTTGTTAAAAAACATAAGAACGTCCACGACGAATAAATTCTATTGGCTGTTTTAAAGCGGAAAAGTTATTTTTTTACCGCAAAGGTCAGCCTTTGAATCGGGGAAGGTCCGTATTTAATAACCGCTTTGCGGTGCGCCGCGGTGGGATAACCTTTGTGTTTTTCGTAGCCGTACAACGGGTAAAGCGCGGCCATTTCTTCCATGTAACTGTCACGCGCCGTTTTCGCCATAATTGATGCCGCCATCACCTGCGGCACTTTCGCGTCAGCTTTTACCATCGCCGTGCCGGGAACTGGAATGTCAGGGACATAGAGACCGTCTGTTATCGCGGTTATGTTTTCTGTTTGCAGACAGGATTTTTTCATCATTTCGTCAAAGGCGCGTTTCATTGCCAGTAAACTTGCCCGCAGGATATTTATGCGGTCAATCTCGGCATGCGAAGCCCAGCCAATTCCCCACGCAACGGCCTGCGCCATTATTTCGCGCCTTGCTTCCTCACGGCGGGAGGCGGTGAGTTTTTTTGAGTCATTGAGCAGTTTAATGTTAAAATTGTCAGGCAGAATTACCGCGGCGGCGCAGACAGGACCGGCTATGGGGCCGCGTCCCGCCTCGTCAATACCGGCGATCATTAATTGAATTCCGTTAAAACATTTAACGGCTGTTTTAAATCCGGATCCCGTAAATAATAGTTGTCTTCCAGTTCTGTCTGAGTAAGTCCCATAAGCTCGTGGCTCATGTAATGAATCCAGTACGCTTCGTCGTTTACCGAGCAGTCATGCCTGCGGCACCAGTAATCCGGCTGAACCGGAAGCTGCTGCGGCTTGTCAAAAAAATATTTGTAATCGTGCACCGCTATTTTTAAATCATTGCGGGGAATTCCCTTGTCAAGAATTATTTGCGCAAGATGATTGATGGTTTTGCCTGAATCGAAAATGTCGTCCACAAGCAGAACTTTATCGCCTACCCGGAGGTAATCCGGCGAATATGTCCATCCGTCCACTTTTACCATGTCCGCCTTGGCGACATCCGTGTATGAGCGGGCGACCACTGCCGCGTAATACACGGGATGCGCGTCTTTACGCACAATCTTGAAATACTCGCTGATTATGTTGCCAAGATAGGCTCCGCCGCGCAGCGACACATAAATTACATCGGGTATAAATCCGTCAGCGTAAATACGCTGCGCGAGTTTGATAGCGTTGTCGCGCACCGCGTCAAATTGCAAAAATTCCTTTCTCATGCTTTTTCTGTCTCCTTCCCCCTGTTTTTCGGCTGGCGGAAGAATCCAAAGAAACTTCCGCAAAGGCCTCCGACAATATGGGCAAACTGCGAAATGTTATCTGAACTGAAAGAATTAAAGAGCTGTACTCCCATGTACAGAATTAATACAAGAATAAATGTTAAGGGAATTTCTCCCCTGGAAAAATTTGTAAAAGAAGAAAGCAGGATCATCATAAAAACCACGCCTGAAGCGCCAAGAAGCGATGTCTGGAAGAGTAGCACGTTAAAGATTCCCGTAACAACAGCGGTGATTACTATCATTACAAAAAGCGTGACAGAGCCGTAATTTTCCTCCAGCATGGGGCCAATGAGCAGAATGAGCGTGAAGTTGCTGATAAGGTGGGACCAGTTCGCGTGTCCGGCGACGTGGGTAAAAATCGTAACCAGGTTCCTGAAATTACCCGCGCTGAAATTTCCCTTCCCCGGAACCATGAACCAGTTTAATGTGATGTTTTCGGACACTACGGTTGACAGAAAAAGCACGAGCGCGCAGAACAATGTGAAGGACAGAACTGTAGGCGCGTTATATTTGATTCTCATGTCAGCTTTATTTCAATCTCCACAGGGCAGTGATCCGAACCCTGCACCTCCGGTCTTACAATGGATGATTTTACCCTAGGCATAAAACCTTTGTCCACACAATGGTAATCGATTCTCCATCCTACATTCTTCGCGCGGGCATTGCCCATGTATGACCACCATGTGTAATGTCCTTTTTCTTCAGGATGAAAATGACGGAACGTGTCAACATTGCCAGCCGCTAAAAATTTGTCCATCCATTCGCGCTCTTCCGGAAGATAGCCGGCGTTATTTTCGTTTGCCTTCGGATGCGTAAGGTCAATGGGTGTATGCGCGACATTGTAATCGCCGCACAGTAAAAAATGACGCCCTTTTTTTATAATGGACTTGCAAAATTTCAGCATTGCGTCATTAAAGGCAAGTTTGTAATCGAGACGTTTGCTTTCATGCTGAGAGTTGGGAAAATACGCCGCAATAAGCGTAAAATCCGCGTAATCGGCGGCTATTACGCGTCCTTCGCTGTCGAATTCCGGTTTTCCCAAAAAGCGCACATTGTCCGGTTTTTCTTTGGTGTATACGGCGACGCCCGAGTATCCTTTCTTTACCGAACTTGCCCAAAAAACGGAATACGGTTTTCCCTTTACAGGCGGGTTCAACAGCCT
>JGI24695J34938_10003314_pt1 | contig 11346 bp, 6 predicted proteins | sample TergutCo191P3_FD_34938 | JGI IMG/M metagenome (IMG submission 34938) | reverse complement strand
GAATTTATGGCGATAATCGAAGAAAGCACCGAGCTTCCCGAAAATTTTGTCCGTGACACGATCATGAGCGCTCCTTCCAAGAATATGATGAACGCTCTTTCCAAAGGCGTTTTGACTCTCTATGCTTTTGACGAAAATCCGGACGACATCTCTGTTGAAAATGTTTTACGCCAGTCGATTAATTTGATAGCGCAGTTTCCTCTGCTTGCGGTTTACGGCTATCAGTCGTTTTCGCATTTCCACGATAACAAGAGTCTTATGATTCATCCGCCGCAAAAGGGAAAATCAATCGCAGAAAATATTTTGATCATGCTTCGCTCCGATTCAAATTACACCGAGCTTGAAGCGCGGATACTCGATATCGCTCTCGTGCTGCACGCTGAACACGGCGGCGGTAACAACTCTACTTTTACTAACCATGTTGTTACATCATCGCACACCGACACATATTCCACGGTGGTCGCTTCCCTTGCCTCTCTTAAAGGCCCGCGACACGGCGGCGCGAACATCAAGGTTGTGCAAATGGTCCGCGACATGATGGAAAATATTTCCAACTGGAACGATGACAATGAAGTTACCGCATACCTTGAAAAACTTTTGAATAAGGAAGCGTTTGACAAATCCGGATTGATTTACGGAATGGGCCATGCCGTATATTCGTTGTCTGACCCGCGCGCGGTAATTTTAAGGCAGTTTGTAGAACAGCTTGCAAAAGAAAAAGGCAGGAACGACGAATACAATCTTTATTCAAAAGTGGAAGTTCTGGCTCCGCAAGTTATCGGAAAGGTTCGAAAAATTTATAAAGGCGTCAGCGCAAACATCGACTTTTATTCCGGTTTTGTTTACAGTATGCTCGACCTTCCCGAAGAAATTTTCACGCCGCTGTTTGCCATCGCGCGTGTCGCAGGCTGGGGCGCGCACCGTCTTGAAGAACTTGTAAACAACGGAAAGATAATCCGCCCGGCGTACAAGTCTGTGACAAAACAGCGGTCTTATGTTCCAATGAGTGAAAGAAAATAGATACTGCGTTTATTACATTTTTATATAACTGGTGACAGAGGAAAGTCTGTTACCGGAGAGCCGGAGGCAGAATGATTTCAGTCGCTATTATAGGAACCGGTAATATTTCCGGCCAGCATATCGAGGGATTTCTCGCTTTTCCTGACAGATGTAAAATTACTCATCTTGCGGATATTTTCCCTGAAAAAGCCGAGAAGAAAAACAGCGATTGCAAAATCGGAGCGAAGGTCAGCGCTTCATACAAAGATATTTTAAACGCGCCTGATATTGATCTTGTAAGCATTTGCACGCCGCCGTTTTGTCATGCGGAAATAACCATTGATTTTCTAAACGCCGGTAAAAATGTTTTAGTTGAAAAACCGATGGCGGCGTCTCTTGAAGAATGTGACGCGATGATCGCAGCCGCCAAAAAAAACGGCAAGACTCTTTCGGTAATCGCGCAGAACCGTTTCCGCGATCCCATTTACGGACTTAAAAAAGTTTTAGACGCTCAGCTAATCGGTAAAATAGTTCACGCGCAGATTGAATCCCTGTGGTGGAGGGGACACTCTTATTATGACTTGTGGTGGCGCGGCACATGGGAAAAAGAAGGCGGCGGCTGCACTTTAAATCACGCTGTTCATCACATTGACATGCTGTGCTGGATGCTTGGTCTTCCTAAAAAGGTGAGCGCTGTTATCAGCAACGCTTCCCACGACAACGCAGAGGTTGAAGATATTTCCGCCGCGATTTTGCAGTACGATGACAATCCTTGCGCGGGGAACTCCGCCTCACTTTGCGCGAAAGGAGCTTTGGCGCAGATTACAGCTTCCGTTATTCATCACGGCGAAGAGCAGCAGCTTGTATTCCAGGGTGAAAAAGCGCGCATTTCATGGCCGTGGAGAGTTGCAGCTAACATGGCGCAGCCAAACGGTTTCCCGGCTGCGGAACAGAATACAGCGCTGATAAAAGAGCTGAACGATTATTATGAATCTCTCCCAAAACTCGCGCATTCGCTTCACGAGGGGCAGATTGACGATGTGTTAACAGCGATCGAAACCGGATCAAAACCATTAATAGGCGGCGAAGACGGAAGAAGCACAATCGAACTTATCGCCGCAATTTATAAAGCAGGTAGCGAACAGCATTCCGTCGATTTACCCATGAAGAAAGATGATCCGTTTTATACAGTTAACGGAATGAAAGAAAAAGTTCCGCATTTTTATCAGAAGACTTCTTCCATGGAAAAAATGGAAGGTAATATAACATACAGCAGATATGACAAATAGGAAAAGAAAATGACAAATAAATCTGATGGAATGAATTACGCGCCCGAAGGAAAATCTGCTCCTGTTGTTAAAAAAGGGGAATTTATTTTTTCCGCGATCGGACTTGATCACGGGCATATTTACGGGCAGTGCAACGGTCTTATCGAAGCGGGCGGCGTTTTAAAAAGCGTTTTCGATCCTGATTCAAAAAAGATGGATAGATTCTGCGAAACTTATTCAGGCGTTAAACGCGCGGCAAGCGAAGATGAAATCTTTAACGATAAGGACGTGCTTCTTGTCGCAGGCGCGGCTGTAACATCAGAGAGATGCGCGCTTGGGTTACGCGTCATGTCGGCAGGAAAAGATTACTTCACGGACAAGGCGCCGCTCACAACGCTCGATCAGCTTGAAGCCGCCAAAGCAAAAGTGAAAGAGACCGGAAAAAAATACATGGTGTACTACAGTGAACGCCTTCATGTTGAAAGCGCGGTGTTCGCGGGTCAATTAATTGAGCAGGGAGCGATTGGAAAAGTAATTCAGGTGCTGGGTCTCGGTCCTCACCGTCTCAGCGCGCCATCAAGACCGCAGTGGTTTTTTCAAAAAGAAAAATACGGCGGAATACTCTGCGATATCGGCAGTCATCAAATTGAACAGTTTTTATTTTACTCTGGAGCGAAAGACGCGGAAGTAACGCGAAGTCAAATCGCGAACTATAATCATCCGCAGTACCCGGAGCTTGACGATTTCGGCGACGCTATGCTTGTTGGAGACAACGGTGCGAGTCACTATTTCCGCGTGGATTGGTTCACTCCCGACGGCTTACAGATGTGGGGTGACGGACGCTCTTTCATTCTCGGTACTGAAGGTTTTATTGAACAGCGAAAATACATGCAGCTTGGCGAAAAAGAAAGCCGCGGCGGCAATTTGTATCTTGCCAACGGCAGGGAAGAGACATATTATAATATAGAAGGGCAGGTTGGCTATCCTTACTTTGGCCAGTTGATTCTTGACTGCCTTAACAGAACTGAAAACGCCATGACTCAGGAACATGCGTTTAAAGCCGCGGAGTTGTGCGTTCGCGCGCAGATGCAGGCGATCAAAATAAAGTAGTAATTATTATGAACAAATTTATATTTATTGTAGAAACAGAAGCTCTTGAAGGCGTAAAAAGAATCGCCGGAAAAATCGCGCTGGATTTTAAAAAAGTCACAGGCGTTCTTCCTGCCGTTAAAAACTCGCTTCCTTCTGACAAAGAGCGCGAATGCGCGGTAATTTTCGCGACATTGGGAAAAAGCCAAATAACAGAAAACCTTATAAACGAAGGAAAAATAGATCCTTATGCAATTCGGGGAAAACGGGAAGTTTATCAAATTAAACTGATTGACGGCGTTTCGCGCGCAAAAAAAACGCTTCTGGTTCTTGGAAGCGACAAGCGCGGAACCATCTACGGAATGTTCGCGTTATCTGAATACATCGGCGTTTCTCCTTTGCATTTCTGGGGTGATGTTGAGCCTGCGCGGCGGGAAAAAATTGAAATAACAGAAAAAATTGAAGCAGTTTCAAAAGAGCCAAGCGTAAAATACCGCGGTTTTTTTATTAATGATGAATGGCCGTGTTTTGGCAATTGGACATCCGATCATTTTGACGGTTTTTGCGCGAAAATGTACGAACATGTTTTTGAGCTTCTTTTGCGGCTTAAAGGAAACTATCTTTGGCCTGCGATGTGGTCGTCTTCTTTCGCACTTGACGGTCCCGGAAGTTTGAACGAGGAGCTTGCTGATATTTACGGAGTTGTAATCGGCGCTTCTCACCATGAACCATGCCTTCGCGCCAGCGAAGAATGGGGAAAGGTAAAAGGACCTGAATCAGAATACGGCAATGAATGGAATTATTACACAAATAAAAAAGGTCTTTTGAAATACTGGGAAGACGGATTAAAGAGAAGCGGAAAATACGAAAAGATCATTACGATAGGAATGCGCGGAGAACGGGATACTTCCATGCTTGGAAGGGACTCATCGCTCAAAGATAATATTGATTTGTTAAAAGATATAATTAAAAACCAGAGAGAACTTATAAAAAAACATGTTAACTCTGATATAGATAATGTTCCTCAGCTTCTTGCTTTGTATAAAGAAGTTGAAGAATATTGTTACGGCAGCGAAGAGACAGAAGGTTTAAAAAACTGGGATGAAATCGGCAATGTGATCTGTATGCTCTGCGAAGATAATTTTGGTTTTATGCGCACGCTGCCTACAGATGAAATTCGCGGCCGCAAAGGCGGTTTTGGCATGTATTATCATTTTGATTACCACGGAGGACCTGTTTCTTATGAATGGGTGGCGTCAGCTTCCTTTGAAAGAACGTGGGAACAAATGTGCATGGCTTTTGATTACGGAATCAAGGATATATGGATTGTTAATGTCGGCGATTTAAAATTTAACGAAGTGCCGCTGGCGTATTTTATGGAACTCGCTTACGATTTTGAAAAGTGGGGAACAAAAGCAATAAACAGCATTGACGCGTACACGTCGCTGTGGTTTGAAAAAACTTTCCCGGCGGTTAAAAAATCAACGCGTGAAAAAATGGCGTATGTCCTCCATGAATATATCAGAATGAATTCATTAAGGCGTCCTGAAGCGCTAAACGCTGATATTTATCATCCTTGTAATTATCTTGAAGCGGACAGAATGCTTGAGCTCGCGGATAAAATTGATTCTGTCAATGATGAGATTCTTTACGCGAAAGGCGAATCCGCGCTTACAGATAAAGAAAAAGACGCTTATTACAGCATGATATATTGGCCTGCGAAGACAAGCGTAAATCTGCTTAGAATGCATTTATTCGCCGCGAAAAACCGCCATTACGCGAATCAAAACAAGAAGATCGCCAATGATTACGCCGCGCTTGTAACAAAGTGCATCAATAATGATCGCGCGTTATCTGAAGATTTCGCGAATTTTAAAAACGGCAAATGGAAAGGAATGGAACTTGCTCAGCATATCGGTTTTACAAGATGGAACGAAGATAATTGCAGATTCCCGCAGCGAATACAAATTGAACCCGTAAACAAACCGCGCATGGTTGTTTCACGCAAAGACAGGGAAAATATTTATACAAAAGCTTACGGCAAGCCCATGACTATAGAAGTATCTGATTTCCTGTACGCCGGAAATGATGAAGTAATTATTGAAATAGCCAACGACGGCAAAGGCAGTTTTAATTATGTTATTGAACCTGACGGTCTGCATAACTGGCTGGAAATAAGCTCCTTAAAAGGCGCTGTAGAATCACAGAAAGAAGTAACCTTGCGGGTAAAAAGAGAAAATCTTTCAGAACAAACAAGTAAAGCCCGGCTTCTTGTAAAAGGCGGCGAAACTACAATAGCGGTTGAAATTAATGCCAAAAATATAAATGTAAAAGATCTTCCCGCGATGACTTTTCTGGAAAACAACGGAATAATTGTTATAAAAGCAAATCATTTCTGCGGTAAAAAAGATGTTTCAAACGGAGCTTTTACCGAATTAAAAAAATACGGCAAAAATACCGCTGCGGCGGACAGCGGCAGTATGAAAGTATTTCCAACCACCTCAAATTTTTCAGAAAAAGACGAGAAGCCTTCTCTTGCATACAGATTTCTGATTGAAGAAGCAGGTGATTACATCACTGAAATATGGACAACGCCGACAAATTCTGTTCAGAAAAACCGTCCGTTAAGATTGCATCTAACAGATTCATGCGGAGAGAACCATGTAATTACTTCTGTGCCTTCGGACTTCCGCGCCGGAGATCCTTTTGAAGGCAGTTGGTGCGAAGGCGTGCTTAATAACATTCGCATTAATAAAAAACCATTGAGATTTGAGAAAGGCGTTCAGGAGATCTCTATCGGCGCGCTGGAAGCGGGACTCGTCCTTGAAAAAATATTAGTATACAAAAAAAATAACGGACCCTTGCACTCATATCTGGGTCCGCTTGAAAGTTATTATACTACAGGTTAACAGCTTACCACAAATAGGGAATTGAAGCCGCGGCAGATACAGCGGAAGCCGCGCAGATACATGCCGGAATCACAATTATTGAATACAATCCCCAAACAACAAGACCTATTATTCCAAGTACAAGACCTGCTGTCGCTTTACCGTTCGTGACACCCATTTTCTTTACCTTGCCGGCATAAACAACTGCAACAATACCTAACACTAATCCCACAATAGGAATAACAACAGAGATTATTCCGCACACCAATGATACAGTCGCGGCGCTGTCAGCGGCTTGCGCTTGAGTTTGAACCTGCGGCTGCGAGACCGGCTGCTGCGCCTGATCCGGCTGAGACGGCTGAGACGGCTGCGCCTGACTAAATTTTTCTCCGCATTTGCTGCAGAACTGAGCGTTATCCGCAACTGATTCTCCGCATTTAGTACAAAACATTTGTTCCTCCTTAAAATCAACGTTTAAATTTGATTATATTCGTTTTTACCGGTTTTGGCAATATATTACCCCCTCAGCGCTTCTTCTTCCTTTTCTTCGTCAAACTGCTGCGTGTACAGCTTATAATAATGTTCGCGTTTTTGCATCAGCTCTGTGTGCGTTCCGCGCTCGATAATTTTTCCGTCATCTACAACAAGAATGATGTCCGCGTTGCGGATTGTAGAAAACCTGTGCGCGATTACAAAACTTGTGCGTCCTTCCAGCAAAGTGTGAATCGCTTCCTGCAGAAGCATTTCCATCTCGGTGTCAATGGAACTTGTCGCTTCGTCAAGAATGAAAATCTTCGGGTCTGCCAAAACCGCGCGCGCGAATGAGATAAGCTGTTTTTCTCCCGTTGAGAGCCTGTCGCCTCCTTCGCCTGTTTCTGTGTCGTAGCCTTTTTCCATCTTTTCGATGATCTTGTCCGCGTGAACAATGACGGCTGCCTTTTCCACTTCTTCGTCAGTCGCGTCGAGACGTCCGTAGCGTATATTCTCGCGGATTGTACCCGAAAAAAGATGCGGGCTCTGAAGCACATAACCAAACGCGCTGTGAAGCCAGTGCTGGCTTCGCTGGCGGTAATCAATTCCGTCTATTAAAATTTCACCTGACGTTGGCTCGAAGAATCTGCATACAAGATTGACAAGCGTCGATTTTCCCGCGCCTGTCTCACCCACAATGGCGGCGTATGTTCCGGCTGGAATCGTCAGGTTAAAATTTTCCAGTATCTTCTTGTTGTATCCTGGATAGTTGAATGTCACGTCACGGAACTCGACATCTCCCTTGATCGATTCCCAATTCTCTTTCTTGGGCGCAAAAACATCGCCGTATTTTTCGAGCACTTCCGGTTTGTCAGTTATTCCCGGGTCTTGATCAAGAAGACTGCCGACTCTTTCCACATTCGCCTGCGTGGAAACAATGTCCGTTAAAATGCGCGCGATATTCTGAATCGGCCAGAAGAAACCTCCTGCATATTGAAGGAATACCGCGAGAACCGACAACTGCGCTCCAAGGAAAATAATCTCGTATCCGCCGTAACTTAAAATCGCCGCTGTCGCAAGCGAACCTATAAAAAGCGTCAGCGGAATAAAAGTCGCGCGAAGACGCGCCATGTGAGTCGCGTTCTTTCTGTATTCGCTTGTAATGGCGGAAAATTCTTCAAGGCTCTGCTTCTCGGACACAATTACTTTTACTGTTTTCGCTCCCGTGATGCCTTCGTTCATTGCGCCTGTCATTTTAGAATTTATTTTTCGCACTATACGGTTTACTGTTAAAATTCGCTTTTGGAAAAACCATGTTAAAAAAGCCATGACAGGAAGAGTCGCGCAAACGATTAACGCAAGTTTCCAGTGAACAATGAACATTGCGGTTATCGCTCCGACGCAGTAAAAAACCGACCATGTAAAATCGATGAGTCCCCATGCGACCAAATCTCCGATTCTGCTTGTGTCCGAATTGGTACGCGCCATCAGGTAACCGACAGGGGTTTTGCTGTAATAGGAGAGGCTGAGTTTTTGCAGATGCAAAAAGACAGCGTTGCGAAGTTCACGCGTCATTCCGCATTCGGCTCTTATGCCTCTTGAAACAAACAGATTTACATTTAACGCTTGAATGATTACGAGCGTTCCTGTCATTAAGAGAAGGATCCAAATTCCATCCGCGGTCTTGGGTTCAATGTTATTTTTTATCGCATAACCTAAAACGAGAGGATAAAGTATATCGATGACAGCGACAAGAAACATTAAGCACACGCAAAAGATAAGCGTTTTCTTTTCTGTTCTTATAAACGGAAACATTTTTTTCCATACTTTCATTGATAGAGGTTTGTTGTATTCAATATCTTCATAATCCGACATTTTAATTCTCCTGAGTTTTACTAACAGAAGCGGCGTTTTTATCTGTCAAACCTGATTCTTCAGACAGACCGCTCGCCTGCATTTCGAATATACGGCGGTAAGTGCCTTCGCGCCCCAAGAGTTCCTTGTGGGAACCAAGCGCTTCCACTGTGCCGTTTTTCAAAACTAAAATTTTATCCGCCTGCATAAGAGTTGATATGCGATGCGAAATTATTATTACCGCCGCGTCTTTTACGCGGTGTTTTAAAGCTGAACGTATCTTCGCGTCAGTTTCCGTGTCTACGGCGGAAAGACTGTCGTCAAAGATCATTACAGGAGGTTTCCCCGCGAGCATACGCGCGATCGCGACCCTCTGCTTTTGACCGCCGGAAAGAGTAACGCCCCTCTCGCCGATGATCGTGCTGTATCCGTCGGAAAAATTCTCGATGGTGTCATGCACTGCCGCTGTTTGAGACGCGCTTTGCAATTCTTCAGTCATTAAATTTTCCTGTGACGCTGATTCATCCGCGCTTAGAACAATTGTGTCTCTTTTTGGAATACAAACTGCGATGTTTTCGCGTATCGTTTTTGAAAAAAGAAACGGCTCCTGAAGACAAAGACCGATGTGCCGTCTCAAATGTGAACGCGCGATACTGCGGATGTCTATGCCGTCAATCGTGATGCTACCGCTGCCGTCTTCCAGATCGTAAAGCCTGCTTAAAAGGTGAACAAGCGACGACTTCCCCGAGCCTGTGGCTCCAAGTATCGCCATGGTTTCTCCCGGCTTCAACGTGAAAGAAATATCACGTAACACATGATTGTCACCGTAGGAAAAATTTACATTATCAAAGCAAATCTCTCCTCTAATTTCAGGACAGAGCGCGTCAGCAGGATCGCTCTCCGGTTCCTGAGAAAGCACCTCGCGGATACGGTTCGCCGCGACAAGCGTTTTTGAAGTATCCGAAAGGATTCTTCCAAGCTCGCGGATAGGCCAAATCATCCAGTTGCAGTAGGCGTAAAACGCGATGAATGTTCCGGCGGTCAGATCTCCCTGAATGCTTCGGAAAACTCCCGCGCCAATTACAACCGTTAGCTGCAAACCACTCAATAAATCGCTGGTTCCCCAGAATTTTCCAAGCATTTTTCCAATGTTCGTCCAGATATCGGCGTGTGCCGCGGTTCTTTCCTTGAATTTTTCGACTTCGTGAGCTTCCCTTCCGAATGCGCGGACAACCCGCACTCCCGTATAATTTTCCTGAGCCGCGGACTGCATTCTCCCTTCTGTAATATCCGCTTTTGTAAAACTTTTGCTGACCTTGCGAAAGTAGAAGAAAGAAAAAGTAAAGATGAACGGAATTATCGATAAAGAAATCATCGCCATAAAGACATCCATAGAGAACATCATTATTACCGCGACAGTAAAAACGCAGATGGTTCTGATAAGCTCGCTCAAATTGTTATGAATAAAAAAACGTATGTTATCAACATCGGTTGTACTGCGCTGAATAATGTCTCCTGTCTGACACTTAACGTGCCAGTTCCACGGCAGCTTTTGAATGTGACCGTAGAGCGTGTTCCAAAGACGCCATGCGACTGTTTCTCCGAGTTCCAAAGATGTGTAACTGCGAATCAGGTTGCAGATTTCAGCTAACAACGCCGCCGCAATTATGAAAATCGCGCATATCCAAATTTTTTCGCGAAGTATTTCAATTCCGCCCATCGCGTTGATTAAATTGATTACGAAAGCTGGCGCATCAAGCGGAGCTTTTCCTATCACTGAATCGATAGTGTAGCGGACTATCTGAGGATTTAATAATCCAAAAGTTACCGTTAAAAGCGTTGCGGTACAGCAAAGCGCGAAACCGGTTTTCCGGTCTTTCGCGGCGGCGGCGATCATTCTGACCCGTCCGCCTTTCCAAGGCAGTGTCATTGTGTAAACTCCATTGTGAATGTATAGCCCAATTCACGCGGGCAATTAAAATAAATATAACTATGTGACAGAACACAGTCTGGCAGATATATACGAAAATAATGAACAATTTTGATCAAATTTAACAACACGCAATCCTCCTATGTTTAATTGCCAGATAGAAAGACCCCAAATCGGCCGTTTGGTATCTGGAAAAATGAGAAAACCGCATGTGTTCGATTAGCTTTTTACTGATAATTAGAATCAGGAGGTAAGCTGCTGTCAGATCGACAGCTGACGCTCTGTTGGCGCCTCGCCGCATGCGGCCTCAGCTTATATGAAAAATCCTTACTGTCATGTTACATCCCCCTTAAAGAATGATTTGCTGCTTATCCGATCACACGTAAATGTGATCAGCCAATGTTTTATCATTCTAAGGTTTAATTAAATTTCTGTCAAGCGTTTTTAGTGTAAAATATTATAACGACCAATACCTCTTGCCCGCTTCCAAAGTTCTGCCTTTTACAATCGCAAGCTCGCTTACCGTCATGATCCAAAACCCCTTTGCTCTTAAGCCTGCGATTATTTCAGGAAGGTCTGCCATAGTGTTACCCTGGGACGTATTATTATCGTGAAGAATTATAATGCCGCCGTCCTGAGGATTGGCAAGAACGCTGTTCTTTATTGCCGGAGAACTGCCAGGCCAGTCGTTATGCGCACTGCCGTCAATAAGAGCCATACCGAGATTTTCACAAACCTGACTCAAATTATCTCCGTGATTTAGATTCGGCGCGCGAAACAAACGCGGATTGTATCCGGTTATATCCTTTATAGACTGAGACGCCGCGTTCAAACTTGATGTGATATC
>JGI24695J34938_10003307_pt1 | contig 11361 bp, 11 predicted proteins | sample TergutCo191P3_FD_34938 | JGI IMG/M metagenome (IMG submission 34938) | reverse complement strand
CCGGGACAAACGGAGTTAAAGCATGAATTTTCGCGTAATATTCTTGAAGCAACCATCAACGTGGAGTTTTAAAGTATGAGATATGCCTTAATAGTTTTTGGTTTGTGTTTCAGCCTCTCTTTTGCTCAAGAAACAGTGCTTGCCGCTTTGGATAGCATAGAAGAAAACACTTTAGGTTTTTCCTTGAACGGTAGCGCAAAGGCCGGTGCTTTGGGTTCTATTTTAGATTCAAAGGGGTTATCCGGTGATGCAGACGCTTCGGAATATTCGGCGTTTACCGATTTTATACTGGGCATTTCCATTCGCCCCAGTAAAGAGACAAAAGCCACTTTTGATTTGCGTTTCCATAAAGATTGGCAGTCTGCATATCGTGAGGGCAATAACTCCCCGATAATAAGGTGGTGGTCTTATGATGGCAATATATTGAATAAAAAATTAAAGTTCAATTTGGGAACAATGCGTGTAGCCTATACGCCGCTCACCATATATTTACCGGAGCCGGATCTTATAATGGAGCCGGAAATATTCTCATCTCTTAAAAAAGATGCAATGGAAGAGAGATATTTAGATGGTACAAATCGCAGGCTTTTGCAGGGTTTGAACCTTGAGTTTGGCACTTCTGCTGGTATTTTCGACAGGATATTTTTACAGGGAACAATTGCACGGTTGCGTAAGGTTCCTGATGGAATTGACAGAACATCATTTGACTTTGATCCGAATAAAGACAGATTTACTGCAGGTGCTCGCGTTGGCATTGAAACATTCGGCTTATACTTTGGAGTGAACGATGTTTATTCCTTTAACAGATATAGCAGTTCTGTTAGAAATATAAACTATGATACTTTAATAAATTATGAGAAAAATAATGTATTGAGCTTTGAATTGGCTTATAACAGCAAAAAATTGCTTTCCGGGCCTGTGAATTTTGGTGTTGGCGCAGAATATGCTTTTTCTAACTGGAGCAACAGGCTGCATAAGAGAGTAAATGTTGACCAAAAAACATCTTTAGTCTTAACTACAATTGACCTAGTTCCTGCTATTATAGCTCCGGTAAATGGTAGCAATCCCTATCTGTATTATAGAACATCAGAACCTACGGGTTCTGATCGCTGGAAATATGAACTTATTGAAGGCTTGCCATCTTTAGATAATAAAAATGCTTTGCTTGCCAGTGCTTTTGTGTCTTTTGACCAAAAGCCATTTGAAGCAAAACTCTCGGGTAATTTTATAAATGTTAACAAAGATTTTGAAGCGGAACTTGCGGCTTCTCCGGCATATTTGCCAAACTTGCCCATATTGAACAGTGATGCTGCTTTAGCAGAATATGGCTTGGAGCAATTCCGCACGGGTTCTTTAGAACACATGTATTATTCTATTTATTATACTTTACCCTTGAACGCAATGACTATTGTTCAAGGCCAGCAAGGAAGGCCGGCTAGTGTAATAACTACTGGCACCAATGATAGATCTCTTTTTCAGTCTGGGTATTTGGCTAATAACTATAAGCTTGCCCATTACTATCGCAATGCCTATACGCAGCAAACATATACCCGCTTGGAAAGAGGCATTGAGAGCAACCGTTTAGACCCTGCTGTGAATTTGGCCTTGCCTTATGGCTATGCCACTCCGGATAGAACAGGTGGTGATGCAGATTTGAACTTTGTTTGGAACAAGGCCGTTAGCGTTAGGGGAGTGTTTGGTTCTTATTCCTCTGAGCATGCGGATTATACCCGTTTTGGCGGAGGTTTGGAAGTAAATGTGGCTCGCTTGGCTGGGCTTGGCAAAGATTTAGTGATTTCCGGTTCTTATGAGCAAAGCAAAGAAGAAAGCGGTGTATATAATCCTCAGGCAGATCGCATTATGGCTGGAGCAAAAATAGGAATTTGGCGTGGGCTTTCTTTGATTGGAGGTTTCCAACAGCTTTCAAAGGAGTTTAAGAATCCTTATACTCTGGTTGACGATTATTTGGCTATTAATAAGACAAGTGAAATTTTGGCTATAGGTGGGCCGCAAATTAAAATCAGTGAAAGAGCGAATTTTAATTTGCAAGGTGGTTTGCTCACAAATTCAATTTCCTTTACACTTGATGGAGAAAAAAATGATATTGATTTGGAGAAACTTATTGTGTCCGGTTTGGTAACGGTTAAATTTTAAGGAGAGGTAGTTATGAAAAAAAGATTATCTGTTTTTTTGTGTGCGGCAGCAGCTATGCTTATGGGTTCCTGTTCGGATTATTCTATAAGCCAGGAAGAAAGATATGAATTGCCCGGTGATTTTAAATGGCAGGTATATGCAGAGATAAATAAAGATATTGCGATGAGCCAGATTATTCTGGATGTCAGGGAAAAAAACAAGGCATATAGAGGAAATGGTGAAACTGTAGCTGATTCTACAGCAAAAGCCGTAAGTAATTGCGTTAACCTTCTCTCCGATAATGACTTTGCGAAAAAAGTTTATCTGGAATATGCGTCTTGCCCCGAACAAGCTTGGGCTCAGGGAGATAGATGCCCCGGAGGCAGACCCGTTTTAGATACAATTACGACAATTGTATCGGGTGATAATCGAGTGCCAAATCCGAATTATGGTGATACAATATCGTGGCAATGCGGAGGCTGTTGGGCTGGCGGTTGGGCTGGACTTAGTTCTGAATTGCCAACTGAGTTGACCAAGTTTACCGGGGCAAGTTCGGTTTTTGCACCAATTAGATTGATGTGCTTTTTTTTACCCAAAGCAGAAACTTCTGAAGTTGCGGAAAATTACTTAAAAAGTTTTTATCATTTAAACAATAACGATGAAGTAGTTTATAATTCAAATTTTGATTTTAATCTTGTTCAGCAGCATTATTTTCTTATAGGGCGTTTTGATGGAAGGCCGTATAAATATTGTGAAGCAGGGCAAACAGCTCAAGAAAAGAGTTTAGATATTGCAGATAGACGAGTCGGTTATTATGACTATGGCAAATATACTTTTTGTTTGAATAAATCTGATGACAAGATATATGTGGTAAAATGAGGTTCACAATGAAGAAATTATTGCTTTTTGTTTTGTTTTGCTCCACGGCAATTTTTGCTCAAGACAGAGTGGTTGCCTATTTTCCGCATTGGGCTCAGTATTCGCAGTTTAAACCTTCGGATGTGCGCTATAACTTTGTGACGGAAATTCGCTATGGTTATTTAACACCCAATGACTCAGAGTTGCTTTTTTCGGATGAAACCGACAAGGGTAATTTTTTGGAACTGGTGAAGTTGGCAAAAGCCGCTAATGTTAAAATTATAGTTGCTGTTGGCGGTTTGGGCAATGAAAGCTCCATGTCTCAGGCTTACTCGAGCTCTGCGGATTTTGTAAAAGCAGCTCTCGCTTTTAAAAACGAATACGGCATAGATGGTTTTGAGCTTGATGGAGGTGTTATAGGCGCAGGGAATGCGGCAGAACTTGTCAGGCTGGCTAATGAATTGGCAGATCAGAATGTTTCGGTTTCCATCGCTGTGCCGGGAGAAGAAGCTTTGGCTTCTGCGTTTGGAAGCGTGAGTTTGAGCAAAATTGAGAACATCTCGCTCTGGTTTACAGACCAAACTTCCGCAAGCGATTCGCAGGTAAAACCGAATTCAAACACCAGTGAGAACATTAAAACTTTGGCTGCATTCGCAAACGCCGGTGTGCCGAAAAACAAGCTGATGCCTATTCTTCCCTTTTACGGCAAATCTTTTTATAAAGCATCCGGATTGGAATCTTCACATGAAGGCACTGGTTCCGGAAACGAAGGCGTTTTGCCCTATAAGGAGATTCTGAACAAATTCAAAGATGCCGCCACATACAAAGTATCCTTTGACGAATCCAGCAAAAGCGAAGTGGCTGTTAGCGAAAGCGAAACTATAGTTTTTAACGGAATTCCTTCGGTTAAAGCAATTACCGAAGCGGTTAAAGATAACGATTATGGCGGCATTGCAGCCTTTGATATATCAGGTGACCATAAAGAGCCTATAGTTTCTTTGCTTGTTACGGCTGGCCAGATTCTGAGGCCATCTGTGGATTATAAGAAGAAGAAGCGCTAGTACTCTCCATTCTTTTAGCAGCTAGTTCTCTTTGGGCGTTTTGTGCCATTTTGGTGGCGTCTGCTGCAATTTGCCTGTCTGCGGTGGAAGGTTCGGCCGGAGCCAAGGCGGCTTTGCGAATTACATCTGCTTTTCTTATTGTTGCTTCCGGGGTTCTCTCAGGGCTTGTGTCCAGGTTTACATGGCCGCTGCTTGCGTATCTTTTGCCATCGGGGCCGGTTACAAAGTTGTAATTTGCGCCGCCACGAGCATAACCACCAGCCGCACTAACATGCGCTTGCTCATGAACCCTGACCTTCTTGTCTATCTTTTTCAGTTCTTCTACACGCCTCTGATCCTCTTCTGTCAGCTCCTTAGCCCCGGAAGCATTTGCAGCATTCCCCTTTTCGCTCTCCTTTTCGTTCGCTTTCTCCTTTTTTTCGCTTTTTTCATCTAAAACTTTCCAGCCTTCTTCAGTCAAAGCCAATTCATAGCTATAATTTGAGCTTTTTTCTTCATTTTCGGTTGGAGTTTTATAAGAAGCAGTATCTGATCCGCTTATAACGGGTGTCATACTAGGGGAATTTCCAACTTTTTCTATCATAGACCTGCCTCATTTACCTTATCGGCATTTTATTTAAGAACTTTAGTAATTAATTAAATATTTATACTCTATAAATGTAACATCTGCACCATTCCCCCAAACTCAATGTTTATGGGCATTTTCAGCTTGCCGCTGAAATCTTCGCCGTCTATTTGGACAAATTCGTCGTTTTTCAGGTCAATTTCTATCTTTTGGGCTTTTATAACGGAATTTCCCGGACCTATGATTGAGAGGGCTTTTAAGAAACTCCTTATGGACTTGACGTTTAGCACCTCCAGCACGGAGTCTGCCATGTCTGACTTGCCAAAGGGGTTGGAGCCGCCGGCAAAGCTTGGGATATTGCCTACTATGACCGTGCGGTTGTTTGCAAGGGTATAGCTCTTTTTTGAGCCGGAAATGTCTGTTATGCGCAATTCGCCTGATTCCAGGCGGTAGTCTTTGTCTGCGAAGAATCTTTTTACATAGTGTAGTTTGTTTTTGAGCACGGACTTGCCCGATATTTTGCCTTTTGCCCTGTCTTGGTTGAAGTCGTGTGCTATGCGTGCGTCTATGCCTGCGGAAAAGTAGTTTGCCATTGCGTATTTTCCGTTTATTTTCCATAGATCCAGGTTTCTGGTCTCTGCCACCACAAGTTTGCGGACTATGTATAACAAGCCTCTGCTCACAAGGGCTTCGTAGAGGTTCAGAGTTCTGGCTAAATCATTGCCGGTTCCGAGGGGTATAAGCCCTATTTTCACATTCCTAAGTTCCTTGTGCTGCAAAAGAACATTGAACACCGCCGTAGCAGTGCCATCGCCGCCCACAGCTATCACGCACTCGGAATTTTTCAGAGCTTCTTTTACCTGTTCTTCAAAGTTTTCATAAATGCTGAATTCGCTTTTCCATTCCTGCTCTTCAAAAGCCATTGAGCGCATGATTTCAGGTAAAAAGTCAAATACAATTTTACCTTGCCCTCCACCGCTAATGGGGTTGATTAAAAAATGGAATTTTCTTTGAGTTAGCATTAAAATATAATTTAGAAAATTCTATATTAGCTATGGTAATGCATAAGGAAAGCTGGGCGATTATTGGATATACCGAGCCTCAAAAGGCAGATATTGTCAAGGCTTTGGGCAAAAAACTTGTTAATGTGAGCGAAATTATAGAGAAAGATAAGGCAGACGATGCATGGCTGGATGAAGAAAATCTTTTGAACCCCGGGCAAAAAGCCTCTGACCTGCTTCCTGAGAATTGCGAGCGTTATTTGAAAAAATTTAATCTGCTCCACACGGTTAATACTTCCATACGGTATTTGTCAACGGGCGAAATAGCGAAAATTCTTCTTGTCGCAGAGATAAGCAAAAATCCCGATATGCTTGTTTTGGACAAACCTTTTGACGGGCTGGATGTGAAAAGCCGTGAGGAACTTTCGCAGCTAATTCCTGAGCTGATGAAAGACGGTGTTTGCGTTGTTATGTTCATGAACAACGATTCAATTCAAGCGCAAAGCGAAGTTGTGCAACTTCCTCCGAAAATCGGCGAAAATGCGGCTGGTTTTTTGCCGGAAGATTTGGTAATTTTGCGAAATGTAAAAGTAAAATACGGTGAAAGATTGGTTTTGGATAATTTGAATTTTACGGTGAATAAGGGAGAGCACTGGAAAATTACGGGGCCAAACGGCTGCGGAAAATCAACATTGCTTTCTTTGATTAGCGGCGATAATCCGCAGTCTTTTGTAAATGACATTACGCTCTTTGGCATAAAGCGGGGGAGTGGCGAAACTATTTGGGATATTAAGAAAAACATAGGGATTGTTTCAACGCTTTTTCATCGCAATTATACAGTTGCCGCAACGGCACTTGAGGTAGTAATTTCCGGCTTTCACGACACAATAGGCGTTTACAGAACCCCAACACGCTTGGAAAAAGAAACTGCGCTTCTGTGGCTTAAGCTGGCGGGAATAAAGGGCCATGCGAATGAACCGTTCCAAAAACTGCCTTATGGTGAGCAGAGATTAATTTTGATTTTGCGTGCGATGGTAAAGCACCCGCCTGTTTTGATTTTAGATGAGCCTTGTTTTGGGTTGGAGCCGCAGAGCCGCAAGCTGGTACTTGATTTTGTTGAAATTCTGGCTCAGAGCAAAAGTACTACAATTCTATTTGTGAGCCATAGGGAAGATGATTTTGTGAAGAGCATCAAAAATCATTTGAAGTTATCTCTAAATAAAAACCACCATTGCCATCGCTATCAAAGCTAACGGTTTGCCCGCCAACGCATTTAATCTTGAAAACCGTATAATACTCCGGCGGTTTGCCTGCTTCAAAAATCTTGCGGAGTTCCTGCTCTGAAATCAGATGCGCATTTTGCACGGCTTTGAATTTTTCAACATCCCAGTCAAAAATTTCAGGGGTGGTGTAAATGAACGCTTGCAACATAAGAGCAAATTCGCTTGCGAAAAAACCTCTGTAATCTTCTATTACATCTGCCTTTTCTTGCCGGTCCATAATTTTAAAATTTCTCGGAAAAGGCAAAGCCCCTTGATTTTTGTCTTCTGCCTTATATGCCATTCTCAGGCTTTTTCCGTTCAGGATAATCCTTAAGTTATCGCTGTCTTTGTGAAAGAACAGGCATGGGGAATCTTTTTTGCATGGTAATTTGCCTTGCTCCAGATTAAATCCCGCAAATGTTTGCCCTTCTTTGAAAATAATTTTGGGGCCTGCGCTGTGTGCTGCAACGCAGAAAAGCAGAATTACCGAACAAAGAATCGTTTTCACTTTATTCCATAACGCAGTTAAACAGCCCGCAGTCCTGCACGCAGCGAACCGAGAGCCCTGTGGACTTGGAGTGCAGAGAATGAGTCACGCTGTCTCTGTCTGTGCTCATAAACTTGTGCTTGCCGGAAGGGCCTATGGCTTCATTTGTCCACCAATAGCCTCTTTCTCCTATTTCCGCAAAACCTTGGGCTTTGGTAAAACCTCCCGGCAATGCGGAAAAGCCGTAATTATCCGTTCCGTTCCACTGTTTTGATTTGAGTTTTTTGCCGGCTGTATTGTTGCCGGAGTTATCAATCAAGTTCACCCAATCTTCATGGTTAGGCAAACGCCAAGGTGCCGGGCATACAGTTTGAGCTAAATCCCATTCATAAAGACGCCCGTATTTATCGCAGTTTTCAGAGTTATTTTCGTAGCAAAAACTGCCTTTTGCATTGTAATTTAAATTATCTCTCATCCATATAGTATTGCCGGATGTCATTACGGAATATTTTTTGTTGTCACGAGTATCTGTGAATGTTCTGCTGATTTTTTTTATTTGGGGATCTTGTATGCAGCGGACAGAAAGACCGCTGGCTTTGTTTCTCAATGTGCTGGAGAAATCTTTTAGCGGCGATAGTTGGCGAATTTGAACGGAACCGAGAGCTTCAATTACCGTAGAAGACCACCAAAAGCCGCTTTCATTCAGTTCACGCCAACGTCCGGTTTTTTCTCCGTCATAGTCTCGCCAGCCGCCTTGCAAAGCAGACATGCGGTTTACAATATCTTTGCCGGCAAAGTTTTCCAATTCGTTCCATTCGGTGTCGCTGGGCAAATGCCAACCTCTGGGGCATGCTTTGGCCGCAGTGTTCCAGTCGTATAAGCGTCCGTATTTTTTGCAATAAAGAGCATCGTCTTCAAAACACCAGGATTTTCCGGTTGCATAGTTCAAATTCTCTTCCATCCAAACTTGATTGCCTATTTTGACTGTTTTGTATTGTTTTATGTTGTTTGTTTTGCTTGTATTGGGAATGTTCTGAACGCAGCGAACCGAATAGCCTATAGACTTATTTGTGATTTTTTCGCTCATCTCTTTTTCGTTTGCTTGAATATGCCAGCTATATGCATTGTTATTGCCATGCTCTGTGAGGCCCCACCAATTGCCGGCCATGCCTTTATTTAAGAATTTGTATTCTTTAGCCGGCACTGCATGGCTGAATTCTCCGCTGAGCTGCCCGCCGAGCACTTTCAGTATTGCCGGAAATTCGGTTATCGAAGCCTCGTTCCATTCACGCCGTGTGGGCAAATGCCAACCTGCGGGGCATGCCTTGATCGCTGTATTCCAGTCATATAAACGGCCGTATATATTGCAATTATAATCATCATTTTCAAAGCACCATGAATTTCCGGTTTTAAAGTTCAAATTCTCTTCCATCCAAACTTGATTGCCTATTCTAGTTGTTTTATATAGCCTTATATCATTTTTCTTTTCACTGGGCTTAGCCTGAAGATTCTGAATGCAGCGAACGGCCAAGTTAGCGGAACTAGCGTTTTTTAATTCATTTATGCCTCCGAAACCGGAATTTACAACTGTGTAGTAAACGGTTGTGTCTGTGCCTATATCTGTGGCTGCCCACCATCTACCTTGCGTATTCCACCCGATTTGTGCTTTAAGTTTAGCATCAGCTTCGCTTATTTCTTTCTTTAAATCTTCCCATGCGCTTTTGCTCGGTAAACGCCAGCCAGCCGGGCAAGCGTTTTGCAAGTTTTCAAAATCATAGAGCTTGCTTTTGAAGTTTAAATCCTCTGCCATCCATACACGCCCGCCTAATTTTACGGTTTTATATTTCTTTTTATCACGGGAATCAGTGAATGTGCCTTTAGTATCATCTTGTACGATGGGTGCTTCTTTTTTAGTGCTTTTGGCATTTTTAGAGCCTTTAGTGTTTTTTGACACATTTTTTTGGGCAAATGCGACGCAGGTAAAAACTAAGAATATCAAAAGCGCAAATTTTTTCATGGGAGTCCCGTTTTTTAGAAATATAGTAAATTACAGGTTAGAGAATTTCTATATTAACATAGTTTATAACGAGGAGAATATTTATGCCTATTAAAGCGCCCATTGTTGATGACAGAATGCTCGACCAGTATAACACAGAGGCAGCCTTTCGCTCCGATGCTTACTGGGACTCCATACAAGAATCGAACCCCATTGTACAGGGATTTCGTTATATAATGAAAAACTACGAAATATCCGTTGAGAGGCAAGATAAGCTTGGGAAGCAAGGTGATGGTTACCATTTACGTGTTCAGAAAAGAAAGCGACCTAGGACTGATTTATGAATATTCCCGCCTTTTTGGCAGTGCTTATGAGCCGATCTTACACCCATAGGTACTAGCTTTCCATCCGGGCGAAAATTACTATATTACTGCCGAATAAAAAGGAGATAGAAAGATGAAAGCGTGTCAAGGTTGCGGAATGCCGATAGCCTTAAGGCCTTTAGCGGATGAAGATGTAAATCTTTTTTTAAAATGGCTGGATAAAGAATATATTTATAAATGGATGTGCCCAAAAGGAGAGGTGCATAGGAGGGATTGGATGGAGGAAATTAATGACAGGAATGGAAAGTATAGTTTTATAAAACATTTTATAGTGTATTTTAATGATGTGAAAATCGGCTTTTGCCAGTATTTAGATTGCTTTTATGCACAGGAATATTATGGAGCTATTGCTGAAAAAAGCTCTACTTACGGTATAGGCTATTTAATAGGCGAAGAAGAATATTTGAATAAGGGCATTGGGAAGGTAATTATAAAAATGCTGGAAGAAAAAATAGCTCAGATAGGCGGAAAAGAAATAATTGCCGATCCTTTGCCGGAAAATACAGTATCAATAAGGACTTTGCTGAGCAATGGATTTGTGAAGATAAAAGACGAGGATTACAGGAAGAAAAATTTTTAAATTATTTAGAGCCCTAATATATGCCGGATAGCGTTTTGGCATGGATTTTGCATACTATTCTTTATGAGAATACCTTCAAATTCAATGGATTATGCTACTTTGGCTGCAATGGGACATAAGCCTTTGGCTTCAATGGACGATATTTGGCAAAAAAAGAGTGGCTCATTCAAGAACGATGTGAATCATGCTTTGTTTATGAAAACAAACATGCCAATGCTGCCCAAAAGTGCGCAATTGCAGCCCAATTGGGACAATATTCCGAGCAAGGGTGAGGCGATGACCGAGGAGGAATTTGAGGAGGCCATCCGTTCCTTGGCTTTTACAAATACGGAAAAGGGGGTTTTTGGCTCAAAAGAATATGCAAAATTGCTGACGGAATATATATCCGTTGCGGCACCGGACCGTAAAGCGGCTTATGAAAAATTTAACGGCGTAGGGGATTCTATTTATGGAAGTTCCAATGAAAAACTTATGACACGTGGCAGCAATGGAGTTTGGAAGACCGAAACCCTTACAAAAGATGAAATAAAAAGGGCTTCGCAATTCTTGGCACTTTATGCAAACGCTGTTAAAGAGAGTGAAGCGAAGTCTGCTGTCAATCCATATTCGCTTGGCGGAGCAACTTACTCCAGCATATACAATGTATTAGCTTAAAAGAAAAATCGCAGCACCGCTGGAACCACATCTTCACGCTGAAAAAGGAGAAACTCTATGAAATCATATAGAAAAGAGCTAACTTTCAAAACGCCGCACCGCCGGGAGTTTATCAACATCACTCCGGATGTGGAAGAATGTTTGCGAGAGAGCGGCATAAAAGAAGGCTTGNTGNTGTGCAACGCNATGCACATAACGGCTAGCGTATTTATCAATGATGACGAGAGNGGCTTGCACCAAGACTATGAAGTGTGGCTTGAAAAGCTGGCNCCGGAAAAACCGCATTCGCAATATCNCCACAATGGTTACGAAGACAACGCAGACGCTCACATGAAGCGGCAAATTATGGGGCGCGAAGTGGTAGTTGCTATTACCAACGGG
>JGI24695J34938_10003304_pt1 | contig 11364 bp, 10 predicted proteins | sample TergutCo191P3_FD_34938 | JGI IMG/M metagenome (IMG submission 34938) | reverse complement strand
GGCGGAATTAAAAATGAATTGGGAGTGATGGCTTACAGGGAAGCGGCTCCGGCTCTTTTTTATGAACCCAATTTTATTAAAAGAGCGGTAAAACCTTTGGTAAATTGTTTTGGAAAAAATCCGGAAAAATTGATTAAAACAGGAATCTCTCTTGGCGGAAAAAAAATGGAGACAGGAGACGCTTCTGTAAAAATAAATGTTCTTCCATACATACCGCTGACTTTTATTATCTGGAAAGGANATGATGAATTTCCTCCTGACGGAAACATACTTTTTGATAAATCCNCCAAAACATGGTTCGCTTCCGAAGATTTAGCTGTATTGGCTGGTATCGCTGTTTATGATATAATAAANGCAAGTAAAGAAGGAGAAATATAATAACATGGAAGAATTATATATCGCCAACTATGGTATTGTATTCGGNTCAATAGTAATTGCTCTTATTCATACATTAATAGGCGTGGATCATTACGTTCCTTTTATAGCGTTAAGTAAATCAAATAACTGGTCAATGCGAAAATCGATTTTCATTGTTGTTGTCTGCGGGATAGGTCATGTAATGGGATCTGTTCTTCTCGGGTTTGCCGGAGTTGGTCTTTTTACCGCTGTCGATTATCTTGTCAATATCGAAGAGATTAGAGGAACTGTCGCAGCGTATACATTAATCGCATTTGGAATTATTTACACAGTTTACGGCGTAAGATGCGCTGTAAAAAATAAAACCCACACTCATACAGGAATCAACGGAGAAACAATTGTTCATGCTCATTCGCATAACGATGAAGGGCACGCTCACGCAAAAAATACTGGTAATATTTTTTGGGGTCTTTTTATTTTCTTTGTTCTGGGTCCTTGCGAACCATTAATACCATTTATTATGTATCCCGCGGCGACCATGAATATTTTTACTCTTGTTTTGGTTACAGTAAGTTTTTCTATCGTAACAATTTCTGTCATGGTCTTAATGACGATTCTGGGAATAAAAGGAATCGAGCTTCTTAAAATAAAAAAAATAGAAAGATACGCTCATGCTCTCGCCGGATGCGCGATTCTCGTATGCGGTCTTTCTGTTTTACTGCTCCCGATTTAGCAGATAACGCTTTCGTCAGCTGATGGCTGTTTCCAGAGCCGTTTCCATCATGCGGGTAAATGTAGTCTGCCGCTCCTCTGATGAGGTAATTTCTCCTGTAACGAGGCTGTCGGAAATTGTAAGAACGCAAAGAGCTTCCCGTCCGTATTTTGCGGCGAGAGTGTAAAGTTCCGCGCATTCCATTTCCAGAGCGAGACAGCCGAATTTTGCCCACAGTTTCCATTCATCAGGGTTTTCGGTATAAAACATATCAGACGAAACAACAGTTCCGACTTTCGGCTCCCATCCTTTCGAGACAGCGGTTTCCCACGCTTTCTTCAATAAAGAAAACGACGCGGTAGGAGCGAAGTTTCTGTCATTAAAACGAATATTGTTAGCGTTGGAATCAGTGCACGCGGACATCGCGAGAACAAGATCTCGCACACGCACTTCCTTGTTTATCGATCCTGCGGTTCCGATACGAATCGCTCTTTTTACTCCGTAATCCTTAAACAATTCATTCGCGTAAATTGATATCGAGGGGATTCCCATTCCTGTCCCCTGCACCGAAACTTTTTTACCTTTATATGTGCCTGTAAACCCAAGCATATTTCTCACTGCTGTGTATTGAGCTGGATGCTCCAAAAAGTTCTCAGCGACGAATTTTGCCCGCAGTGGATCTCCCGGCAGCAGCACAACTTCCGCAATTTCTCCGTCTTTAGCTTCAATATGTATCGACATCTTCACTCCTTTAATATAAGATATATGATAGCGCAATTGAAGTCTAGGAGATAATAATGAAAAACAAAAAATATTTTTTAATTTCGGTTTTATTCATTTTTACTGTAATTCTGATCTTTACCGCCTGCGCCGGTTCGCAAAAAGTTGAGTATGATCGCGCCAATATTATGGAACTGCCTCCCATGAAAGATCAATTTAAGGATCATTTTATGATAGGCGCAATTTTTCACAACGGCACAAGCCAGAGACAGGGCAGTTTTCCAAGCGATGTTCCTTCCGGCGCGGCGGCTGTAACCAACGAGAGGCTTACCCGTCATTTCAATGTATTGACTCCAGAGAATGAATTAAAACCTGTCTCGATATCGACAGGACGCGATCCGGCAACAGGTGTTATCTCGTATAACTGGGCAACGGCGGATCGAATGGTAAACGCCGCACTCGCTTCCGGTTTTAAGGTTGTTGGGCACACTTTGTTATGGCACAGTCAGATTCCCGATTGGCAGAAAGGAATGGCAAACCAGCCAAAAGAAACAGCTCTTGCCGTAATGAGGCAGTATATAACTGATGTTGCCGGACGGTATGCCGGAAAAATTTATTCCTGGGATGTTATTAACGAAGTAGTTCCTGACAATTCATCGGGCGGAAACTGGAGAACCGGTCTTAGAAACGAAAACCCCTGGTATAAGGCAATCGGAGCCGATTTTGTTTATGAAAGTTTTCTCGCCGCCCGCAGAGCCGATCCTCATGCGATCCTGTACTACAACGATTATAACTTAAATATGCCCGGCAAAGCGAACACGGTACGCAATATGGTGCGGGATGTAAATGAACGATTTATACGGGAACAAGGCGGAACACGCCTGTTAATAGAAGGAATCGGCATGCAGGGACACTATAATATTGAGGTCTCAACAGGCAGCGTAAGGCGTTCAATCGATTTATTCAGGCAGTTGGGCGTAAAAATTTCCATCACCGAGCTTGATATTCTTTCCCAAACATGGGGTGAGCATAGCAGGGGAGAGGCTCCGTCAAACGGCGGAAAGATGGCTGCTGCGGCATTATACGGATCACTTTTTAACCTTTTTCTTGATAACGCTGATATAATTGAACGTGTCACTTTTTGGGGCGTTTTTGACGAGCAAAGCTGGCGGAACAGAGGATTGCCCCTGCCGTTCGAAGGCTTCCCGGAAACAATGGCGAAACCTGCGTATTACAGGATAGTCGCCTCGTTGGAAGGACGTTAAAATTGACAAAAAAGTTCATTTTTTTGTCAATCTGATCATAAGATTTTATTAAGGAGAAAATTATGAGAAAATCGGGTTTTAACTTTCTGGCTTTACTGCTGATTTCGGCGCTTCTTGTCTGCTGTGCCAGCGGCGGTTCTCCAAAAGCGCAGCATGAAAAAACGATCACGATCGGAGCCAAGCTGCAGCTTACCGCTGCTTCTCTTGCTGAAGCAACCGGTACGATCACATGGTCATCGAGCAATTCAAATGTCGCGAGTGTCGATCAAAATGGAGTTGTAACCGCTCTCGCGTTTACAGAAACCGCGATTGGAAGGGGCAGGGCGGTAATTACCGCGTCAGCCGGCGGCAGATCGGAAAGCTTCAATATAACAACAACAATGGAAGGCGAAGTCAATATGATGGAACTGCCTCCCATGAAAGATCAGTTCAGCGAATATTTCGCGTTTGGAAATATTTTTAATCCCGGCGACACAGGCGGCGGAAAAATCACGAATGAACGCCTGACGCGTCATTTTAATTTTTTAACAGCGGAAAACGACATGAAACCGGATAAGATTAATCCTTCCCGCGGAACATACAATTATACAACAGCAGACCGAATGGTTAACGCGGCGATTGAGTCCGGCTTTAAGGTTGTAGGTCACACTTTGTTATGGCACAGTCAGATACCATCGTGGCAGGCGGCTCTCCGCACAGACAGTACCAGCCCTGAGGATACTCTTCGATACATGAAAGAATATATCACCGCTGTAATGACGCATTTTAGGGGACGAATCCACACATGGGATGTAATCAACGAAATTTTCCCGGACGGCGGCTATAACGCAAGCTCGGACTGGAAAGATGTTATGCGCAAAGACGCAAACGGTAATCCCTGGTATATGAAAATCGGATCGGATGTTGTGTACGAAGCGTTTCTTGCCGCCCGTTTGGCAGACCCGCAATCCATTTTATATTACAACGACTTCAATTTGGATCAGCGTAACAAAGCTACAATGGTGCGTGACATGGTTCGTGATGTAAACGCGAGGTACAAACAGGCGTTCCCAAGAGAGACACGTCTTCTTATCGAAGGCATTGGCATGCAGAGCCATCATAATACAGGCGTTCCGGCTTTAAGAATCAGAAACTCACTTGCAATGTTCAGGGAACTGGGCGTAAGAATATCAATCAGCGAGCTTGATGTGCTTTCCCAGACATGGGGAGAATTCAGCCCAAACAGAAATACACCGACCTTTAACGGCAAATTAATGGCAGCGAATTTATATGGTGAGTATTTCGGTGTATTCCTGGAAAACGCAGATATTATAGAACGTGTTACATTTTGGGGTGTATTCGATGAACAAAGCTGGCGCCGTACAGCTCTGCCGCTTATATTCGAAGGAAGGTCTCAGAGCTTCGCGAAACCCGCTTATTACAGGATAATGGCTGCTCTGGAAAACCATAGGAACAGGAGTTAGAAATATTCCCGCAGTTTTTCTTTCCAGTTGCCGCCTTTCTGGATAGTGGCTTTTACGCCCATGTCGTCGAGGATTTGGATACGCTCTTCGTTATCGCTGCTTGTAACAGCGATAATGGTCATCAGGTGGCCTGAATATTGAAGCTGCCTGATTAACTCCTCGCCTGTCATGTCAGAAAGCTCAAGGCCGGTGATAACGCATGAAACTTTGCGGTTTCCAACCTCGTTCAGAACATCATCCCCTTTTTCGAAACCATCGCAATCAACGCCGAGTTCTGACAGAAAGATTTTTAATACTTTTCGGAAAAAACTGCTATTATCCGCATGAATAACGTACAATGGATCCTCCCTTTGCACCATTATATACCCACAAACCGATATTACGCTACTGAGAGAAAAGTAATATTTAATTACTTGTATAAAGTATTTCCCGCGTAATAGTACCTTCTTGAATACATAGTAAACATATAGTATTATTCAGTTTATGGATATAAGCACAATTTGCGTACATGGCTGCAATAAAAAATACGACATAACAGGAGCTGTATCGGTTCCCATTTTCGCATCCTCAACTTTCGCCCACCCAGGCGTCGGTCAAAGCACAGGGTTTGATTATTCGCGTTCACAAAATCCCACAAAGGAACATCTTGAACAAACAATTACAGCGCTGGAAGGTGGCACGGAGACGATCGCGTTTTCATCAGGAATGGCGGCTGTGTCCGCGCTCATGGAATTATTTTCACCAGGCGATCATATTGTCGCGTCTTATGATTTATACGGCGGTACTTTCCGCCTCTTTTCACATATATCAGAAAAAAACGGCGTTAAATTTTCGTACGCGGCAACTACTGATGAAATCACCGCAAAAATTACATCCGCCACAAAGGCGATTATTATAGAAACGCCTACCAATCCCATGATGAATGTAGTTGATATTGCTTTTGCTGCAAAGGCGGCAAAAGAAAAAAACTTATTGTTAATTGTTGACAATACTTTTTTAACGCCTGTTTTTCAAAAGCCTTTATTATTGGGAGCAGATATTGTTCTTCACAGCGGAACAAAATATCTTGGCGGTCATAATGACACATTGTCCGGTATGCTGACTGTAAAAGACAACAATCTTGCGGAAAGATTGCGTTTTATCGCAAAAACAACCGGCGCATGTCTCTCTCCGTTTGACAGCTTTTTGATCATTCGCGGAGTAAAAACCCTCGCCGTGCGGATGGATCGTCATAATAAAACCGCGCTCACTGTCGCAAACTGGCTTTCTTCGCAGAAAAAAATAATAAAAGTTTTTTATATAGGGCTTCAGGATCATCCTGATTACGCGCTCTCCTGCAGGCAGGCAAGCGGTTTTGGCGGAATGATTTCTTTTTCTGTTGATAACGAAAAAACAGCGGCGGCGATTTTGGAAAATGTAAAAATAATTAAATACGCCGAAAGTCTCGGCGGAACAGAAAGCCTTATCACCTATCCTCTGCTTCAAACTCACGCTGATCTTCCAAAGGAAGATCGCGAGGCGCGCGGAATAAACGCATGTCTTCTTCGCCTGTCTGTGGGTTTGGAAGCTGAGAATGATATTATCGAAGACTTAAAACAGGCGTTAGAGAGCGCTTAATGAACAAAAGGCAATCATCATCCGTTAGGGATCATTGGAAGTACGATTTTGACACCGTAATAGAAAGAAAAAATACCAATAGTATTAAATACGATCCTGAATCCAGAGGAAAACCAAAAGATATTTTACCCATGTGGGTTGCCGATATGGATTTTGCCGCTCCAAGTTGCGTGCTACATGCGCTTGCATCACGGGCGCAGCATGGGATTTTCGGTTACTCAGAGCCCGGCGCATCGTTTTTTTCCGCTGTTCAAAACTGGTATAAAAATCGTTTTGACTGGAATATAGAAAAAGAATGGCTTTGTATAACGCCGGGTGTCGTAAACGCTTTGTATCTTGCGGTACTGGCTTTTACAAAACCAGGAGACGCTGTTTTAATTCAACAGCCTGTTTATTATCCATTCGCTTCGTCCGCCAAAAAAAACGGACGCGCGTTACTTGTAAACGAGCTTTTATATAAAGACGGCAATTACACAATAGATTTTGAAGATTTTGAGAATCAGGCAAAAAACGCGAAACTTTTTATTTTATGCAGTCCGCATAACCCGGGCGGCAGAGTGTGGACGCATGATGAACTTTTTCGCATGGGTGAAATATGCCTTCGTTACGGTGTTAAAGTCATAGCCGATGAAATCCATCAGGATATTGTATTTTCACCTAACAAACAGCTTGTGTTCGCCGGTCTTGACGCCAGATTCGCTGATTTTACGATCACATGCACTTCTCCGTCAAAAACTTTTAACCTTGCAGGACTTCATCACGCCAATATATTTATTTCCAACAGGGAACTGCGTTTATTGTTTAAGCAGGAATATGACAGCTGCGGTTTAAGCCAGCCAAATATAATGGGACTTATTTCCTGCGAGGCGGCTTATTCATGCGGAGCGCAGTGGCTGGATGAACTTCTCGATTATCTTGGCGAAAACTTTTCGTTCCTTGATAATTTTTTACAGACACAAATTCCAAAAATCAAGCTTGTTAAGCCGCAGGGAACGTATCTTGCGTGGCTAGACTTTCGGGAGTTTAATCTTTCTTCCAAAGAGCTTGATTCGGCAATTACAGAAAAGTGCGGATTATGGCTGAATGACGGACAAATGTTCGGAAAAGGCGGAAGCGGTTTTCAGCGAATGAATATCGCTTGTCCCCGATCAATATTACAAAAAGGCTGTGAAGCCCTGCTTCGCACGAAGCTCTGCTTCGCATGAATCATTGATTCGTATGAAGCATTAAAAATATTAATTAAGAGGTGGGTTTGTGAAAGTATCGACAAAAGGCAGATACGCTCTGCGAATGCTGCTTGATCTTGCGGAACACAGGGACGATGGATATATTCCGTTAAAAGACATAGCCGAAAGACAGGATATTTCCAAACAGTACCTTGAACAGATTGTTTCAATCATTAATTCTTCAGGCGCTCTTCGCGCAAACAGAGGCAAACAGGGTGGCTACATGCTTGCAAAAGATCCCGCGTCCTACACTGTCGGAGAAATATTGCGCATAACAGAAGGCAACCTCGCTCCTGTAGCCTGCCTCGAAGATAAAGTAAACCAGTGCGAGAGAGTAAAAAAGTGTAAGACATTATCCATGTGGAAGGGACTCAATAAGGTGATTGGGGATTATCTTGACGGGATTACTCTGAAGGATTTGCTTTGAAAGTGAGGGAGAGAGCTTTGTGTGTGTACAAGGAAATGATGATTATTTATTGTACATCAATCTATGCGCAAGGGCAGAGGGGGCAAAGCCCCAGCAGTTAAGATGGCTGGAATTTTCGGCTAATAAATTTCAGACCGCTTCGCGGTCTTGAGCATCATTAACTTTTATTAATCCAGCCATAGACGCCGCTGGGGCTTTGCCCCCTCTGCCCTTGCGATTGGTTGGAGTGATTCAAATAGCAGCATTTTTTCTCAAACTGCTTTCGCAGCAATAATATGAGTCCCCAGAACTTTTCGCCCTCACCCTTATGTTTTTTTGATGGTACGTATACCATAGACGCAAATGGAATTTTATGCCTCTGCCCTTGCGGTTGGTTGTGGTGGCTTTGGGTAGCAGATAACGGATAACAGTTTTATTGTTCGCAAGCACCGCTTACAATAAATGCTAAGCTTACAAACCTCGCTCTCTGATAGCTGTTACTTGCTATCTGTTCCTTGTTACCTGTTGTTCTTTCTCAGAGGCGGACAACACGAAAGCCAAGATTGCTGTACCTGACGTCGAGACTGTGGCTGCTTCGATGCGCCGAAAGAGTGAACCCGGCTGAAAGGTACCAACTACCGCCGCGTACCACGCGAAAAGTGCCAGATACCGGTCCTCTCGGATCTGTCTGCGCTTCACTTGAGTAATCGGCATACCAATCACAACACCACTCATTTACATTCCCATGCATGTCATATAATCCCCATGCGTTAGGCAGTTTCTTACCTACTTCATGTGTCATGCTGTTGGAATTTGAGCTGAACCAAGCGTAATTAACAAGTTGGTTTTGATCATCTCCAAAGTGCCACAACGTAGTTGAACCTGCTCTGCAAGCGTATTCCCATTCAGCTTCTGTTGGTAATCTATATCCATTAGCGTTCCAGTTAGCTGTTACAGTAGCAGATGTTATTGGATATCCTGCATCAGGTTTTCTTCCTGTTATCGTATATACAGGAGTAAGTCCTTCAACCTCGCTCAGTTTATTACAGAACTCAACAGCGTCAAACCATGTTACTCTTTCTACTGGACGCCTTGCCTGTGTTTCTCCCGCCGCAGGGTTAGAGCTAAAACTACTGGGATTTACTCTCATTACAGCCATGTACTGTTCCTGTGTTACTTCATACTTACCCATATAAAACCCACTGGTAAGCGTTACCTGATGCGGAGGTCTATATGAACTGTCACCTCTTGTATATGTACCTGCGGATATCTGTACCATTTCGATACCATTCCATTGATTCCACTTTGCAAATAACGTAATGTCAGAAGTGACCGGCGTTAAAAAGTCATATACTGTTATTAATCCCTCATCGCTGTACCAGTTATCAAACACAAAACCTGTTCGTTTTGGATTAGCTGGTCGAGTCACTGTACCATTAAAATTTATAATCTGTGCAGCGAATACGCTTCCGCCGTTACTGTTAAATGTAACAGCAAGAGACCAGACAGTTGGTACCCCATCCATAAAAAACCAATGTGTATTTACTGTGTCTGGGGCTGTCTGCGAATAATAAAAACGATCTGCTTCAATAAGAGGGGTATTACTTGAGCCAATTGATATAGCCGCCCAATTAATAATGGCCGCTCCCCTGTAAAAAACCGTTTCAAGGCTTGAGCATCCATCAAAAGCAAAGTTCCCAATACTTGTTACGCTTGTGGGAATCATAATGCTTGTTAAGTTATTACAATAAAAGAACGCATGACTGCCTATTCTTGATATGCCGATTGGTAAAATAATACTTGTTAAGCCGGAATAGCCAGAAAAACCTGAATCGGCGATTGTTGTAACAGGAAGTCCTTCATAAATAGCAGGTATTGTAATTACAGAGCCGGTCGCTATGCCTTTGGAAACGGAGTATGCTGTTCCATCATTTATAAGGGCAAAAGCTAGACCCGGTGTGTATTCCGAGATTAAATTACCCCCGCCGCCGTCATCACAGCCCCAGAATACAAGCCCGAATATTACCAAAAAGGTTAAAATTCCTATTAATTTTACATTCATGTTTATAAATTGCTCCAAATTTAATAAAAATATGTCTTTGAAATATCAAAGTAAGTTATATTATTTATAACATGATATATCATAGATTGTCAATTTATATAAATAATATTTCTTTATAATTCTCAATGAGATAATGAGTGGAAATTTTAGGGAAAATCTAAGAAAAGAACTTGATTATCAAGGTGTTTTGGTAAAAGAGTTAAGCTCAAAGACGGGTATTCCGGTTGCTACGCTGGATTGTTATTTGGGAACAAGAGCGACAGTACCATCCGTTGAAGCCGCTTTTAAAATCGCACAGGCATTACAGGTAACAGTTGAACATCTTGTTACTGGCGAAAACATAAATGAAAAAAATGCGCATGAAAAACTGGAACGTGAAACGCAAGAACTCATCAAATTAATAAAAAAACTAAGTCCTGTCCAATCAAAAGCCATTTTTAATTTAATACAAACCTTTAAAATAAAAGCAATCTAAAAAGCTGACAATTTTATTAATTGCTTGCTATTTAAATCACTCCAACCAATCGCAAAAGCGAGGGTGAAAAGTTACGCATGCTCATATTATTGCTGCGAAAGCAGCTTGAGAAAATTTTCTGCTATTAGTATCACTCAACCAATTGCAAGGGCAGAGGCGCAAAGCCCCGGTGGCATCTATGGCTGGTTTTAACCAAGTTAATGATGCTCAAGACCGCAAAGCGGTCTGAAATTTATTAGCAGTAAATTCCAGCCATCTTAGCCGATGGGGCTTTGCGCCTCTGCTCTTGCGCATAGATTGATGTACTTTAATTCATGCCATTTTTTTCACTTTTTTCCATTTTCACTAAAGCGCCACGCACGCTCGCGCCATATATATATGTTCTTCTTTTGAAGAATATATCTTTTCTTTGCGAGGTTATATATGGACTTGAACGTAAACAGAAACTACAAGGACAGCGTCTTCTCCAAGCTCTTTAGCTCCCCAGAGCTCTTACGGGAACTCTACTCAGCCATCGAGGGTATCGAGGGGCCAAAGGACGCCATCGTAAACATTAACACCCTGTCAGATGCTATCTTCATGCAGAAGATAAATGACCTGTCATTCACAATCGACGACAGAATCGTAGTGCTAATTGAACATCAATCAACAATAAGCGAAAACATACCTGTACGATTATTAATGTACATAGGCAGGGTGTACGAGAAGATAGTTAAGAAAGAGAATATCTATCGTAAATCTCTTGTAAAAATCCCATCTCCTGAGTTTATCGTTCTGTATAATGGAGACGAAGATTATCCTGATCATACAGAGCTAAGGCTTTCCACAGCTTTCAAGAATGTTACAGGCTTAAAGCGTAACGCAAACCCTGAATTGCCACTGGAGGTTGTGATTCAGGTGTACAACATCAATCAGGGAAGAAACCCGGATATATTAAAAAGGAGCGTAACTCTTGACGGGTACAGTGTGTTAATAGCTAAGTTCAACGAGTACAGGAAGTACTTTTCTCTTGCCGAAGCAGCCAGAAAGGCTGTATTATACTGTATTGAGCACAATGTATT
>JGI24695J34938_10003302_pt1 | contig 11371 bp, 13 predicted proteins | sample TergutCo191P3_FD_34938 | JGI IMG/M metagenome (IMG submission 34938) | reverse complement strand
CTCCCGACGCAAGAAGGCTTTTTATAAAAGTCGATTACAGCCGCGACACTTTTGACGAATCCACAAATACAAGAACCGGCAACGAACCTGTCAGCTCCGTTATATGGACACTCAATGTAGAAGACGGCACCTATCTCGGTTCCGCGGAAATTCCGCTCTACGAACTTTTGGATAACGGACGCCCGACAAACATAAGAATTTTTTATTTAATACTCGGCGCGGCAAGGAACGGAAAAACACTTTTATATTTTCCGGTAGAGAACGGCTACTCGCTGCTTTATGTAGACACCAATACGCGCGAACAAAAACGCGGATTAATACAATTTTCGAACGCAGAGCTCCGCTATAATGATTTTTTTCTTTCGTCAGAAGGAATTCTCTGCGCAATGCTTGCCGATAATTATAATGTAAAACTTGTGTGGTGGCGGACAGACAGGCTGATGGAATATGATTGAAAATAAAGAAGAATTAAATTTTTATTACAACAGGGAAAGGCGGCTTGAAAACGCGCCTCAATCCGTAAAAGACCTTTATAAAGATAGTCCTGCGCCGCGCTTCGGTTTATTTAATTCATTAATCGCTGACAAGCCGCGGAGAATATTATTTTTTGTTATAATTGTATTATGCGTTTTGGTTTTTGCTCTTTCAAGAATGGAATTTTTTGACGATGTTTATACGCTTGACGGAAACAAAATCGAAATAACAGGAATTACTCTGGAAGACAGCACTATCGTAATATTGAATAAAAAAGACGCTGACGCGAATTCTTATACAGGCGCTTTAAATATCGCGGTTTCCATTCCGGCAGAGGATGAAGAATTAATGGATGAAATGCCTGTATTTTATCATCGAGTGTTTTTTAATCTGGTGCGCGACGAGGAATTTCGCTTTGTTGTTCCCTTTAACGCGCCGGAACTTTTAGCGGTTCTTCAAAGTGAAAAATCAACATTGCAGTTAACTTTTAAACCAAATTAAAACGTCTTTTAAGACAGTTTCTATAAAAATTAAGCGAGTTTTGGAAAAGGCTCATTGACTAAACCTATTTTTGCTGATAATAATTATATATGATTCAATTGTATGTCTTATCGATCCTATGCAATGGTCTTGCCGGATACGTGTTGTTCACGGGAAGCGATAACGATCTAGAAGGATCGGCAATTTCATTAAATAATCCGACTTTTCATCTTGCTTTAGGAATTTTAAGTCTTGTAACAGGCGTGTTAAAATTGCTCTCTCCGCTTCCTTCCGGCATTAATGCGGCGCGCGGAATTTTAATCCTCGGCGATCTGCTGCCGGCAGCCGGCGGAATTATTGCGGGTCTTGTTTTAATTTTCGGTCTTTACCGCCGTGATTCTTCACCGGGTACAGGAAGTCTGGATCAGCTTGGAGCTAATCTTTTGACATTCAGAAAACCAATCGCGCTTATGTTATTCGCAGTTTCCCTTATTCATTTTATTTTAGGCGAATTACTTTTCCTTTAAAAAGTATATTTAACAATTAACCGGATATCAAAAAGTGAAAGTCCCGCGCCGGCGTTTCCATCCTGATAAAAGTAACCTGTATTTCCTATATCAATATAAGAAAGCCCTCTTGTATCGCCGATATAACGATACGCAGCTTCAAATAAAAAACCGATATTATTTTTTGTATAACCGATTTTAATTTTCGGTTCGATATAAAGACCCCAAAAAGAATAATCGGCGAATGTAATAATTTTTGACGGATCCAAATGCTGATCAATTCCGACGCAGTATGTAAAAGGACTTATACTAAAAAAAAATTCAAACAAAAAAGGAAGCTGCTTATTTGAGCCGAATGAAAAACCCGCCGCAGCCAATAACCAATCTTGTTTATATCGAATTACCTCGCCGCTGAAAACACCGTAGACCGGATCATCATCGATGGAAAAATAATCTCCGCTTCCATTCGGTCTTGCGTATGTTCTGTATCCGTCTCTTCCCGAAAATGAAAAATGCATCCAGCTGCCGCTTAAAAATGGTTTAATATAAAAAATATTTTTTACGGGAATAGATGCGCCGATCATTATATCCGCCCAATAATATTCTTTTGTTTTATTTGTATGAGAAGAAAAATGCGTAAGATTTCCATTTTTATACGACATCCAGTCGCGGTTTTCCATAACGCCTGTATCGCCGGGAATCCCTAATTTAAATGCGGCGTGCGCGAAAAATCCCGGTTTACTCATTAAATCAACGCGGTTAAAATCCGCTTCCAGCCCGGCGTAAAAAACAGGTTTCATATCCCATGTAAGTTCGCTTAAATATTTTCCTTTTGTGTTTGAAGGATAAACAAGCTCAAAAGCCTGCCCGTAAACTATGCCTTTCTGAAAGCCAAGCGAAAAACCGTACTTTGAATCAAGCTGCGCAGGTAATTGCTCTGTAATTTGCGCAATATCTTCCGAAAACGCGGGATTAACAGCCGATATTAAATATATGATGATGATCAAAAACGAAAAAGAATGTATATTTTTCATTAGTATGAGAATACATTTAAAACAATCTTATAGTCAATTGAAATCTAAGGCAGCATTTCCAAAAATTGAAGTATCGGAAAAACCTCGATTTTTAAATTTTATTAATTCTCTTTTTTTCATTCTTTTTTTAATGATGATATTTTCATGCACAGCCAAAAAAGAAGAAGCTCCCGTTATTCCGCCGGAGACATCTCCCTTGTCCGGTAATTATATCGGATTTGGCGTAATTACAGATTCATTCACGCATATCTCCGTCGATCCCGAAGAAAACAGCGAATCTCTCGGTTACCTGCGGCGCGGCTCTCTTGTAAAAATTATCAAACGGCAGATACTCAGAGTATCGGGCGGTTATGTAACATGGGTTTTGATAGACGGTGATTATCAGGGCTGGTTAAGAGAAGAAGTGATGGATATTTACAGAAATGAAGGACAGGCAATGACAGCGTCGGAGTTGGCGATTAAGTGAATAATATTTTTTTATTTATCATTCCGCCGATCGCGGGCGCTTTTATCGGGTATGTTACGAATGTTATCGCGATAAGAATGCTTTTTCGTCCTTTAAAAGAAGTTAGAATTTTCGGTATAAAGCTGCCTTTTACGCCGGGCATTTTACCGCGGCAGAGAAGCAAACTTGCGCAGAGCATAGGCGCAATGGTAGAGCGCGAATTATTAACCGCAGAAGTTTTAAGAGAGCGCCTTTCGTCTTTAGACATCGGATTTTTTTCCGAAGCGGTGTCGGAATTTTTAAGGCGCGAAGAAATTAAAAAAGAAATTGAATCTAAAGGAAGAATTCTTCTTCGCGGAATTTTTTCCAAGATGAATACATTTCAGCGTTTATTTATTTCCGCAGGGCAGTATGATCAAACAATCGAGCAAAAGATGCCGGAAATTATCGAAGATTTGACCGTCAATTTAGAAAACCTTCTTAACGAAAATCGTATAAAGCAAAAAATTTTAACCGCCGTTGACGGTCAAATAGAAAATATACTTTCGTCGATAGATGTAAAAAAACTTGTCAGCGATAGAATAGATTCATTGGATATGCTCAGAGTAGAGCGCATCATCCTTGATGTCATGTCACAGCAGTTTAAATGGGTTGAACTTTTCGGCGGAGTGCTGGGTTTCCTGCTTGGCGCTTTTCAGGCAGCTTTCACATTTTTCTTTAGATGAAAAGTTAATAAAAAGTCAGCGGAAAAATTTTAATTATCCAAGCTGTCCGCAGGCGCCCATTATTGATCTGCCTTTATGAAGGCGCATTGTCACTTTTAACTTACGGTTTTCGAGCATACGTATAAAATCTTCCATTTCTTTTTTTTCCGGTTCTCTTAAAGCCTTTCCTTCAAATCGAAGTTCATCTACAGGGTTCCAGGGAATAATATTTATTATCGTGTCCAAACCTTTGGAAAATTCCAATACAGACTGCGCGTCTTTCTCTCGGCAGTTAATGCCACCCAATAACGGCACTTCTAAAGTTATCCTGCCTCCGTCATTTTTTTGAAATGACAAAAGCGCTTCTTTTATTTTATTTAACGGATTTAATTTTGAAACAGGCATTAATCTGTTACGCAAACATTCGTCAGCGGTTGTAAGCGAAAGCGCCAGCCTGAAATACGGACCGTTTTTCGCGATGTCAAACAAGCTATCGCAGATGCCGCAGGTTGAAACAGTAATTCTTCTTCTTGAAAAATTCATTCCCTCAGAATCAGTAAAAAAAGAAACAGCTTTACGCAGGTTTTCTAAATTTAAAAAAGGCTCTCCCATTCCCATGATGACTATATTATCGATTTTTTTTTCGCTTAAATTTTTATTTAAAATATTTTTTAAATAAAAAAATTGTTCAATTATTTCCGTGTAATCAAGATCACGATTTAATCCCATCGCGCCTGTTTTGCAGAACACACAGCCCGAAGAACATCCTGCCTGCGTCGAAAGGCAGGCTGTAAATCTATCTTTGCCGTCGTTTAAAAGCACCGATTCGATTTTTAATCCGTCGTTAAGAGAAATAACAATTTTTTTTGTGTTCGCATCTTCATGGCAGAACGAAACATTGCCCGAAAAAAGATTAAACTTTTGCGCAAGTTCTTCCTGCATCGCATGGGGAATATTCGTCATTTGTTCAAATTGATCCGCGCCTTTTAAAAGCCAGCCGAAAATTTGCTTGGCGCGAAAGCGCGGAAACCCGGGAAGTAATTTTTCAATTTCGTTCAAGTTAAGGCCGTAAAGTGATTTTTTAAATTGATTCATTTTCTTAAATACTTTCTAACATTTCAGCGATTCTATCATTTTTAATTCCGTATTTCTGGAAGTCTTCCAATGTTTCGGCTGCTTTTCTTTTATCTTTCATTTTCAGATAACAGTCGGCAAGTTCAATATACAAACGGTAATTTTTACTGTCCTGCTGAATCAAGCGTTTTAATGACATGACAGACTCGTCATATTTTCCCTGCGCCTTGGAAATGAGCGAGAGCCCCATAACTGCGTAAGTGTCAAACTCGATATTCAAAGCTCTTTCATAAAATTCTTTTGCGTTCGTAAAATCTTTTAAGTTTCGGCAAGCGTCTCCGGCGCGTGTTAAAATCATTTTATTTTTCGGATCCTGTTCAAGAATAACGTTCCAGTATTTAACCGAATCTTTAAAATTATTTAAACCGCGGTAACAGTCGGCAAGACCGAAAAGCGCGTAAAAATTATTTTTATCCCTTTTAAGAGCGGATTCAAAATAAGGGATTCCGTTTTTAAAAGTTTTTAATTTTCTGTGGCAGTTGCCGATCGAAGTAAGAACGCGTATATCAACATTATCGCTGTTAAAGTTTAACATTTTTTCCCAGAAAGAAAGCGCTTCTTTGTATTCCTTAAAATCATAATGCAAATGACCAAGCCCGATTATCGCGTACGGATTCGAACTGTCCATTTTTAAAACATTCATGTATGTGCTTTTTGAACTTGCAAAGTTGCGCACTTTTCTGTAAGCGTCGGCGATTCTTGTAAGAACAGTTATATTTTTATCATCATGCTGCAAATACTGCTCCCATATTTCGATCGCTTTTTGATATTGATTCATTGCCTTATAACAATCCGCAAGACCGAAGAGCGCGTAATTATTTCCGGGATGATGGACAAGGCATCTTTGATAATATTTTACGGCATCGCGCACCGATCCCATCTTCCGCGTCGCGTCACCCATTCCGACAAGCGCGTAATTATTCTGCTCATCCATTAAAAGAATTTTAGAAAAACAATCTATAGCTTCGCTTGTTTTATTTTCTTTTAAAAATTGATAACCGGATTTAGAAATTTCCGAAATACTATTCGATTCAGACGAAGAGTCAGCTGCCGGTTCTAATGTTTGAAGATCGTTATCAATCATTTTTAACCTCCTCATCCTCATGAATCAAATTTTGAAGTACAGCTGTCAGATTTTCGATCAAAGGCTGAGACTTATTGCGATCCGGCGCTATCCAGTACATTCGCAGAGCTTCAAGAAGCCTGCCCGAAGATTTGTAATTATCACCGACTCTGGAAAGCCCGTCAGAATATCCTGTTGTCATGAATATTCTTCTTGCCGCTTCCACATCACCTTCGTTAAATTTTTGATTCCCTTTCCGGTTTAATGCCGCTTTTTGTGAGCCTTCGACCGGCGCAGGTGCAGTTACTCTTATGAATGCATTTTTGTCATCAAACTTTTCAAATACTTTTTTTCTATCCATATTTTTTATTGTTACTATTATTATCCGTCTATTTCGCAATAAAAACAAGTTAAATTTATTTTAACTTATTACTCATTTAACGGCAAAGAAATCAATAATTGATCCGCCGTATTCGCGTTTATCGTAATTCTCCAGGTTTAATATCTCTGTTTTTAAATAATCAGAGCGCGGGCGGTGAATCAGAATTTTTGTTCCCTGCGTTACAAGCGCGGAAGAAGCGATTTTAGCTGTCAGTTCCCATTTATATTTATATGGAAAAGGGGGATCTAGAAAAATAATATCAAAAGATGTTTTAGTCCGTTTTACATAAAGTTCCGCGGGAATAAAATGACAGCTAATTCTTACGGGAGATATCGAAACGTTTTCCAGAAGAATTTTTCTTTTTTGTTTATCCTGTTCAACCGCGTCAATTTTAAAAGCTCCGCGTGAGGCGGCTTCCAGCGCTATAATACCCGAACCTGTGAATATATCCAAAAATGATTGGTCTGTCATATCTCCGAGACACGCAAAAAAAGACTCGCGCATTCTGTCCATGCTTGGTCTTATGTCCTGCGAACCCTGCGGAACTTGTATTCTTCTTCCGCTTAAAACGCCGCCTGTTATTCTCACGCGCTGCCGAGAAGACCGTTTAATTCGGCGGTGCTGACAACAGGTTCAGGCATTGAATTTTCAGGCGGAACATAAGATTCTTCGATTAAATTTTTTCTTTTTATGCTGTCTTTTCTTAATCTGTTTATCAGTTCCTGCATTTCCGGGAAAGCTCCGGCTGTGAAAGGGCTTGAATTATTTGTAAGCTCGTTTAATAACTGACCGAATTGCCATTCAGCGTCAAGGATGCTGTCGGCTTCGGCTTCGCGATCAAGAAATTTCATGTTTTCTACGAATTTTTCACTTAACATTCTCATTACAGAACTGATAAATTCAAGATCAATCATTGTCTGGCTGAAAAAAAAGGATGAGTCAATATCAAGACGAATAAGATCGCGGATCATCTTTATTCTGACAAAGATAATAAAAACTGTATCTTCAAAATTAATTCTTTTATTCATGGTATTACACATAGTATCGGCAATATAATGAATAGTGTTTAGCGTAGAATGCATCAAGACCGCCGTAAGTCAAGCTTTGTTGACATTGTGTCGATATTCTATCTATACTAAAACCGAAGGTGAGAGGGGGAAATGACCGCACCGCTGCAACTTTCATTTGTAAATTTTTCTAAAAACTCATATATAATTGTTGAAGGCAAAAGAAACGCTGACAGATTTTTTATCATCCGCACGGGAAAAGTAAAGCTGTCTAAGGAAGTGCAGGTTGTCGCCGAAGAATCCGGAGATACTCTGGGTCCCGGTGATTTTTTCGGCGTTGTTTCTACCATGTCAGGTCACAGCCATATCGAAACCGCTCAGGCTATAACGGATGTTACGCTGATTTCGGTTCAAAGAGATCAGTTCAGTCAGCTGATTCAGGGTAACGCGCCTGTAGCCATGAAAATTATAATGCAATTCTCAAAACGAATGCGTTATCTTGACGGAGCTCTTACAAGGCTTACATTAAAAAATAATTCGATAGACGATGCAAGTCATATTTATGAAGTAGCCGAATATTACGCTATAAACAAATTATATAATCAGGCTTTTTACGCTTATCAAAAATATGTTAAATGCTGTCCCGGCGGGCAAAATGTTCAGACCTCAATAGAAAAACTAAAAAAAATCGCTCCTTATATAAAAAATGTTCAGCAGCCGTATAAATCCGGAGAGATGACGCGCGCATACGCAAAAGATCAAATAATTTTTTTTGAAGGGGAGCCCGGAGAAGAACTTTTTATTATTCAAAAAGGCGCCGTTAAAATAATCAAAATTACCGATTATAATGAGATACTGCTTGCCGTTTTAAAAACCGGCGATATTTTCGGCGAAATGGCTCTGCTTGAATCAAAACCCCGCGCCGCGGGAGCTGTCGCTTACGAAGATTGTCAGCTAATGGCGGTAAACCGCGACAATTTTCATCATATGATTAAAACACAGCCGCAGCTTACAGCCCGCCTTACGACGCTTTTATCCGAGAGGATATGGTTGATTTATAAACAGCTTGCCAACACAAAAATCAGCGATCCCCTCGGGCGCATGTACGACATGCTTCAGATTCAAATTGACAAGAAAAAAGTTGACACCAATTCCATAACAAACTATTCGTTCGATTTCGGTCTTAAAGAATTAGCCAACATGGTGGGAATGAGTCCGAGTGAAGGAACGCTCGTAGGAAAAAAATTAATGGAAAACCGCACATTCCAGATTATACAGGATAAATTATTTGTCAAAGACATAAAAGAAATTATCAGGCAAAACGCCTACTACCGTAAAATGCAGCAGATGAAAAAAGCCAGAAATAGCAATAAAATAGTATAATTTGTTCCGATAATATAATAATGAAATATAAAGCAATTCCGATATCGATATTTTTAATCTTCTTTTCTTTATGTGTGCTTCGTGCGCAGGACAATGCTGCCGAAGAAGAAGAAAATATCTTACCAAGACAGTTTAGGGATCTTTCGCTTGGCATGACGCTTGACGATTTAAAAGCTGGTTTAATGAGCGACGGGTACTTTAATTTTCGGGGTGACAGGGAAGTGTCTTTTTTACCCGCAAGAGAGCAGAGTCTTGTAGAAACAACCGGCTCAAGTTTTATTAAACGCGCGTTCTTTCAGCTTAGAGACGGAACAGTTTTTATAATGGCTTTTACGCTTAACACCGAAATTATCGATCACTATTCGATATTTATGCAGTTCACCGAAAAATACGGAAACCCCGTTTATCTTGATCCTGCCATTGCTGTTTGGGAAACCGATGATACTCGGGTTGCTATCGAACGCCCCTTAACCGTAAAATATATAGATAAAATTGTTTTCAACGACTTAGTAAACGAATCGGGTTTAATTGAATCCAACCAAGTCCGTTTAAGAGAGGAATTTTTAAATGAATTCTGATCGGCGGATTGCGCGAATTACATCAGGAAAAAAAATTATTCGCAGTTTTTTAACCGCTGTTTTTCTTTTTACCGCAGTCACATCATGTTCCTCGCAAAAAGCGGTGTTAAAAGAAATTCCAATTATAAGAGACGGGGAAGTTATCGCGGTTGTTAAGGCGGAAATCGCCCGTACAAAAGAAGAGCAGTCTCTCGGGCTGATGTACAGAAATGATCTTCCCGACGGACAGGGCATGTTATTTATTTATGAAAAAGATCAAATAATGTCTTTCTGGATGAAAAATACAAACATTCCGCTTTCCATCGCTTTTATTTCTTATGACGGCAGAATTATCGATATAAAAAATATGTATCCTCACGATGAAACTTCCGTAACTTCTTCGCGCTCGGTTCGTTTTGCTTTGGAAGTTCCGCAAGGATGGTTTTCCCGCGCCGGAATAAAAGAAGGCGATATTGTCGTAATTAACAATGAGGAATGATTAATGATTAACGCGGAGTGTGTTATAATGAATGATAAATTGCTTTTGAAAATATATAAAATATTTATTATAATTTAAAAATAAGGGGTTACAGTTGTTCAAAGGGCTTACAAACAGAGTACAGAGGCTTCTTTCGATAAACGCGCAGGAAGAAGCGAAAAGGTTTAATTCGGATCAACTTTTGCCGGAACACATAATAATTGCCATGCTTAAAGACGGCGGCGGAACAGCGTGCAAAGCGCTCATGTTCCTTCGTATCGATATTCCCGAGTTTCGGCATGTTCTTGAAAGTTCCATACCGCGCATTCACGGGCTGATTATCCGCGGCGAAGTGCCTCCTTCGAGACGAACAAAAAGCATGCTCGATATCGCTACAGAAGAAGCAAGAGCGATGGGAAGCGAATATCTCGGAACAGAGCATATTCTTTTCGCTTCTATGCGTGAGCAGAATTCTTCGGTTCAGGTTTATCTGAATCAGCGCGCTGTTGATTCGGATATGATGAAAGTTATAATTCAAACGACATTTAATCAAAGTTCAAGCAGAAATGACGATTATATCCCGGCGGAAAAGTTTCAGCCGTTTTATATCCACAAAGAAAGGGTAAATCAAAAGACAAGCGCCGAATCCGATCGGCAGACAAGAATTAAGTCACCGGTATATCCTGTGCTTACTCCGACCCTTGATAATTTCGCGCGTGATTTAACAGTCCTTGCAAAATCAGGAAAAATCGATCCTGTAGTCGGAAGAAAACCCGAAATATCAAGAGCTGTGCGAATTTTGGCGAGACGTACAAAAAATAATCCTATTTTGGTGGGAGAACCCGGAGTCGGCAAAACGGCGATTGTAGAAGGTCTTGCTCAGCTTTTAGCAAGCGAAGCAGTCCCGGAAGCGTTATCGGGTAAACGAATTTTAAGCCTTGATATGGGACTTGTTGTCGCGGGAACCAAATACCGCGGAGAATTTGAAGAGCGGATAAAAAAAATCTTAAGAGAAGTAAGTCAAGCCGGAAACATCATTCTTTTTATTGACGAGATTCATTCGATAATCGGAGCGGGCAGCGCGGAAGGAACACTCGACGCATCCAACATGCTAAAGCCCGGTCTTTCGCGCGGCGAGATTCGCTGTATCGGAGCAACGACGTTAGCTGAATACAGAAAACATTTTGAAAAAGACGCCGCTCTCGAAAGGCGTTTTCAGGCGATTATCGTGGAAGAACCTTCGTTTGATGATACTCTGGAAATATTAAAAGGAATAAAAATTAAATACGAAGAGCATCATCAGATAAAATATTCACCTAACGCAATTCTTCTTGCCGCAAAACTCGCGCAGCGCTATATTACAGGAAGATACATGCCCGATAAGGCGATTGATATTCTTGACGAAGCCGCCGCCTTCCGCAGACTTGAAAACCGCGAACAGCCGCCCGAAATCACCGGGCTTGAAAAAGAAATATTACAGTTATGCGAAGAAAAAAACAGATTTGTAAGCACGCAGGATTATGAAATGGCTGCTGAATTGCGCGATAAAGTCCGTTCATTAAAAATGCGCCTTGAAGACGCCCGCGAAGCATGGGAGAGCGCGTCAAAAAACGAAAGACCTCTTGTAACCGAAGACGACGTGCGGCGCGTGGTTACGGAAGCTACGGGAATTCCGGTAATGCATCTTGAAGAGCAGGAATCGCGAAAGCTCCTTTTAATCGAAG
>JGI24695J34938_10003297_pt1 | contig 11374 bp, 5 predicted proteins | sample TergutCo191P3_FD_34938 | JGI IMG/M metagenome (IMG submission 34938) | reverse complement strand
AGGGAATGTAAAAAAAAAAGAGCGACATTGTCGCTTTTTTTTTTTTTTTGCTATCCGATATGAGCTAAATAACTTTCTGCATCCATCAGTCCAGAAACTTCTGACGGATTACTCATTTTCACTTTGATAATCCAGCCTTTACCGTATGGGTCGCTGTTGATTACCGCTGCATCAGACTCTAATTCTGAATTAAATTCAATGACTTCGCCGCTGATTGGCATCATCATATCACTAACGGTTTTTACGGCTTCGATTGTTCCGAAAACATCGCCAGTAGCAAAGGTTTCGCCTTCGCTGGTTACATCGACGAAAACAATGTCGCCAAGTTCTTTTTGTGCATAATCGGTGATCCCGATGGTTGCAATGTCGCCTTCAACGCTGATCCATTCGTGGTCTGCGCTGTACTTTAAGGTTGTTGGTGTGTTCATTTTTTTAATTGTTTATTGTTATTGACTAAATGTGATTCTTAGGCTGATACCGCCATTGGTGGTTGAATTGAAGAACATCGTTGGCAAATGCGGACGGTTCATTTGTTGGTCGTAGAAGAAGCGCAAGGTGACGAATTGCGACAATTGGTATTCTGCTGAAAAGTTCAAGGTTGTGATTCGTGTTCCAGCAGAAACCAAATTCACGGGTTGGTCGATACGGCGAAGCATCGTGATGTTTGAACGTATCGAAACGCCCGCTCTCACGTTGATATCGCTACTGATATTTCGGCTACCTTGTCCAGTGATGAAATTAAATCCAACATCTCTAAACACATAACCAACACTAAAAATCCAATCTTCGTTGCTCGTTTCTGTCAATTGATTGTTCGTGAAACTCAAGCCCATAGTACGTTGCGTACGCTTTTCGGCATTCAGTTGGAGATTGTTTCGCATTTCTACGCTAATGCGTAATAATGGGTTGAACGCTTCGGTTATCACGATATTTTCAAACAAGTTTTCACCAACAAAGTTTTGGCTGAAATCCAAACCCGTTGCAAATCCGTTTTCATCGTGTTCGAAACGCATGTTTCGTGCAAACGAACCCACCGTGAATCTTGCGGTGTAGGCATGTTGTATCGCAATTCTGTTGAAGTGTTGTCTTAAAAATGGAATGCGTGTCAAACCAGTGTAGGTGATGTTCCAGTTTGGCAGTGGAATCAATGAAAATGGCGACAATGAAACGCCACTTGGCGTTCGTCCCAAATAAGCTGCAAGAAACGCTGGAAGCAAGACCTGTTGCGAGGTTGGACCAAATCCGTGTGGAAACAAAAGTCCAGTTATCGTATCATAAACTTCTCCGATTGAGTTTGGATTTTCAGCGGCCAAACGTGTTGCAATTTCGTGGCGATAACCCAAAAAGCGTTGGAAAACTGGGCTTTCTCGGTTGTCATTGTCTGAACTAAATGCTGTGCGAATGGCGATTGTGGACACGCTGAAATTTCCGCTCGTTTGTGGCGAAAAGCTTCTAAATTGTCCTGATTCTGGATCGTATCTGAAGAAATCGCTATGGTTTCTGCCTTCAGTCATGCCGGCCGTCAGCTGCACACGAAACTCCGCAAGTGGCTCAAACAGAGCGCTTGCGTTGATGGCGCGTGTTTGAGTTTCCATAAATGCGCGATTTTGCAACGAGTCACGACTCATCATGTCGCGTTGAGCCGCTTGCTCTCGGATATTTCCTCCAGTATGACCAAACGCAAAAGGCAATCCAGGCAAACCTGTATTAAAATCTGTTCCCAAAAGCGTGGGCGAGCCCATAAATCCTGGCAAAACGATGCCGTTACTTATGCGATATTCAAAACTTGCCGTTCGGAAACCCATTAAAAAGCGCAAAAATCCTCTGTACATCGTTTCCCACGCTTGGTTGGTCTCTTCTTGCGGTGGTGGCGCTGGTTGTCCAGGGCGCGTTGGACGTTGTGGCGTTGTTCGGCGTGGTGTGTTGATGCCTCTCAAAAACTCGCTTCGGTTGTATAATCTGACAAAGTCGAAGTTCGTGCGAATCGTTTGTGTGTTAGCATTTTCAATGGAATTCCCCAAACGTGCCATCGCATTCATTGCGGCTTCCCAACGGAATGTGCTGTTGTAACTTGCCGTTGCTGTAATCCAGTCAAAAACAGGAATTCTGTTGATTGGAATGGTCCAAACTAAATTTGCTGTCTGGTTGAAATTTCGCATCGTTCCACCAGAAAAAACACTTTGCCAAACGGAATCTCTGCGCTCGCGTGTGTCGATGCGGCCACCGAGAGGCTCATCAATCATTGCAATGGCGTTTGCGCTGTAATCGAACTGCAAACTTCTTGACAAATCCCATCGTAAATTGTAATTTCGCATCCAATCAAAACGCTTGAAATACGTGGGACGAATGAGAATTTGAATGTGTTCTGGCGTTTTATCACGAAGGCGCATTTCACTAAACTCACGCATCACTTCTGTGCTAAACGCAATAGATCGCGGCAGCGGACTGAAGTTAAATTCTCTAAAAAGTGTAAGCCAATCGCTTTGCAATAGTGAGATGTCCGAAAACGGCGTAATTGTTGGTCCGTCAATGGTATAATTATACATGAATCCACCTCTATGCGTTTCTCTGTTGTGATATTCGATATCGATATTTCGAGCACGCATTTCGGAATACGAGTATGAAAATGTAAAATTTGAAATGTCGTAAATTCGTGCCCGTCGTTCCGTATTTGTGCGCTCTCTGCGAACGCTCATAAAGTTAACATTTGTACGAATGGTTTCGTCTTGAATTTCGTTTCTTACGCGATTGCGTTGCCCTTCATTGCCCCACGTTTGTAGGTCGCGGCTCGTACGAATATCCGGATCTAACGGATTAAATTCTGGATTGTTCAAACTGCGTGAGCGGTCGAAATGCACAGGAATTCGCAATCCTGCACCACGTGGGAAAAATCGTCCCAGCTCCAAACTTGCCGCAAAATCAAACGAAGACACGTTGTTGAGTTGCAAATCCGTGATGCGTGTTTCCAACTGACCAAAGTTTGCTGTTGCGTGCGAACCCGAAATGCTCACTGTTCCTAAATCGCCCAAAAACGCCTGTGCTCTGCCCGTTGCTGCCCAACCGCTTTCGTGATTAAAATCTGTTACACGCAATTCGTTGACCCAGACTTCTGCAGATTTTGCTCGTCCATCGTCGCCATCGCCAGGCCTTCGTTTGCGAGGATTTCGGACACCAATCATAATCACGTTTATCGAACTGAGCGAAGGATTTCCTACAACCGTCAGCGTTCGGCCAGTTTGTTCGTTGAAATGTCGCCACGGTGTTGAAAACGGAATCGGCTCTCCAGCTTGTCGGAAACGCTCGTTTCGCTGAGCTTTCAACTCAACAATTTCCTCTAAATTCAACACCACTTCATTTTCGAGTGGCCAAATTTCTCTTGCGGTGCGAGCCCCCCAAGGCGTAAGGCTTAGCGGGAATGAATACTCGTAATAATTGTCTTTGAAATCCGAACCCAAACGAATGAATAAATGCAAATCGCCATCTCTCAAACAGTCTGTTTCATCAACTTGTTCCGCGTGAACAAACATGCGAAGGTAGCCAAACTGGCGCAAATCCAAGTTCATCAAACGATGAATCGCACGTGCATCGCCATCTGCTAAGTTCAAAATGCGCATGCTCAACGCTTGCTCATTCATCAAAACATTGTTCACCGTTCCGAAATTTATTTGGCGCTCGATACCTGGTGGCGTCACGTAAGGAATTGGAAAGCGATTGCTGTTTTCCTCAATGTTTATCGTGGTTATATCGAATTGCGTTTCATCGCTTGGCGGTGCTGTCAAGTAGGCATCGTCCTCAAAAAGTTGGTGCGCATACCTGCGCCATTCGCTTCTTACGAGCTCCAGCGTTCCGAAACGCAACACAACTTCTCTGTCCCAATCTTTCAAAAACATTCGCATAAAACGAATGGATTGGAAATTTTGGATTTGTCCCACTACCCTATCTGGCGTGCGAATCGGGATTTTGAACTGAAACCATTTGACAACTTCTTCCTCGCCATTTCTTAGTCTGACGCGAGTTTCCTGAATGTCTGTAATGTAATTTTGTCCTACATACATCATCATTTCTGGTCGGAGTTGCACACGATATTGGAAATAATTTTCGCCTTCGTTCAAGGTGTTATCGTTGTTGATATCTTCCGTGTTTGGACGCGTGGTTTGCTGTGCTCTGAAATCGTCGGAAACCTGCGCAGACGATGGTGAGTTGCCTTCCGGACGTGTAAAATAGCGGTAGCGTTGCAAAATTCTACGGTTTCTAACGGCACCTGTATATTCTGGAACATCATCGTGTTCTCTGCCTAAAAAGTGTCGAAAGTCGTCTGACGACGGGTCATCCAACGCTCTCATAAACGCCTGTGAGCCAACGCCGTGAAATTCGAGAAGGTCTTGCAAAAACCAACCAAAAAACGATTGTTCATCATAGTTGTTCAACCCATCCAAACCAACATCTTGAAACTGTCGAGAATTTGGATCGCTATCAAACGCATTCACCAACGATTGCAGACTTGGTACACGCCCCCAAACGGTGGTATCAACATCTGTAACATCGGCAGTTGTAGGCAATCCGTGCTCAAACGCTTTTCGTCCATCACGCAAAACATCCTCTGAAACATCACCCAAGTTGAAAAATAAATTTCCGCCCAATCCCTGCAACGATTGTCCTGCATTTCGCTCTTTTACAAACGGATCCATCAACCAAAATTCGATGTATTCCACGTTGGCAGATTCAAAATCCGTGTTATCAATTCGACGTTGAATACCTGCCCAACGGCTACGTGGATTAACCAAAGAGCCATCGGCATGTGTACCGTGCGTTTGTCCACCAGGAAAACTAAACGGTCGCACATCAAAGTTGTACGCACCTCTTGCCGTTGGATCAAAATGCAAATTCAACACGGATAAGCGCTGGTCTTGCGTTGGATCGAGTTCTCTGTTTGGAAAAATTTCACTAATCAAAACTTCGCGTGTGGCATGGTCGGAAAGGTCGTTATTGTTGATGTTTCGCGGACGAGCACGCTGATCGTAGAAAATTCTGTCGATGATATACCACGACAAATGTCCGGCGTTGAATCGGTGTGCCAGCGACATTCTATGGTTCACACAACCAATATAATCAAAGCGATTAACCTGCAAAAAACTTTCCGGAAACAAATCACGTTGCCCTTGCGGTGTGCTTGCCATCGTCCAAGAAAGGTGGTCTCTTAAATTGATGGACGACTTAGTGCCCTCAAAATCATCGATATAAATTGTTCCTGTTCGTCCGATAGCGCGAGAATGTCCAGGAATAAAATGTGCAAATTCGCCGTAAAGATTCAACCTTGACGGAGTCGCACTTGGCTGAAACGGCAAAATTCTGTCTACAAATCTTGTCAACAAGCGCGATTCGTTTGAATAGCTTACGTCAAATCCCCAAATCGTATTGTTGATTGGTGCTTCACCAAAGGTTACTTTTTGTGTGATTGGGCTTTGGTGCAAATTCATCACTGTCGCGCCAAACGTGAGATTGCGGTTGAAATAGTGATCCACACGAAGTCCCATCATGCGACGTGTCATGATGTTGAACATCGAGTTGCTTTCGCTTGTGATATTGATGGGAACGCCCGAATTCAGAATACCTTCGTTGATAATTCTCACACGTCCAAGCATATAATCCACCGTAAAATCTACCCCTTGAATCAATGGCGTGTTTCCAGCCATCACACGCACCGAACCGTGTGGCACATTCATTGCACCAATCGAAATTTCGTTGCTCGCCGCAGAGCGGAATGAACCTTCAAAATAGAAGCGGTTTCGCGTGGGAAATTGCTGCGCTTCCGAACGTGTATTGTCGTACAATTCCCTGAAAACGTAGCGTTCGGCAAGGGCTACAGAGGCTTCTGGGTCTCGACCAGCATCAATCGCACGTTGTCTAAAAATTTCGACCAAACAATCGCCAAAGGGCTCAATAAATGGCAAAAATATACGTCCCGTTGAAGCTTCAATCAACCCACCTCGCGTGGCTGCATGGTCGATAAAATCAAACACACCATCCGCACCTGGATTTTGACGAATATCCATCGCATCCAACCCAAAAATCTCAATCAACGGAACGCCCATAATGTGGTTAAACTCAGGATCATCATTGCCTGTGAAAAATCCCGTTTTGATGCCTTGCTCGCCTCCCGAAAAAACGATGTTCAAACGAAAATCTTCTGGACTAATCTGAAAAGCGTTCAAATTGTAAACGTTTTTCATCATTAAGCGCCAAAGACTTCCGCGAGTGTCTAATCGCGAGCTTCTCAGCAACTTAACCATCAAAGCATCCGGTGCATTAATCCCTTCATCGGAAAATTCACCCACCTGAAAAATCGTTTCATTTGGATCGCCAATGATTTGATACTGAAACGCAACCGCCAAAACTTGATCCGACGACAAGCGCGAATTTAACGAAATAAAACCAAGTTGACGATTGAATGTAAATTCGTTATCGTTCAAACGGCGCGCATTTTCAATCTTTTCAAAATCCCTACCCTGCACAAATTCCTCGCCACCGCCAAATCCTGCAAAGAAATTGGAAACCACATTGATGTTTCGAAGATGATCAATCCCTCCGATATGATCGAACAAATTATTGGTCGCATTATCCGGTCGATTTCCGGAAACCATCAAGCGCGGATTGTTCGGATTTCGTTCACCCAAATCCGTGAATGCCACGATATTTCGGTTGTTCGTGATGGGTGCGCCAATGTTTGTCACCCAAACTTCAATCTTCAAGATATTGATTTGCGAATTGATGATTGGAAGCGTGGCCATCGCTTGGTTGTAGGTCTCTCGGAAATAATGTCCGATGAAAAAGTGGCGATCGTCTTCGTATTGGTCAGCCTTAAATTCAAAGCGAATTGTTTGTGCGCCTCCTTCCAATTGCACACTTCGCGTTTCGCTTCTTTGCTCTGAAAATACTGCACTTACGAACGTTCGTCCGAACTGCAATCGGGTCGAAATTCCGAACAAACTTTGTGCACCGTGAATGAGCGTTGTCGGCAATTGAAAGCTCACGTCTCCGGCTTGAATATCGCGAATAATCGCATCTTCGTCGTGTCCACCAAACTGCAGCCTGAATTGATTATCAAAGGCAAATAGCGCTTCAGTATTGTGATTCAAACGAAGGTCGAAAAGATTTCCAATGCGTGCATTTAGGTTGATATCCATTCGTGCATCGAAATTCAAGTCCGTTCGGCGTTGGTTACGAATATCAATCGAAGGGTCGTCGCGCCTGTTGCGAATGAATCCCAAAATCAGCTCAACCGAACCATTGACGGACACTTCAAACAATCCACCGCCAAACGATTGGTTGAAAATATCGACCGGATTAAAGCGAAATGCAGGAATTAAGTCGGCAATTGTACTGCGCTGTAAACCCGTTCGAGCCGCATTTTTTGAGCGCCAATAATCTTGAATGGAACGTTGCAAATCAAACTGCGAAAACTCGTCGAATGTCATGGGTTGCCCGCCCACACGCATACCGCCAATGCTGCGTTGCAGAATATATTGGTTGCTTATTGGGTCAAAAACTACGGTTGTTGTTGTGCCGAGCGGATCTTGGCCTTGCAAGCCTCTCGATGGCGGTGTTGTGCCATCGGGACGCTCCTCTGGAAGCGGGAAACGTAGATTTGGTACAGTATCTCCAGCGTTCGCCAAAACCGCTTTCGCTGAAAATGCGAAAAATCCGACCAAAAGATATTTCAAAAAACCTTGCAAACTATAAAGTTTTATAACATTCGTAGTGCTTCTTTGATCATAAGTTCTGATGATAAGTTTGGATTTATTTTGAGAATAGCCTGTAAGGCTTTTTCGGCAGCAGCACGGTTGAAACCCAGCATTACCAAGGCGGACAACGCTTCGTCTTTGTTCGTTCCCGTTGCAGAAATTTCAGAGGTTGCCAGAGTTGTACCCCAGTCTTCTTTGGCGATTTTGTCGCGCAAATCAACAATCACGCGTTGGGCTGTTTTTGCGCCAATACCCTTGACAGACTGGATTTTATTGGCATTACCAGAAAGAATTGCATCGGTCAATTCTTGTGCCGACATCGAGGATTGCATCACACGCGCCGTATTTGCACCCACGCCCGAAACGCTGATTAAATGCAAAAACAGTTTGCGTTCTTGCTCGCTACTAAATCCGTGAAGAAGTTGAGCATCCTCACGCACAATGTGATGTGTCAAAATTTTCGCACGCTCGCTATCTTTGATAGCGGCATAGGTATGCAACGAAATATGAATGAAATAACCCACGCCATTGCAGTCCACAACCACGTATGTCGGTGTCAGTTCACTAATTTTTCCCTCAATATATGCAAACATAATCTTTTGCCCGTTACAATTAACTGACAAAGATACAAAAAAAACTGGAGAAAAGCAAATTTTTTATCGTACCACAAGTTCCCGCATTCGCTCAATGCCGTAACGATAGCGTCCCATCACAGTATTGATGGATATTCCGATGGCATCGGCGATTTCTCGAAATGTCATGTTTTTGAAATACCGCAATTTCAAAACAAGCGCCTGTTCCTCAGACAATTGCTCTACAACTTTTGACAACTCAGACGGTATTGAAAACGGCTCTTCGGCAGCCATCTGCAACTCGGATGAAAACTCATCCAAAACATCTGAAGAAAAATAACTTAAGGTTACACTTTTTTTCTTCTGTCGGAAAAAACTGTTGACCTCATTTTTTACGATTGTAACCGTCCAGTTCGAAAATTTGTCTTGATGGACATAGTTTTTTTCGGTGATTAGCACAGCGATTTTAGAGCAAATGTGTTGCCTTAAATCCAGCAAATCCTGTTGGTTTTTAACGTGTTTACCGATATGAGCCATTATAAATGGTTCATACGTAGAGATTAGCACATTCAAATGTGCTTCACTGCCGTTGAGGGCTTCTTGCAGAAGTTCGTCCTCAGATAGCATTTTGAATTTCATAAATCCGGGGTTTCGTTTTTAATGTGTGAATTTTAACTTATCGTGCTGTTCCCAAAAATTTGGGAAGGATTTATTGACAATTTCAGGGCTTGTAATTTCTACACAATCATACCGTTCTGAAAAAATCGCAAAAGCCATCGCCATGCGATGATCGCCATAAGTTTCGATGGGTTGCGAGAAATTTAATGTATCGTTTGTGTAGAGAATTAACGTATTTTTTTCGATGCTATGTTTTGCGTTTATTTTGTTGAGTTCGTTTGAAAGTGCTTGCAAACGGTCGGTTTCCTTGTCGCGAAGTGTGGATAAGCCCGTCAATCGTGCGGGAATGTTGAGTGCCACGCAGGTAACCGCCATCGTTTGTGCCAAATCGGGATAGTCCGAAAAGTCTAAATCCAATTCGATTATTGATGGTTTTGAAACTTTTTTTATCGTGATTTTTGTTGGCGAAAATATGGTTTCTACGCCAAATTTCTCAAACCATTTCGCAAGTATTGAGTCGCCTTGCAAACTGTCTTCGTGCAAATTATCTATTTCTAAAACGCCGTTTTCCGAAAGAGCGACCAATGCATAAAGGTACGATGCGGATGTCCAATCGGCCTCGATAAAAACTTCTGTTGGCATTTGCGGAGGTTGGTTGCTGAGCCTGTCGAAGCAAGCCTCTGCCGTGCTGTTTAGAGTGATATTTTTTTCTGTGAAGTTCACTTGAACACCGCATTGTTCAAGGATTTTAGCAGTCATTTCAAGATACGGTTTTGAAATTATTTCGCCGTCAAAATCTATCGTCAAACCGTTGGGAAATTTGGAAACAATCAACATCAGTGCCGATGCAAATTGACTGCTTTTATCCATAGTCAATGTCACGCGAGACTGCGAAAACTCAGGCTTTCCAACGATTAAGAGCGGTAATTGTTCGTGTTTATTGACATACGAAATTTCTGCACCTAAACTGTTTAGTGCATCAACCAAATCCGCAATCGGTCTGACCGACAAACGCTCGTCGCCTGTAATCAGCCATTTTCCGGGTGTTGAAGAAAGGTAAGCCGTCAAAAATCGTAACACTGTTCCTGCATTTTTGCAGTCAATTTCAACTGGATTTTCGGATGGTTTGGTTTGTGAAATTTTGTCCAAAAGGTCTTGCATTAGCACGGTATCCGTAGCATCCGAGAGATTGTGAAGGACAGTTTCGGATGCTGTGCAAGCACGTAACATCAACCAACGGTTCGACAAACTTTTGGATGCAGGTAAGTCTATGTGTGTGCAAAAATGTGATGACAATTTGGGCAAAATCATAACTGCGTTTTTGGGTTTCTTACAGAGAATTTACACTATTGAGTACGCTTGAAGTGCCTCGAAACACAAGTCTTTCGAGCAGTTGAGTGTATAGTTGGGTGCTCCGATTTTTTCCAAGAGTACAGGCTTGATTTCGGTGTTCGTGTTCTTTTTGTCTTGCAACAAAATGTTGAACACGCTCTCAAAATCTGCCGTTTCAATTTGGAATTTCGGATATATTGATAAAATAAATTGGGAAATGTTTTGCCGTTTTTCGGAATCGAAATTCAGCATTTTTTCGGACAGCCAAAGTTCGCACAACATCCCCATCGCTACTGCGTTTCCGTGCAAAAGTTCTTTGCCGTTTTGCATCGCGAATGTTTCAAATGCGTGTCCAAATGTGTGTCCGAAATTCAGAATTTTCCGCTCGTTTTTTTCGGTCGGATCTTTTTCCACAATCTTTAATTTCTGCTGAATTGCCTCTGTTATCAGAGGTTTCAGCGTTTCTATGTTGTTCAAGTCTGCTTGTTTTATCGCAGTCCAAGAATTTTCAGATGTAACCAACGCCATTTTCAGCATCTCCGCAAAGCCAGATAAAATCTGATCTTTCGGAAGGGTCTTTAGAAAATCAACTTCAACAACAACCATTTTCGGATGCGAAAACAATCCGATTTGATTTTTGAAATGTCCAAAATCTATGCCCGTTTTTCCGCCGTGCGATGCGTCAACCATCGCCAACAAACTCGTCGGGACATTGACAAAATCTATGCCACGCTTGTAGCACGACGCCGAAAATCCGCCAATATCGCAGATCATACCGCCACCCACATTGACTAACAACGAATTTCGATCTGCATTGTTTTCGCTCAACGCCTCAATAATTTTGATAAAAACATCTAAATTTTTATGCGTTTCACTCTCTGGAATTTCAATGATTCTCACGTTTTGAAGTGACATCAAACGCTCCAAGCCTGCAACATTCGCTACACAATTTTTGCGTACAGTCTCCCCCACCAAAACAAAGCACAACGCATCACGATACGTGCTTTCAATCGTAGCAATCAGCGTTTCGATTGTTGCAAACGAGGAGTTAAACGGTGTTATAGCCATTGGCGTTGAGGGGTTATTTATGACATTTTTTTCGCCGAAATC